>Ga0209725_1001106_pt1 | contig 15694 bp, 14 predicted proteins | sample I18A1metaG_FD_184145 | JGI IMG/M metagenome (GOLD analysis project Ga0209725, IMG submission 184145) | Lake sediment bacterial and archeal communities from Gulf of Boni, Indonesia to study Microbial Dark Matter (Phase II) - ​I18A1 metaG... | ecosystem: Environmental > Aquatic > Freshwater > Lake... | reverse complement strand
CTTCGTACTTCATGATCACTAACGGAGTGAGTTTCTTTCCTCTGATAGGGTACGGCCTTCTGAGCACGCGGAACGAGGATACTCGCACCGATTGGCCGAGATTGTGTTGCTATTGTCGACGAGAAGTGGCTCATGGCAGAGAGTACTGCGACCAGTGCGGAAAACTGGTCGTAGTTCCACGTCGCAAGTCACAATCGATTCTGTTCCTGATCCCGCTAATGATCATAACAACCGCCTATACCTATCACTGGGTACCGTGCACTGTCAGAGCCATACTCCACGTTTTGATGAGAGACAAGTCAAGATGGGTAAAGACGCAGCGGGTTGACACAAGGACCAAGCACGTCAACTCGTCCTCAATCGTTTCAGCACTGCCGGCGAGTGGAGCTCTTCATTGAGGCATAGGATGCTGATAGCTTTCGAATGTGCACTATTCCTCTCTACTCTAGCCTCAACCATTGTGCTCCGGGCCCAAGGTCAAGAAAGGGTGAAGGCCGCCTCCTTCAGAATCGGAGTGGTCGCTGACGAGGAACCGAAAGAAGGATTGACGCACGTCACCGACTTGCTGGTGCACCTAGGCTATCCATACGATCTGGTTCGAGCAGGAGGCCAAGGTTTCGAACCAAGCATGTATTCGTTGCTAATAATCTATGAATCAGGGCTACACAACCTTGGTGAGAATCCGACTTCCACAATCCTCACCCTTGCAGAGGAAGGAGCCAATCTGCTGTGGATTGGGCCAGGTGTGGGTCAAGTCGACCAAGAAACTCTAGCCAGGGTCTTCGGACTGAACTTCACTTCTCAAGCATTTGCGGAGAGTTACCGTGTAGCATATGCTTCTTCCAGCTCAAGTAACGCAAAGGTTTTCCGCGAAACTGTAACCAATGTGGAGCTGGCTGGAGCAAAGGCCGAGGGCTATTTCCTTGACTCATCGTTCAGAAGGGTTTGTCCGTCAGAAACCTATTTTCGTCACGAAGGTGGAGGGATCGGCTTCTTCTTCGCTTATGATGTGTCCAGCTGGTGGAATGTTGATCTTGAGTTGCCTTGGTACCGGCCTGCTCGCTTAGTGTCAGCTATACGACTTGCATTGTCAAGCACCACTGTCGCTACATTGCGGCCATATCCCCGAAACTTGGCCTCTGCGTTCATTTGTCGAATAGAAGATGTGGATCCCTTGCATACAAATGTCGAGTGGCTTTCAAGAGCGAGCAGATATGTACAGGCGCACGCTGCAAGAAATGTCCCGCTGTCTGTTGCGCTGATTCCGGTCCATGTGAATCCAAGAGATGGGATAGAAATACGCCTTAGTAGTGACTCTGCGCAGCCTGTGAGAGATTGGCTCTACAATGTCATTAGAAGCAGGGGCGCAATAATCCAACATGGCTACACCCACCAGCATGGTTCTCAACAAACAGGAGTCGGAACAGAGTTTCTAGTCGATGGAGAGTGGATGAGCTATGATGACCAAACGAAAAGAATATCCGCTGGCAAAGAAGAAATCGAACGCGCGCTTGGCACGACGGCCCTAGCGTTCGAGGCACCGCACTACAAACTAAATGACAATACGCTTAGAGCAATAGAGAGATTGGGCTTCAAATATCTGCTTGACGATCCAGACAGTCCTTTCTATGGATTTCGGTTTTCGGATGCAGATGATCCATCTCTTGTTGCCGTTCCGGAAACGCTGGGCTACATTCCTCTGGGATCTTCACCTGGTCTGGAGGACAAGCTGAAGAAGATAGTAGATCAGCTAATCGAGTTTCAGGGCATACTGCTTCTATACAACCATCTCTATGACGACGAGGCCTTCACAATTGGTGTACGCACTATGGAGCATGCCCTGCGCAAGGGTAACATCTGGACACCCAACATCAATGAGATGGGGGGATTTGCCCTCGAAAGAGCAAAGGCCTACAGGAGATTCAGTGTCACATATAACTCTGAGATCACGGTTACACTGGGAAGCTGCACCGTGAAAGGGCTTACTCTCTCGGTCAACAGTCAGGAAAAAATCAGTTGGGTCAAGGTGAATGGAAAGGATTGGCCGGTGTTCAACGTAGACTTTGTCATTCTTCCTGAGTTGCCTGATGCCTCAAACACGGTCTTGATCGGCTTCAAGGAGCAACCTTCCCTGCAATCGCTTTCTGCCCTATGGGGCTTGAGTCTTCTCGGAGTTACATCCTGCATGGCTTTTCGATTCGCTAAGAAAGCTTTCGGTGTTGATTGATGAGGAAGAAGGAGTTTCCTAGAAATTTGATTCTTTGCTCGGCTTTAGCGTTCTTCTTCTCGTACCTAGAGTACTATTACGTCGCACTAGATGGCATTCCATATAGAGAAATGTATCAAGTTGGCTTTCTGAGGACGCCGCCCTACGTCCTGTTTCCGTTAGCTCCTGCTCTCGCTGTAGTTGCTTTCTCTCCGCTCCTTGATGATTTGATGCTGCGTCGCTTTGACTGGTCCGAAAAGAACAGGACACTGGTCCTAGCATGCGCGAACTTTCTTTGGGCCCTGACACTCTATGATACTCTTTACTATGTGTTCAGATCCATGTTTCCTTTGCCAACAGATCCACTTGGGGGCGTCTGGATTAGAAGAGAAGAGGCTTCAATCATGGGGGTGGTGAACTTGCTAGGCGTCCTCTGGCCTACTTGGTATTTCGCCACCCTCCCGATTGTGATCTCGGTATACGTGGCCTACTACATTTCATAGATTGCGTCTGGTACATCTCTCTCTGAGAGCAGTACCTACACAAACCATCTCGAAGCTTCGCGATCAAAGTCGCTGACGATTTCGAAATCTCGCGGGATTCCGAACTCCTCCTCAGGATCCAAATGCTCAAGAGTCTCTATGCCTCTGAGTATTATTCCAATTCCATACTTCGCCATGTGTGTCGCAGGGTGATCTACGCCAAGAGCTTTCTCGCAAAGCTGGACTGATAACTGCCTGACATGTGCCTCGCTCAGGAATCCCAACGCATGAAGATATTCGTGGAGTAGAATATGGAAGACGTACGCGTTGATTTGGCGTCGGTTCTCAGCTGAGCGAACGACCATGTCCAACAGCTTCCGGTTCATTACGATGAGGTTTCCTCCTACGCCATGAAAGCCTCCGACCTGTCTGGGCAGATCGGTCAAGCCGAGCATGAGGCCGGCACGACTCAGCCCAAGGTTGTCCTTAACGACTGCTTTCACGTGTTCAAAGACGCAAGCAAAATCCATACATCTGTCCAAGCTAAGCGTCACGTCATCGGTACTGAGATCCAATCTTGTTCTCTGCCTCCCGACTGGGCGTCGGGCGTTACCCAAGGTAACGTTCCACGATATAAACGTTACCGAAAGTAACAATTTCTGCCACGTTCACGGAGGCGTCTTGTTGATTTTTCTTCCGTCTTGTGTTGCCGTTAGTCCTGATCGCAAATGTTGACGAGATTACGTGGCCGAAAGCTGCAGTACAGGTTCGAATACTTGCCCAGGCCGCCAGCTATAGCAAGATAGCGCATGCTGTCCACCTGATCGATCAGCCGTCATCTTCAACTACCACTTGTCGATAGGATTTCCTAGTCGGCTAAGAATGGTTTCTCGGCGACGCGCATGATAGTTGATGCTCATGTGCACTTGGGTCGATCTGGTGATTTCAGATTGTCTGCTAGGCAGCTAGTCTCAATGATGGACAGGAACAGGGTGCATAGAGCGGTAGCAGTTCCCATGGCTTCTAGCCAGAAGCATAACGAACGCCTTCTCAGGGAGTTGAGAAGCCACTCGGATCGGCTGGTTGGATTCGTATGGGTTAACCCGCGGTCCCCTGGCACGCTTAGGAGCTTGAAGGATCTGGGCCTCTTGGCTGAATTCGGGGGATTCAAGCTTCGCTCAGAAAGCGACATCTTCCGAATAGACGATATGCGACTTCTTGAGCCCATATTTGAGGCTGCTAGAAGCTCACAAAAGCCCATATTCATCCACTCGTCAGGGGAGGGCTCCTTCTCAGACCCGAAGGCAATCGGCAGAATCGTCGCGGCCTTTCCCGACGTGACTGTAATCATAGGGCACATGGGAGGTGGCACATATGGAGGGATTCGTGTGGGACATAAGCACCCAAACATAATGCTGGAGACGTCAGGAGCTGAAGACCCAAGAATCATCTCTGAAGCCGTTAGGACTTTGGGGCCGGAACGAGTTGTCTTCGGGTCGGACTCGCCCTACTGCGATCAACGCGAGGAGCTAGAGAAGATAGAAGCTCTGAGGCTTCCAACGAAGCAGAAAGAGATAATTATGGGTGGGAATGCCGAGCGAATACTGGGACTGTAATGGCCCTTCTGGCCTGCGCTTGTTCTGCCGATGACAAATCAGCGCTTAGCCATCGATTTTATGAATCTTGTCAAACGTGTGATCAACAAAGTCAGAAAGCTGGGTCTAGACTTAGCCTTGTAAATCTCTCCTACTAGTGCATCTGCCAACTCCTCCCCAGATTCGTAATGCCTGTCGATGAAGATCATGTTCTCAAACAGTGTTGACACGACCCGGTTATTCTTGATCAAGTCAATTCCGCTTAACCTGAGGGTTCGGCCACTCTTGTAGTAAGGAACGCGCGGGACGTCGCAGATCTCATCGATCCCGAAGCGTCTGCAGATGGCCTGTTCGATCCTACTTAATGTGGGAGAGTCAAAAGATATCGACGGCAGATTCTCTATCACAAAATCCTCATCCATAATATCTCCTTTCAAGAACGGTCCACCTCGGAATACGTGAGTCAATTCCTGTTCAGTTTGGCAGTTGTAGCTCGCGTAGACAGGCTTCTTCTTCAGTTCCGTTTCTAGAACGATCATAGGAAGGCTTCGATGCCTGTGCTCAAGTTCCTTCAGTCTTCGCTTTAACTCGCGAATAACTGCCGCCAAGTAGAGGTCCCTCTCTGGTCTTCTCGTTGCTCAGCCTCTTTAAGGCATCGAACGTGTCTGACCTAGATTCCAAGATGCCGCAACTGGAGAACATGGTCCCTATTTGAGCGGCCGTACGTTCGCCCGAAGCAAGGCTCGTTCAGATCTTCGTGGTTGGGATGGCTTTTACCTTGGGGTCAATAGGGCCGAATTCATGCTAAGGCTTATGAAGCAAGAACACGCCAAACGATGATACGTGACTGATTCCGACTAGTTGCCTTCTAGGATCTGGAAGGGATGTTGAAGCCACTCAGAACGGGTTGATCTGATGAAGCTTGGACTGATAGGCTGTGGACAGGTGGCAAGTCTCTTCCATATTCCAGCATTAAGGGAAGTTCCGCAAGTCACGATCAAGGCCATTACTGACATAGATGGAGATCAGGTCGAGCGATTTGGGCGTAGGCATGGAATAGAGAATAGATATACGGACTATCACTCTATGTTTGCCGAGTGTGACATAGAGTCTGTTCTTGTATGCACTCCTCCTCAAACTCACTCACAAATAGTCTTAGACGCAATTGATCGAGGACTGCACATTCTCTGTGAGAAGCCGTTTGTCACTAGTCTCTCGGAACTCGATCCAATTGTGAGGTCAAACGATAAGAATCTTGTAGTGTTTCCAGCTCACAACTACGTCTTCACCCCCAGTCTCAAGCTCTTGGAATACCTGATGAAGAACGGCGATCTGGGCGACCTGATTATGGCTGAAGCACATCTGGCTATCGGTTTCAATACCTGGCGGTCAAAGACCGATTATAGGACACAAGACCTAGCTGGCGTTATCCCTGACCTCCTTTATCACGTTATCTATGTAGCTAGCAGGCTATGCGGGCCACTGACAAGCATCTCAGAAGTTGAGGCCCAGAGAAGCAACAATCACGTCGTCAGCGAAGTTTGCGTTGACGGCCGACTCAAGAAAAACGTTTCGGCAAAATTATCTGCTAGCTGGAAAACCTTGTTACCTCACTTCAAGATCACGCTTTATTTTTCATCGTCAGAGATTGAGACGGACCTTATCTGGCACCCATACACGATATTCGCCAAGGGAGTTGAAGAGAAGCTTTTGCCAAAGCCCCTGAGAGGGCGATTGGCAGAGCTTAGGGCACTCATCTCCGTGACGCATCCCTCATTCATGCTTCTACACCAAAACTTCTTCGACTCAGTTACGACAAAATCTGCGCCTGAAGTGACGATTCATCATGCCCGGGAGACGCTTGAGACGATTCAGGCAATAGTCGACATGGCCGGAATCTGAATGGACACGGTAGGCATACTGAAGGCATCTCAACCATCCAAGCTGATCGTAGTCTCTCTACTTGACATGCTAGGATCTGTCAACATTCGATCTGACGAGTTAGTGGTCGTGAAACCGAACATTTGCTACCATCGCAATCTGCACGGAATGATAGTGACTGACTTCAGATTGATCGAGGCAATTTTGGAATGGCTGAAGGAACATACTCGCAAAGTAACCGTGGTGGAGTCTGATAACAGAACCGGCTCTGCGGATTATAGAGTTGAAACATTAGGACTGAATTGCATGCTTCGGCGCTTGGGCGTTCCCTTTGCGAATCTCTCGAGAGAGAAAGACCTTCTAATGAAGAATGTGGGCGGCCTCGTTTTTCATGTTCCAAGGCTGGTCGCTGAGGCCGACTATGTCGTGAACCTTCCGAAACTGAAGACTTGCGCCGGAATGACTGTCTCCCTTTCGCTGAAGAATTCCTTTGGGCTTATCGCGGACCGCAACAAGCCGTCGATGCACAAGTTTCTCGATAAGATCTTACTCGAGGTCAATAGATCAATAAGGCAGCACTTGATCGTAGTCGATGGCATAGTGGGGATGGAGGGAAATGGCCCCTTGCTGGGAGAGCCTGTGCAGACAGAAGCAATCGTTGCCGGTATAAGTCCCGTTCCGGTTGATGCGACATGCAGCCGAATTATGGGATTCGATCCGGCTCAGATCAGTCATATCAAGGCGTGCTCTGAAGGGGGTCTAGGGTCACTGGATGCTGACAAAATCAATCTTGTTGGAGAAGATATACGAGTCGTTGCCAAGCCGTATGCACCACCTTCCTTCGCTCCAAGATCTGTGGCAAGGACTCTCAAGTCGGCGGCGAGGCTCTACCTTAGCAAGTAGGATCTTGCCGATCAGTCATGTCTGGCTGAGGATGTTGTCAAGCTCTATTGGCGAGCTGATCTCCAAGGGCTTCGCAAGCAGGCGCGTCGCACTCTTGACATCTTTTAGGCCGGAACCAGTCAGTACGCAGACTATTCTATCTGATCCGTCGACCATTCCGGTCCTCGATGACTTTACGAGGGCTGCGATTGCGGATGCCGACGCTGGCTCGATAAACAGTCCCTCTGTTTCGGCGACAAGTCGCTGGGCTTCAAGAATCTCTTGGTCAGACACCGATAGCGCAAATCCCCTTGAGTCCTTCAGCAATCTGAGAACTCTCTTTCCACTTGGAGGATCTGGATTCGAAATCGATTGAGCAAGTGTATCAGATTTCGAGAATGGTTGAACGATATCGTTTCCCGACCTGAACGCTGTCACAATTGGTGAGCAACCTTCTGCCTGAACACAGACTATGGAGGGCAAATTACCTATGATTCCCAGCTCGTGCATCTCTCTGAACCCCTTCCACAAACTGCTAATGTTGCCTCCACTACTCGTAGGGACCAGCACAAGGTCCGGTACACTCCACTCCAGTTGTTCGCAGATCTCGTAGGCAATTGTTTTCTGGCCTTCAACTCTAAACGGCGCGTCTGAGTGAACCATGTAGATGCGATGTTTCACACTTGCTTCTAGGCCCATGCGGTATGTCTCCGGATATTCGCCCTTGACTGCTATGAGCATGGATCCGCAAATCATCGTCTGAACCATTTTTTCCACAGGGGTTCCAGTTGGTATCAACACGAAGTTCCTCAATCCGGCCTTCGCTGCATACGCTGCCATGGACGCTGCCATGTTTCCAGTCGAGACGCATCCCACAGCTTCAGCCTTCAACTCAACTGCCTTAGAGACGCCTACACTGCTTCCTCTGTCTTTGAAGGAGCCTGTTGGGTTTCTAGTCTCATCCTTGAGATACAGACGTTCAAGGCCAAGCTTTTCTCCGAGTTTCTTGCTTTGATGTAGAGGTGTTCCTCCCTCGTGCAAGGAGATTCTTGCAGGCCCAATGATCGGGAGAAGCTCTGAGTAACGCCACAGATTCCAAGGCCGACTCTCTAATGCTCGCGGAGAAATCCTTCCTCGCAAATCTTCGAGATCATAGCGAAGCTCAAGCGCCTCGTCGCATTTGTCGCAGCGGTAGACGAAGCTGTCAACCGAGGCTTCGCTCTGACATGCTGGACATAGCAAGCGCATGTGACTCGTCTTGCCATCGTAGTTGCATTGTGCCATTCGGATTCACAGGTAGGCCTGTCATACTCTTCTTGGACCTATATGCCCTCGCTCGGTCTGGCAAATAGCACACTTAAGGCCCGAATCTTCCAATACCTCCCTTACGCGCACCATCTCACCGTACGTTGGCTTCCTGATGTCTTGTCTCCTGAACTCTGGCCTATAGTCGAGAACGCAGACTTGAACCTCCGGTTCGTATGACACGATCTTCTCTCCGATTCGAGACACTTCGTCGAGAGAGATAAGCTTCGGATTGTAAGGTATCCCGATACCGATGAACAACCGGCTCCAATAGGTGTCTAAAAGATACTCTACTGCTCGCCACTCGTTTTGGAAAAGCGTTGCAGCAAGCTCGCCATCAGCTACTCCCGTGATCCGGATAAACGTGTCCACTTCGAGGCCTTTCACATCGGGACCGACGTCCGTCATTCCAGCCTCAACTAGATCGTCTATGTACTCGGGGGTCAATACGACGGCGTTTGTGTCCACGTGAAGTCTGGCCTTTCTGTCCGGGTTCATCTTCTTTAGCTTGCTCAGATATTGGAGGAGCCATCTTCGGTTGAGTGTGCACTCTCCACCGCTGATAGCCATTCTGTCCACTCTGTACCGTTTCCTAGCCTTGGTCATGATCTCGGCTGCCTCTCGAGGAGTGAGCGGCGGGGCTACTGACGAATACGTGACCTCCCAGTTCTGACATGTCGCACAGCGCAGGATACACCCATGTGCAAAACATGCCACCTCGATATACGAGGACGGCAAGCCCGAAGCCTTCAACCAGTAAGGTGTTCCGACTCCTCCCACTGAGTGACCTTGAAACCCTGAAACACGTCTCATAGGAACCTGTCTATCGAGCACGTCACTTTGCGTCTCTATGATGCCTCCTTCAGAGGCCTCTGTCATACAGCTTGGCTTCAACTCGCCGCTGACCATGACTGCACATGACCAACATCCTCCGGTTCGGCAGGGCGCATGGATCGCTTCCTTGTCGGGAACCATCGAAACCCTATGCCCCAAGAGTTCTAGGGCCCTGAGGATAGTGATTCCTCTTGGAACCTGAAAGGATTCTCCGTCAACCTTAATCGTCGTGAGAGGTCGTCTTCTCTGGTCCTCTTGAAGGATCCTCGCAGAATGGGGGCACGCATCGACGCATGCGCCGCAGCCTAGGCAGTCCTCTTCACCTTGACATGATATCATATGCTTACAGAATCCGCAGTTGCGGCAAAGAGCTTCAACAGTCCGGGCCCTGCGAAAACCCAGCTGTCCACCCACTTTCATGCCTCTTCTTCTTGTGGTTTCAGAAAGCTTGAGAAACGCTTGTAACCTACTGATGACATCGATGGCTGTATTTGGTCCGAACCTTCTTACTCCTTGGGGTAGCCGACTGGTATCACGTATAGGGGAACTTGATCCTTAGGCAGCCTAAGGACTTGGCGAACTTGTTCATCGTGAAACGCCCCTACGACTACGGCGCCTAGCCCCATCGCTGTCGCTATCAAGTACACGTTCTGGCCCACATGACCAGCCTCCATGTCCACGTATCTGACTCCTCTTGACCCATAGATGCGCGTTGTTCGCTCATAGACGGCGGTAACGACAATGTTCACAGGTGCCTTAGCAACCCACTGCTGACTGAGCGCAGCAGCTGAGAGTTCGGCCCTGAAATCTCCGGAAGCAACGAGGATAATGGTATGATCTTTCGGATTGTACCTGTAAATGCCGGCTCTCAAATCCCTGACGCAGTTCTCCCCAACAACGGCATAGATCTCCAAAGGATATGTACCTCCCGCAGAAGGAGCGGCCCTCAAACCCCATCTCGGCTCAGTTATCCCCTGCGAAGCCCACAACAGTTGGGAAAGCTGAAAGCCATCCAACGGTTTGTCGAGGTACTCTCTCTTGGATCGCCTCCTGAAGATCGCTTCTTCAACCGACATGGCTCCAACTGTGACCGGGCTTGGCAGCTTGAGGACGCCGGGCTGTATCTCGACGATCTGAGAAGACGGGCCAGGACGCTGCGAAGAGATCGGAGGCCCAGCTCCAACCCATCTGTAATAGACGAATGCGGATAGCGCTAACGCCCAAGAACTTGCGATGAGAACAAGAAGAAGCAACATCTTCGCCCGAGTAAGCACATACATGGCCCTCAACACCTGTTCCTGTCAAGAGCTTTCCGCGAAGCGACTATTCTCCGTTATGGTTATCAGCTCGTCCGAACCTGTACAGGGGCCACTCCTCAGTACCAAGGAATCGACATGTTGAGAAATGTCAAACATCTGCTGTGGGATGTCGACGGGACGTTGTATAAGTCAAAGCCGGATCTCCTTGACGCAATTCAACATGGGATCTACACACGTGTTGCAGCAAGTCTCTCGATTCCCTACGAAGAGGCGAGGAGCAGGTTCCTGGCGGTATATGCTCGCCTTGGCGGAGCAACTGCGACAGCGGTCGAACTGGGTCTGGATCGAAGATTGATTCAAGAAGCAGTGGACTCAGTCGACAAGACAAGGTACCTGAGGCCGGACCCAAAGCTCAGAGACATGTTCGAAGCAACGCTCCGAACCTTCACTCATATCATAGTAACCAACACGTCTAGAAAAGGCACAGTCCGTACACTCGAAGTTCTAGGTCTCTCACCGAGAATCTTTCAAGGGATAGTGACGGCTGACGACGTTCTCCAATCGAAACCTGATGTCGGACCTTACACAAAAGCGTTGGAGATAACCGGAAGCCCGGTTCATCAACACGTCTCGATCGGGGACAGAGAGAAGGTGGACATACTGCCTGCCAAGAGGTTGGGGATGAAAACCATACTTGTCTGGGGCGTTTCTGAAGCGGCGGATGCGTCCGTGCCAACCGTTTACGACGTACCTACCGTGCTGGTATAGCGTTCCTGCGAATTGGAGTGGCAGAAAGTTCCCTGCATATGTATTCAAATGCGCCTATCAGCTTCGGTCCCAATTCGCTGCGCAGGCCAGCCGTGTGTACAAGTCTCTTGGCGAAGGGCAATCTCTCGTATAGTTTGATCATCTCTGGATAGATCCTCCAAAGATACTCATGTGACTTGTGGATTCTTTCCTCGAAATCAGTCATCCCCCTGTACCGTCTCTCATAGAGGCGCCTTCTTCTCATCCATGAAATTTCCGGAGGAACATTCGCAAACAGGATACCGACGCGGAAACCACTCAACGCTTTCATATAGCTCTCATACATCTGCTGAGCAAACACCGGGTCCCTTAATGATTCGTGGGCCACGCTGAAGATGTTTGTTTCATCAAGATAGATCGTCTGACTATCCCCTTCCAGTGAGATCTTGCTCATCCTCTCTAGGTCTAAGTTCATTATTCTCTTCTCGAATCCGGAACCAACCAAGGCCCCTCCCGACACTATGCCCTTGCTTCTATCCTCGTCAAAGAGGATCCGTGCCGCCTCTATCAGAGTGACGATGTTGCTGTAGCGCTCTGCCAAATATCTTTGGGCTGTAGATTTTCCTGAACCTTGGGGCCCGGCTACAATAACAAGGCAGATCCTGCCTGACCTACTATCACCGGCACTTGAATAGGCTCTGCACGTAAGCTCATTAGACATTGAAGGCGCCGCCAAGCATCCTTCCACCGAGTTTAGCTGAGATAAGCATGGACAACGCTGTGACGGCCATTAGGACGACGCCTATCGCCGCTGCGGCCCCGAAGAGGCCGCTTGATTGAAAGAAGATGAAGGTTCCTATTGTCATCGTTTCCCATCCCGGCAAGACGAGAAACATGGTTGATGAGACTTCCTGAATGCCTTGTATGAAGGAGAAGACAGTCCCGGCGAATACCCCTCTCACAATCAGAGGAGCAGTTATCCTCAGGAAGGTCTGAAGCCTGCTTGCTCCCAGGATGTCTGACGCTTCCTCGAAGGCAATGTCCATCTGCTGCAGCGAGGCGTAGGAAGACCTCACCACATACGGTACTCGTCTTATCGCTATGACGAGGGGCATTATGATCCAAAGATGTGTCAAAGTGTCTCCTATCAGAGGAAGTTCGAGCCTATGAAATCCTCTAAGGTAGCCCACGCCCACGACTATTCCGGGCACAGCCAATATCATAGTGATCAATCCGTCAAGAAGATTCTCGCCTGGAGGTCTGACCCTCGCTAACAGGTAGGCGACTGCAAGGCCTAGTAGAAGATCCAACAGGACTGCGACGCCGGCGAACTTGAACGTATTGGCTATGAAGAGAGGAGTCTCAGACATAATGAAGGCGAAGTTACTAAGGGTGTATTCTGTTGGAAAAGGCGTCAGCTTCCATGTCTTCGCGAATGCAGAGAAGACAAGCCATACCGGGCCAAGAAGAGATATTCCTGCAAAGGCAAGGCAGAAAACCATTGCGGCAATTCTCTTCCTCGTGCCTATGTCGACCACTCTTCCCTCCATAGTTACGCCCTTGGTGAGCGAGACGTATTGCTTCAGACTTACGTATCTTCGCATTGCCACCAACACCACGATTGAGAAGAGAGCGACAATTACGCAAGCCACAAGCCCCTTCTGAAACCTTGGTACGTCGATGAGTTGGATCAGATCTGCGTATGCTTGAGCCGCAAGATAGTCATTCAGGCCGACTATGGTCGGCGTGACCCAATCAGAAAAGGTCCATATGAATACAAGGAAGGCTCCGGCGGCAAATCCCGGAGTCGCCAATGGGAGGCTGATCGTGAAGAACCTTCTGATCCCTGAAGCTCCTTCAATCTCCGCCGATTCCTCAAGAGCTGGGTCGATTTGAGTTATGGCTGCCGAACAGTTCAGGCATATTAGTGGATATAGATGGAGAGTTTCTAGGAAAACGAGTCCATGCAATCCGTATATTAAGTTGATAGGCTCATTTGTCACGCGTAGCCAATCCATTAGGATCAGGTTGAGAGTGCCATATCTTCCGAAGAGGAAGATGAAAGCCATTGCGCCAACAAACGGTGGGACGATCATCGGCATAAGAGAGATCGTAGTGAGCAGAGTCTTTCCCGGCAACCTGTATCGCGAAAGGAAATATGCAAGCGGAACCCCGACCAGCGAGCTAGTTGCCACACATACAAGTGAGAGAATGATGCTGTTCCAAAAACACTTCATGTAGTAGGCATCTGCAAAAAAGCTCAAAAGGTATGAAAGGTCGAGTCGGCCTTGGATTATGACGCTATCTACAAAGACAATTAGAACAGGATATACCAGAAAGATGCATATGACGATGAGAACAACAGTGAAGAGGGCAAGACTGCGAAGGTCAATTTTCCCAAGACTTTTCAAGTATGGTCATATCCTTGAGATGAGCAGGAGATCGATGGGCGCAAGTCAAACGAGCACGTCGTCATTCTTCCGCAGATATCCTCCGATGATTCTGGCTTATCTTCAGATATAAAAAAGGAGGGAAGGCCTGTTGTCCGATCACTTCTGTTTCTTCTGCTTCCTGAAGAAGACAACAAGAGCCAATACGACAAGAACCAGAGCAACAACGATTGCCACTTGATACTCGACAAGTTCGTACCATTCCATTTTCCTTGCTAGGCCAATGGATGCGCCTGCCTGCTCCTTCGCTTTCGTTGCAGCAGAAGACGCCTCTGCATACTTTGCTGTGTCGAAATTCTCTATGGCTTCGTTTGCCATCGATTTTGCCTTGCCGATCGTGTCCTTAGCCTTTGAGACATCGTAGCCTTGCTTTTCGAGATCTGCGATCCGCTTCTCTGCTTCAGTAATGGCTTTCTGCGCGTCTTGTATGCTTGTCCATGCTTTCAAGAGGTCATCTATCTTCTTCGTGATGGTGTCTTCGAACATCGTGTTGACATCTGAGAATCTCTTGTCGTAGAGCTCGAAGTTTATTCCGAAGTTCGTTATAGCGAGGCCATAGACGGTTTCGGCCTTCATGAATTCCTTCATGACTACTGCGTCAGGAATCGCTGGGTAGTCCGAGAACTTCACATCTTTTCTCGACGGGACGAGGCCTCCGGCGAGAAGTATCTGGCCTTGAGCCTCCTTGCTCAGAATGAAGTTCATGAACTCCTGAGCTATCTTCGGTCGAGTAGTCCCCTTCAGGATTGCGATTGGACTAGGGACAATGAATGCTGTGTCAGGGTACACGAAACCAACATTGAACCCTGCCTTCTTCGAAAGAATTGCTGAGGTCTCGGCAATCGCTATGCCTATCGCGTATTCTCCCTTCTCAACTAGGCTGGAAACTTCTAGGCTTCTAGCTGCCCACTTTCCAACGTTTACTGCGAGCCTACGCCAGTACGCCCACCCCTGCTTATCGCCTCTCGACTGGAGCAACACTTCAACATCCATGTGGAGTCCTCCCGATCTCGCAGGAGTAGTCATTATGATCTGATCCTTGTACTTGGAGTCGAGAAGATCGTTCCAGGCCTTTGGCTCGGGAAGCTTCAACTTCGCCAAGAGATCCTTGTTGATCATTATTCCGGGGCAATAGAAGCTTACAGCCATCCAGTAGCCATTCGGATCCTTAAGCGCGAAACCCTGAAAGTCAGTTGGAAGTTGATCCCAGTACTCGCTCTTATAGGCCTCGAGAAGTCCTTTTCCAACTAGCCTAGGATAGTAAGAGTACTCGCCGCCCCAGAAGACATCAGCATCGGGTTTACCTGACCAAGCTTCGACCTTGGCCAGTAGTTCTGGCGAACTTCCAGAAATGATTTCGACGGTCACTTCTACGTTGTGCTTGGCCTTGATGTATGCCGCAAACGCGTCCTGCATGGGCTTAATAGAAGCCCTCGATATTGGGCTGGTAAGTACGAGCTTGCTCTCTACCTGTGCCTCTGCTATTGGCATGAATGCTGCCAACACTGATGTAAGCAGAATAGCAGCCAACAACATGCTCACTTTCTTCAAAGTCTATTCCTCCGAAAGTTTTCGGATCCCTTCCTTGGAAGGTTCCTTTGCTTTCCCCTTGACCCGGGGCTATCAGGCCGACCGTGGCCCTCACTTTATCATCTAGCGGACTGACTGCGCTATTGGTCACTCACGACTCTGTTGAATGACCTCAGGCGACATGTGATCGCCGCCTCTCAGTTAACGGTTGAGAGCGCTTTTGAAACTTTGCTTGCATATCTATGATGTTGATCGTTGCCGTCTAAAGGGCAGTCTCTGAGACCGGCAAGTGTTAAATAGAAATCGTAGAATGCTGAGTCGAAGAGTCCAACGAAACTTCAACGGAGATCTGGAGTGTTGAGTCAGCAGACTGTCAGATTAGAGCTAGGAGTCCTGCTCTGCGTTGGTGTGGCGATGATATCGTTTGTAACGTGGCAGCTTTACAAGCCGGTTAGCGCTCTTATGTGGTCCTTCATATTCAGTATAGTGCTTGCGAACGTTGTGAAAGTTCCGCAAGCATTGC
>Ga0209725_1001104_pt1 | contig 15700 bp, 9 predicted proteins | sample I18A1metaG_FD_184145 | JGI IMG/M metagenome (GOLD analysis project Ga0209725, IMG submission 184145) | Lake sediment bacterial and archeal communities from Gulf of Boni, Indonesia to study Microbial Dark Matter (Phase II) - ​I18A1 metaG... | ecosystem: Environmental > Aquatic > Freshwater > Lake... | reverse complement strand
AGGAATGTGTTGAGCTATCTCTTAAGGCTACGCTTAGACTTCTAGGCGTCGAGTATCCTAGGCAGCATGAGGTGGGTGAGTTGCTGCGCAAGGTCAGCGTCGAGAGAGGATTGCCTGAATGGTTTCTTTCAGAGCTACCAGCTATTATTCTTGTGAGCAAGAGGCTCGTGGAGAATAGAGGCCCAGCATTCTATGGCGATGAGGCTGCTTTTTCCCCTCCTAGAAACTTGTATGCGAAGGAGGACGCTGAGAAAGCGGTGTCCGATGCCGAAGACGTACTCAAGATCTGTCGAAACCTATTTGATTGGTGGAAGGCGAAAAAGTAGACGCCCCATGAGACGAAGCCAGGATGTTCGCGTCTACAAGACGCGCATTTTGAAAGAGTTCATTCGGTACCCTTTGCTTAGCTTTGATCAGTCCTTTGTACGGTTTCCGAAGCTTCCCAATCTTTTCCCGTAGTCGTCTTAATGAGATAAGGGATTAGCGCCTTGATATCAGCCTCAAAGACCCCCCCTACCCCTACCCCCCTGTTTTACGTAGTACCTTGACGATTCCTTTGCCTCTTCCTCGCTTCCCTTTTCGCCCTGATCATTCACCTATACTAGGGTTCCAGCTCCCTACTTTCTTCCTGTACCTCGACGTCAAATGCCTACGTAAGGCCTCCTGTCTGTTGAGGGTCTTAGGGAAGGCGGAAAGAACATTTCTAGCTTTATTCTAGATTCGCCTTGAAGAGTCCGTTTACCAGGTGAAAAACATCAGGCCTCTTGCACTTTTGAGGTCGACAGCCCGGAAAAAGAGGAAGGAGGTTTAGGTGAACTTCTGAATTACTCTCTGCGTGGTCGCCAACGCAGCTAGCGTCAATGTTGAGAGCACAAGCATCGCTGTGGCTACCATCATGACTGGTTGCGCTGCTGTAGCTTCAGCGAAACATATTAGCGCTATGCTTGCAATCCAGATTGCCGTTAAACCCTTCAAGTGGCTCATGTTCAACCTGAACTTTCGGTACCTTTTCATGAATAGCAGAGTGATGAGGCTCAATGGAGTGAAGTAGACGATTCCGATGAGACCGCTTGCCACTAGCCCGGTGGCCACTATCGCGAGCTCTGGATTGAAGCTGAGGGCTGAGTACGTTAACGCTGAGATGTGAAGTATCCCTACGAGCGGGTAGAGAAGGATCTTCATCGCTTCTTTGAGTAAAGGCTGCTTCGATACGAAGTCCGCAACGTATGGGCTGAAGGAGTAGTACCATGCATTGAAGACTTTCATGAACCCGCTACCGGCGAACGTTGACATTACTGTTCCATCTCTAAAGCCTCTTAAGAACTGCACCTCAGGGGAAAGCTCTGAACCATAAGTCGCGGTCGCTATTATACAGCCAGGCGGCTGAACAGTAAGCGACTGTTGGGAACTTGTTGCACCGTTATAGGCTGCGGATCCATCCCATCTCGATCTGACCTTATAGTTCCCCTGACTCGGGGACCATACATGGCTGAAGCTGCCACCTGAATCTGTCTTGACCGTGGTTATCGTACCCCAAGTTGATCCGCCATCCGCGCTGTATTCCAGGATGACGTCATTATTGGCGCCTGGGTTAGGCGTTATCGAACCGCTTATCGTCACATTCTGACCTTGCCTAATCGTTGATACGCTGAGGCTACATGAGATTGCGGTGTCTGTCTTACCGGCAACCGTCAATGAGACCGTGGTCGTGTGAGTTATTCCCGGGTCCGGTGCGGAAGCGGTTATCGTTAGAGTTCTTGTCTCAAGGGATGCGGTTGCACTCGCGTACACGGTAAGCGTCGAACTCGTTGATCCTCCAGATGGAGGCGTTATAGGGTTGGGATTGAAGTCATATGTGACACCTGTCTGATGTCCTGAGAGCGATAGGTAAACTGGTTTGTTGAATCCGCCTATCGAGGTCGCCGTGACTGTAAAGGTCTGAGATGCGCCTCGATTGACAGTCTGCGATGCAGGTTGAACAGATAGTGTGAAGTTAGCACCAGTCGATACTGTCAGCTGGACTTCCACAAAGTGTGTCTTCGTTCCAGACGTGCCCGTGACTTTCAGCCTGTGAGTTCCTGTCGTTGCGCTGGATGTGGTTGTAATGCTAAGTATTGCTTGGTCCGAACCATAAGCTGCCAGAACTAGGGAAGTTGTGTCGAACTCTGCTGTTATGCCACTGGGTGCAGCCGTCACCCAAGATTTCGTTAATGAGACTGTACCTGAGAATCCGGCGACCGATTCAGCAGTAATAGTGTACTCTGTAGACTCTCCCTGCTTTATCGATCTCGAAGTCGGATCGGATGAGATCCCAAAATCTGGAACAAGAACATTAACAGATCCCACAACGCATCGAGTTATAGACGTATTTGACGCTGTTATTGCAAAATAGTACGTTCCAGCTTGGGCTGACGAAGCTACGTATAGGGTAAGTGTTGAAGAATTTGAGGACCCTACTGTGTAACTCAGGCTGATAGAACTCGGCAAGAATGTTCCGGTAAGCCCTGGAGGAGGATCCGACATGGTGAAAGTGATTGTCTGGGTGGCCGTATATGCATACTGAACACTTGCGGTAATGAATATGGACCCATAGCTCCCTGCCGTTATCTGAGTTGTTCCAACGGAGAGCAGATAGTCTGGGGAGTATTGTGCTACGACCGACAAAGTTAAGAAGGAGGTCTGCTGGGTTACGCCTCCACCTGTACCTTGGACATAGAAAGTGACGGGTCCGGTTGGATAGCCGCTCGAGACAAGCATTGACAAACTAGAATACGCGTAGCCGCCTTTAGGCGGCGTTACTGTGGCGGGAGTGAAAGATGCTGTAAGTCCAGCAACAGCCGACGTGCTAAGAGTTACGGTTTGCTCGAAGCCTCCGACCGAATATATTCTGACAGCGAGGTATGCGAATTGTCCCTGCCGCACATGTTGTGCCGTTGGCGATGCAGTGATGTAGAAGGTTTGAGCTTCGGTTGGAGTTATCGCGTAGAGCGTAGACCCAATAACTAACATACTCAGTATTAGGAATGGCAAGAATTTCATTTTTTCATCTCCTTGTGATGGTGGTTCAAATACTCTTTGATGGCTGCTTCTATCTCAGCGCTAGTCTTTTTCGTCGTGCCATGCTTCTTGATTATGAATGAGAGGAAGCTCTTCCATAGCTTCTCGTCCACTAGGATCGTGGTCTTGTGCTTCGGCAAAATTTTCGCCATTATACCATAGAACCGTAATCCCACTTATAAGTATTGCTGGATATCCATTCAGAACAGAAAAAGAAAGGAGGTTATCGGATTCGACGTAGTAGAGCTGTGGCCACAGTCAAAGCTCCTAATGAAAGCGTTGAGAGGACGAAGAGCGCCGTTGAAGCCATCATGAGAGCTGGGACTGACACAACTTCGCCGACGAGTATCATGAGTAGGCTCGCGGCCCACACTATCGCCAGGATTCCTAGTTGACTCATTCTCAATGTTGTTTTTCGGTATCTTCGAAGCAGTGCCAACGCCAGGATGGCTAATGGCGAGAAGTAGACTACACCGATCAAAGCGCTTGCGACTAGACCGGCCATGACGAGTGCTAATTCATGGCTGAAGCTGAATGCGTTGTAAGTCATCGCTGCCAAGTGCAGTATTCCAATCAGCGGGTAGAGCAGAACTTTCATCACAGCTCTCGCAAAAGTGTTGCCGGCTATGAATTGCGCCATGTATGGGCTGAATGAGTAGTACCATGCGTTGAATGCCTTCATGAACTCACTTCCAGCGAAGGTCGACATGACCGTTACGTCTCTGAAGCTTCTTAAGAACTGGACCTCAGGCGAAAGCTCCGAGCCGTACGTGGCCGTTGCTATGATACACCGCGGAGTCACACTCTCAACTGTAAGCGTTACTTCTCCACTTATGTCTCCGTTGTAAGCGATCGATCCTTCCCAAGACGACCTCAACCTGTAGCTTCCTCCGCTTGGAGGTGCCCAAGTATAACCATAGCTTCCATCAGACGCCGTATCGACGGTTGTAAGGGTAGTCCGTGCTGATCCATCAACGCTATACTCGATAGTTACCGCATAGCCTGAACCTGGAGGGGGGGAGATGGACCCGCTCACCCTGACGCTGTCTCCAACTCTGATCGAGCTCTTGTCCAAGCTTATTGAGATCGCGCTACTTGCTTTTTGAGAGACCGTCAAAGTGACTTGGTAAGTGTCAGTTTTTCCGTCTCCAGTGCCTTGAATCGTCAATGTGTATGTTCCAGTGGGGACGGTTGACGTGGTGTAGACTGTTAAAGTAGATGTCGTGACAGAAGGCGGTGTAACCGATGGTGGAGAAAATGCGTAGCTTATTCCGCTTGGCGGAGCAGGATTAAGCGTGAACACGATATCTTTGTTGTATCCGCCGGTCGTCGTAACCGTAACAGTATACTCAGCTGACTGCCCTGGATAGACGGATCTTGAGGCTGGAGAGGCTTGAACCTCGAAAGTTGCTATCGATTTTATCTCCACAGTCACATTCACATTGTGAACCTTTGGATACGAGGTCCCTGTGACCATTATCTTGAATGTTCCCAATGTCGCAGATGATGTTGTCTGGATCTTTAGCGTTGAAGTCTTGCTTCCGCCTGATGTAGGTGTAACCGAAGTTGGCGATAGAGACGGAGTCACACCAGTAGGCGTTGTTCCAACCCATTCCCATTTCAGGTTCGTCTTCGACACGAAACCGCCCGTCGAAGTAACAGTGATCGTTACATTTCCAGTTTCACCTTGATTTATCGATATTGTATCTTGAGATGCCGCTATAGTGAAGTCCCCTGTGGCTTCGATGACCAATATCACATAGTAGTAATGCGTGACCGCGGAGCCTGAGCCTGAAATCGTGATTGGGTACGATCCCGGCTCGACCGCTGACGTGGTTGCTACGGTGAAAGTAAGGTTTCTGGATGTAACGCCAGCTAACCCGGATACTATGACGGAAGGATACGTGCCATTGAAGTACATGGTCGAGCCAGTGGTGGGGCCTCCGAATGCGTATAACGTAACATCGCCAGAATATGGGTCGATCTTGAATACGTCCAAGTAATATAGAGCTGGTTGACCAGGATGTATCGTTATCGACCAGGGATATGAATAGAGAGAGAATTCACCCTGATCGCTTGCGAGTATGAGGGAAGCCGAGTATGTGTGATAGACGCCGCCTGAGCTTCCAGTCACAGTTATAGTGTGAAATCCCGCATAGCCGGTAGGATCTTTGATCCAGACAACGACGACAGCATGAGCTACGCCATTGGGCGGCGGCGTCACTAATGGAGGATTAACCGTTGGAGTAGGAAGACCGGGCCCTCCGCCGCTTATAGTAGCAGTTAACACTACTTGTTGGGAGAAGCCTCCAGAGGAGGACACTGTAATGTAGTAGGTGGCGTTCCCAGGCCCATAGTGACTTTGGGTTCCAGGCGTTACTGAGATGCTGAAGTCTTGCGCCTCTACGAAGGGTGTTTGAGGCGTCGCCATTATGCTAAAGACAAGGACGGCAAGGAATGTTAGACTTAGACTGAGCTTCTTCATGACTTATACCTCTTTGCTATGATGGTTCAGGTATTCGCGTATCGCTGACTCGATCTCCACGCTCGTCTTCCTAGTTGTGCCGTGTTTCTTGACTACGAAGGAGAGGAAGTCTTTCCACAGCTTCTTGTCTACAACTATTGTTGTCTTCTGTTTTGGCAAAGAATTTTTCACCGTATAGATACCTAGACGTTTATCCACATATAAGCTTTTATCGAAAAAACTCCATCCATCTATACACATTTACATACATACAGCCACTAGAAACCTATTGTAAACTGGGTCTCCAAAAATTGACCTCTAGCGATCACATCTGTTAATCACAGCTACTCGGGACCGGCTGGTCGCATCCTACCCAGCCGCATCTCAATATTGTCGAAAGGAGATCCCTTGTCATACAAACTGCATTACCAAAAGAAAAATGGCTTATCAGCACTCATCTTCTCAGACGCATTCAGTTGTCTGCTGGTGAGGCGGGCGAACAGATATTAATTGAGCTTATTCTTAACAGTCTGATAGAAACCTTGCCAGACACGAGTAACTCAAACGTTGAATTGCTGTTTGATAGTATTGAGAGAGGATTGTCAGGGACCCACGGCTAAAGCCGTGGGCTTGTGATGGTGGAAACAATGCGAACCTTGACTAGACGGCTCGACTCTGCAAGTCGAGTTAGCGGTGTGGGAGGCTACAAGCACGATAGGGTGCGAGACCTAGCTCTATCTTCTGCGCCAGAACCACTAAATGGCGTGGTTGCCAGAAATGGTGGCCTAAGCCTTCCATGCAACGTCGAAGGTCACTCAACTCGGACTGGGGAGGTCGTAATCGGCAGAGTCCCAGTCGTTTCGGTAGACAATAGACCTCTGATGCCGTGTAGACCCTCGAAGGTACGTAAGCTCTTGAAAAAAGATTTGGCTGAGAAGTGTTGGAACAAACTCGGACAATTCTATCTACAGTTAAAGTTTGAACTGAAGTCGGAGTTGAATCGGAACCAGCAAGTCTGTTTGTCTATCGATCCTGGAAGTAAATGGGATGGTGTAGCTGTAATCTCTGAGAAAGGAGTGTTGACATCTGGTATGCTTGTGCTTCCGTCAAAGGTGGCTGAGAAGCTTGAGCAACGCAGACAAATGCGTAGAGCAAGACGCTATAGGAAGACCCCCAGAAGAGCCAAACGGTTCGATAATAGACGTAGGCCAGATGGATGGATTGCTCCAAGCCAGAAGGCAAAGGTAGACTTCCGAACCAAAATCGTAGACGAATTATGCAAGCTCTATCCTGTAAACCGATTTGCCGTTGAGGACGTGCGGTTCAACCACTACAAGAAGCGCTGGGGCAAACACTTCAGCACTGTTGAAATTGGCAAAACGAAGTTCTACCAGCATCTAGAGAAAGTTGGAGGATTATCTCTTTACGATGGTGTGGAAACTTCGAATCAGAGAGAGAAGCTTGGCCTTCCCAAGAATCCCATCAAGAGAGAACTATCATGGGATACACATGCTGTAGATGCAATTGCTATTGGGTGTGCGGAGTTAGGTTGCGAGAACCCGTATCCACCTGAGTTCTGGGTTTGGAAACGCTTTGAATATGCCCGACGGCAATTACGCAGACTTGAGCCAGATAAGGGCGGCATCCGTAGACGATATGGCGGGTCATGGAGTATTCCTCCGTTCAAGAAAGCTGATGTGGTTTTGTGGCATGGTAGGCTTGCGAGGGTTGGGGGTTTCATGGATAGTAAAGTCTCTCTACACTCTTTCGGGTTGAGAAACAAGCGGTTCACACAAAACGCCAGTCCAGACGAATGTACTGGACTGTTCAATCAGCAAATATTTACAAAGTGCGAGAGACTCCAATTCCTCCCACCTATAAATGGTGTGGGTTTCCTTGGGGGATTTTGATGAAAGGCCCGGAAAGGAAGAACATTGAATTTCACAAGTTGAGCAAGCGAACCGGAAAGCCGGCTCGATGCGAAATCTGCAGATCGAAAATAAATATCGGTGATAGATATTGCCACTGGAGAGTGAACAAGGAGCGGCGGGCGTTGTGCGAGATCTGCGGTAAGAAGATAGTCAAGGGAGAGTTAGTTTATCGTCGTCGTTTCATAGGTCGCTGGGTCCGAGCGGTCGTCTAGCATGCCTACCGAGGAAATTGAGATGTGAATGAATACGCCCGTTACGTTAGGTTGTTTAAAAAAGGAGGGAGATTGATTCGGTTTTCCCGAATTCTATGGCATCTGTACGATTGCCTGTTTTCTCCAACGTAGCAGATATAGTGACGCAGCTAGGGCTGAGATCAGCATTAGTACGCCTGCTGATGGGAACTCTGGGATCGGAACTCCACCTTCCTCCATGAAGAAGTCCTGTCCTCCAGCGCTAGCACCCCATGTTACCACCATTGTTCTCTCTTGTACTACGACTGCATCCGTCGGGTCAGGAGCTGCCAAGTACACTTTCAATGTGTATGTTCCTGCTGGGACATCGAAGCTGTAGCTTCCGTCCTTTGTGCTTGTTGTTGCTGCTGGACTGCCGGAAAGCTCAACTGTGTACCATGATGCTCTCTTGAAGTCGCCCATGTAGTTGCGCTGGTAGATTGTTCCGGATATGGATGCTTGTTTGTGCATGTCTAGGTAGACTGTTGCTGAGCCCATCAAGCTCACGGTTACCGCTACTGTAGCTGTCTGGACGTAGCCGTTGGTCTCGTCTATGACTTCTAGTGTGTATGTGCCTGCGTCTATTCCGTAGTCGAAGTGGCGTACCCAAGTCCCCGGCTCATAGTAGCCGAAAGCCTTGGATGGTACGAAGCCTGTCACTGTGGTATCGCCCACAGCTGGAAAGCTAGGCCAAGTTAACCATTTGCCTGGTGTGTCGAAACCGTTGAAGCCCACTACTTCAAATGTCCATACCACAACTCCGTCTGGGAACGCAGGTGATTGTGACGGGAAGGTTTGTTGAGGTACCGATGTTATGTTCGCTGCTGCTAGGTTTCCTTCCTCATCGAATACGTTGATGCGGAAGTAGTAGCTCCATTCGCCTGGGTCTAATGGTGCTAGAAGCTCTTCAATCTTGAAGTTCACCGTTATGAAGATGGATGCGCCTGCGAACAGGTAGAGCGGTATATCGCCTGTTGAAGATGCTTTCTGAGCCCAAACCTCAGGAACCGTCCTCTGTATGTACCCGACTGTGAAAGCTCTGATGCTGTAGACGTCTGTCGGTAGACCGGACGGCTTCAAGCCATCCGTGATATAGTCATCTACGCCGTAGGTATCGCCGAAGTAGGAGAAATGCTCCCTATCTGGTGCGTCCGACACCGGTGGGACCGACCAGTAAGTGCCTTGGTTTCCGCTCACATAGCCGACAGCCTCACCGGCTGAGTTGTAGAAGTATACTCTGATTCTGCTCGGTGTATGTAGCCAGTACAATGGTTGAGCTGGGCTTTGCCAGTCACGTGAATAGATTGTTGTGGTTATGTTTGCTCCTTTAATTAGGTGGAAGCTGAAGCTGTTCCATGTGCATAGTTGCAATGTGTGCATTGGGAATTCTTGCTGCGCGTAGCCTGGATACCAGACTTTGAATGTGTATGTTCCCGCAGCCATGCCGTAGTATGCAAAAGGATCACCGATCACTTTGACATCAACACTTTTCTTTGTCCCATCATTGCTGGTGTAGTTCCATGCGCGTAGGACACCTTCAGCGTCATACGCCTCTATGATCAAGTCTCCAGCTATTACTGGAGCTTCCTCTGCTGAAGGCATCTCTTGGTTGTGGAAGTGTACTGTAGCTGTAACTTTGCCTCCTTGGAATATGTCGACTTCGCGGTAGATCTCGCCTGTGTATTGTGCTGAAGGAACTACGACCTCATAGTCCTCCAGTTGGACGTATCCGAAGACGCTGACCCGCGCTGTATATACTCCAGCGCTTACACCGGAGATGGACCAAGCCAAGTCGTCTGGCACATGTCCATCCCAAACAACCTCAGCGCCTTCATAGCTCGTAGGATCGCCGAAGTATACTGTGAACGATTCGTTTCCTACTGGAGGCCTGATGTCCCAGTAGTCTTTTGCTCCAGCGACCCAGTTGCCTTCCGCGTCGTAGATGTCAACCTTATATCTTGCCCATGGCCATCCCTTGCGACCAAGTTTCGCCGCTATGCTCGTCAGGTCTGCAGCAGATCCCATGGCTACCCAGTCTGGGAACGCTATCCGCCCAGTTGGGCATTTCGAATTGACTTTCAACCTGATCTTTGCGCCTGGGCAGACGTAGATGTCAACGCCGTGTACTGATTGCCCTCTCTTCACTGTTACCTCTGTAGCGAGCGTTGCAGGTGGGAATCCTGCTGCTTCAGCTGTAAGCGTGTATATGCCTGGTGCTAGGCCTTCGATCTCGTAGAAGCCGTTTGCGCTAGCGTTGAAGTATCCGACACCGCAAACCTTTCTGCCTGTCGGCTCATTTGTGACTGGGTCGATCGCTTCACCTTCAGCTCTGACGCGGCCTGGCTTCCAGATCGGCTTGCCGTAGAAGTAGCCGAAGTAGTAGCTGCCGCAGTAAAGTATGCGTCCGCTTATGTAGCCTGGGTCAAGCTCGCCTTTCACGACGAGCGTTGGGTAGTTCTGTGGCGGTATGCTTAGCCACGCCTCCCATGGAGCAGCTGGCTTTTCGGGATCTGTATACAATACTTTGAAGAAGTATTTTCCAGCGCATTTAGGAGCTGTCAATCCGCCGACTGAGACCCAGTATAATCCCTTCGCCCAGCCGTCGCGTATCTGCCTATCAGGATAAGGATCATTGTCAGCTGTGTATAGAAAGCCCTTGTCCTCGTGACCTGGTAGCGTGAACGATGAGATAGCTACATACCACCAACCAGGGGCGAATCCGTGGTCTGCTGGGAACTGCCCTGTCTTTATCGTAGCGTAATCGTTCGTTATGCTTGTGGAGACGGAGACCGGTCCCAACGTATGGTCTGTCCAGCCTTCAGGGACAATGAACTCAGGTGGGATAGCTATGTATAGCCAGTTTGCAGTCTCCTTGGTGATGTTTACGCGAGCATAAACATAACCCTTCGGGTTCAATGGACCTTGTGGTATTATGGGCTCTGTGAAGTTGATGTAGAATGTTAGACCACCTTGAGTCTCGGTTATGATCGCTCCTTCAGGCGAATAGTAGTTCGGCAGTTGATCCTGGGTCCACACATAGTACCTTCCAGGCCTCACATAGGCAAGATGCCCCGCTACATGAATACCTAGCGTTCCAGCAGTGTTGTCCGGCTGTGGTAAACCATCACTCACAGGTCCATTTTGAGTTTGAAGACCGAGCGTGTAGTGAGCTTGAACTTCTGCGACTGTTGCGAATGTTGCAACTATGAATAGCGTCACTAAGAATGCTGCTAGTAATCTCTTACTCAATTTTCCATTTTCTCCTCTAGGTTTTTAGTCGCATCTGCGACTTGACTCTAAACTCACCTGTAAACGATATAAAAAGCCGTATGTCGAAACCCGATACATACCCTCAATTTGATCATCGACAGGGTTTTTTCTTCTTGCCCAAGCTCCTGTAAAACTTCGGAACCGTTGATCACTAGAAGTTTTACACTCAAATCCTTTCGAGAATCTCTCGTGTATTTGAATCAAAAACCTCTGGCTTGACGTAAAATCGTAGGCGCTGCACTTTTACGATGCTTCTGAATCAGCGATCCATCAGTTGCTAGATCTCCTAAGTCCGAAGGAGTGCAGTCTAGCGGTTCGAGTCCCGGCGGCCGCACCACTCTTGAGGCAACGTGGCGCTAACAGAAAAAAACTCATACGTAATATACTCCGCTGAACAAGGTTTGTGATGCATGAGTCAACAGGATGGGCTCAATAAGCATATGGACGGCATAAAGGCATTGCACAGGCGACTGAAGCCAAGCTTGTCAAGCTAGCCGTCGAAGCAGAGTTGCGCTGCAGCTAACGCCGAAGAAGCCGCAGTCAGCAATATGAATGTCGCCGTCGAAGCCATCATTAATGCTGGAGATGCGAGGATCTCGCCAGCGGCTATTAGAGCGACGCTTCCGAGCCAAAGGATAGCGATAACCTTGAGGTGTCTCTTCTTCAAAGCGAGTCTTCGATATCTCTTGAGTATTACCCAGGAGCAGAAGGCAATTGGCGACAAGTAGACGAAGCCTATCAGGCAGCTCGCCACAAGCCCAGACACAAGTACCCCGAGTTCGGAGCTGAATGGAAAAGCGTCATAGGTCATCGCGGCCAGATGGAGTATCCCGATGAGTGGGTAAAGCAGTATCTTCGTGACGGCTCTAAGAATCTCATTCTCAGATATTGACAGGGCGACTGATGGACTGAAGGAGTAGTAGAATTGATTGAATACAGTCATGAATTGGCTTCCAGCAAACGTGGCTAGCACATCTCGATCTCTGAACTCTCTCAAGAATTGGACCTCGGGCGAGAGCTCCGACCCGTATGTGGCTGTGGCGATCAAGCATCCACTTCTAACGTTTAATGTGACAGTTGCTGCACGCGATAGGCTACCGCTCGTTCCAGTAACCAAAAGCGTGTAGGTCCCTCCTGCCGCTCCAGCTGGAACATTAACGGTCAAGATTGAGATAGCGAAGCCGTTGGCTTGAGGTATCACTAATACAGGGTTCAGGGATGCTGATATTCCGGATGGAACACTTGAGAGCTCCAACCTCACTTGAGAGTTAAAGTTGTTTATTGAAGTAACTCTTATAGTTGAGGTTCCACCGCTTCCAACGGTCACTGACAATGTCGAGGGCTCTGCTGAGATGCTGAAGTCAGCGCCGACTCCGACAGTGAGTACGATCTGCTTGCTATGCGTGAGTCCTCCTCCGGCCCCCATCACGTTGAGCGTGTAACTTCCTTGCGCAACGCTTGAAGCCAGTGTGATCATCAAGACAGATGTCTGCGCACCATTCTTGGGAGGCGTTACAGACGGCGGATTGAAGCTCGGAGTCAGTCCAGCTGGATAGCCGCTCAAGGAGAGGATCACAGGCGAGTTGAAGTTGTTCTGCGAAGTCACGGTCACAATGTAGATCACAGATTGCCCTAGCGAAGCTATTTGAGATTGAGGAGTTACATCCAAAGTGAAGTCTGAGACCACAGAGACGATAAGCTTCCCAGTCTTAGTCCGAGTCTTTCCTCCCCCGGTTCCGGTAACCGTAAAGGTGTAGTCTCCTGCACCAATATCAGAAGTCGTATCAATCGTCAATTCTGAAGTTTCCGAACCTCTAATAGATTCAGGGTCGAAAAAGCCATCAGCCTCATCCGGCAACCCAGAGGTACTCAACGCCACAGAAGAAGCGAAACCGCCCGTCCTTATCAGCGACACATTATACTCGGCAAAGTCGCCAGGTGAGATCGTCCTCGTATTCGGAGAAATTGAGAGCTCAAAGTCCGGCGCTTCCGAAACGGATACTGTAATGATACTGGTGTTTGTGAGGTAAGTGTATCCTATCGGAACTCCATATATGGCCCAGTAATAGGTTCCTTCTGCAAGGTCGGGGTCCGTCGATATCAACAGACTCGCTGTATCCTCATCTTGGTTCGTGGGATCAACAATATCTGGCGTGAAGTACGCGTCCGCCTCATAAGGCAGATCCTCGAGGAACAGCTCAACATCGTTACTGAAACCGTTCACAGCAGCTACTGTAACTGAGAATGTCATAACATCCCCAGCCGTTATAGTGCGGTATGAGGATGACACCGAAATCTGGTAGCTCGGACTGCCAACGTCTCTAACAGTCACGCCGAGGAGGGTCGAGCGGCTTATATCGCCGTTCGTCCCTCGAATCAACAAACTGCGGTATCCTGAGGTGGCCGTTAGAGCAACATTCACAGTGAGAACGGAGTACGCTGACCCATCAGGCGGAGGAATTATCGGCGACGGGCTTATTGTCGCGGCAAAGCCCGATTCTAGTGAGACGGATAATGACACTTCGTCACTGAATCCTTCAAGAGATTCAATCCTTATCGCACATTGAACAGACTGACCTTTGTTTACAGCGATGAGATTTGGCGAAATCGAAATGAAGAAGTCTTCTTGCGCTTTCACTTGAGGAAGCAAGAAAAATGCACTGGATACGACAGTCAACGCTAAGAACCATGCGGAAACAAGCATTCTTACTCTTCGAATCAATTGAAACTACCCCGAACGACCTACATTGACCTGAGGTTTCGGAGGGTAATTGCTTCCGCTATCTTCCTGAGAGCGATCGTCGGAACTACGGCGATCGATGCGAGAACGAATGCAGCTGTTGAAATCATCATTCCCAGAGGCGAAGCTGCTAACAAAGCTATCGATACCGAGAACAGGCTGGCTATCCAAGGTAGCGCAATTAATTTTCCTTCAATTCTCATGAGATGCCTTCTCAATCTCTTCGATGGAAGAACAAGGCATGCTACGAGCGGGGTGAAATAGACAAGTCCTATAAGAGCGCTAGCCAGAGCGCCAGAGATAACCACGCCTAATTCTGGTGAGAAATTGAAGGCAGAGTATACGACTGCGCTTAAATGGAGTATCCCGAGTAGCGGATAAAGAACAGCTTTCGTGATGGATTTCAATGTCGGGTTCTTGGAGATAAACTCTGCAAGGTATGGGCTGAATGAGTAGTACCATGCATTGAATGCCTTCATGAACTGGCTTCCTGTAAAGGTTGACATCACCACGCCATCTCTGAATCCTCTAAGGAACTGGACCTCAGGGGAGAGCTCTGACCCATAGGTCGCTGTCGCAATAACGCATAACCCTTGCACAGTTACTGTTATTACGAATGTGCGGACAAGGGAGCCGGATGTCCCGGTGATGGTCAACCCATAGGTTCCGAGGGGCGCATTCTTTGCCACAGCTACAGTTAAGATCGAGGTTGCGAACTGCCCGGCTGGCGGGATTACAGCCGTAGGGTTGAAGGACGGCGTTACTCCTGAAGGCCAGTTTGACACGCTCAATGTGACTTCAGAGTTGAAGTTGTTTATGGATAGCGCGCTGACCGTCGTGGTTTTAGATTCCCCCTGGGGTATCGTTAAAGTAGTTGGGCTGGCCGATATCGAGAAGTCAACCACGGTAAGCGTGATGTTAAAGAGATGCGTTATCCCAGCGCCCGAGCCTACGATTGTCAATCGATGGCTTCCTACGGGAGCAGACACGCCTACTGTGACTATTAGGATCGAAGTGAACGAGCCGTTTTTGGGGGGCGAGTTCTGAGGCGGATTGAATGTCGGTTGAATTCCGCTGGGAAGGCTCGACATAGTCAAGATAACTATTGAGTCGAAGTTGTTCGTTGACGTTACCGTGATTGTCGTCGTCGCGAAGCTTCCTTGGAGGACGCTTAACGATGTTGGTGAAGCATCAAGGATAAAGTCCGTCGCCGCAGTGATCACTAGAGTGGCTGTGGCTGAATGTTTAAGCCCTTTGCAGTCGCCGGTAATAGTCAAAGTGAATTTGCCGCCTGGAGTTGTCGCTTGAGTCTTTACTGTCAGAATTGAAGTGACTGTTCCGTTTGCAGGTGGAGTAACAGGGTTGCTGCTCAAGGTGAATGTGCTGCCTGAGGGCAGTCCCGAAACCGTCAGGTTCACAGGCAGCTCGAAGCCTTTCATCGATTTAACAGTGACCGTGTAGTTTACGGATGCTCTTGCAGCTATACTTTGGGAAGAAGGCGTTATAGAAACATTGAAGTCTCCTCTGATGATCGTCAAGGCCAGAGTTGCATAGCGTGTCTCTGTGCCGTTCCAGCCTTTCGCTTGGACATTGAATGTTCCAGGCGTAACGCTCGCAGTAGTTCTTATGTAGAAGGTCTCTGTCGCATTCTCCGATAGCGTCTTAGAGTATACGGCATAAAACGGGGAGAACGATCCTGAGGCGCCTTTTGGTAAACCAGTTACTGAAAGTTGAACCTTCCCGGTTCTGGCTGGGTTGCCGTAGATGGAGAGGTTAATCGAGAAGTCAGTGCTCTCGCCTTGCAAAATCGTTCTAGAAGTTGGAGAGACCTCTACCGCAAAGTCATTGATAACAGCCTGAACCGAAGATATCTCGAAAGCTTGCGCGAAAATCATTCCGATCAAGACTGACGCAATAAGAGCCGTTCTCAAATTCCATCTGTAAATCAAGACCATACGCTCCTAGCTACTCTATCAGCTATTCTACTAGAATAAATTTCAGATTTGAG
>Ga0209725_1001103_pt1 | contig 15720 bp, 13 predicted proteins | sample I18A1metaG_FD_184145 | JGI IMG/M metagenome (GOLD analysis project Ga0209725, IMG submission 184145) | Lake sediment bacterial and archeal communities from Gulf of Boni, Indonesia to study Microbial Dark Matter (Phase II) - ​I18A1 metaG... | ecosystem: Environmental > Aquatic > Freshwater > Lake... | reverse complement strand
CACATGGACAAGCCTACACACACATATTTCCAGAACATGACGGGTAAGGAGGTTCAGGAGCGACTCAAGAAGAACGACATAATCATAATCCCTATCGGAAGTACAGAAGCGCATGGGCCGCACGCCTGCTATGGCGAAGACACCTTTCTGGTTACGAGGATGGCTGAGCTAGTTGCCCAGAGAACTGGCTGCACTGTTGCCCAGCCGATATGGTATGGCTCACACCCGTACCACCATATCGGTATGCCCGGTACAGTCGTGGTTGACGACGATGACTTCAAGGCCCTTATTCGGGCTGTGATGGCTGGCTTCTGGAATGCTGGCTTCCGGAAGCAGATCCTTCTCAATGGGCATGGACAGGAGTATGTGATCCCATCGGCGATGCATCAGTTCGCGAAGAAATTCCAAGTGCCGGGAATCTTCCTGAACCTGAATTGGTATCACGCAATTCCAAGCTTGGTGAAGGACAAAGCGCATGGCGGACCGTTCGAGACAGCATTCATACATGCGGATGAGGTTGAGACATCTTTCTCCCTCGCTCTGTTCCCCGAATTGATACATATGGAGGATGCGGCCGATACAACTCCGAGAGGCTACTTGCCACCAAAGCATATTGACAAGGCTGGATGCGTGTACCAGATGCCGATCGAATGGTACAGCCAAGTCGGAGCCGGCCCGATAGAGATCGTTGCCTATCCGGATGGAGTTGTGGGCAAAGCTACTCTCGCAAAAGCAGAGAAGGCCATGATGGGAGTCGAAAAGCTTCTAGACTACATGGTCGAGTTGCACGACGACATCCTGAGAAAGTTCCCTCCAGGAATCTTGCCTCCTATCAGTGAGGTGAGCCAAAGGCCAAGAGAGCAACTTGAGGAGCTGATCAAGGGCCCACTCAAAGGCGGCAGGCACATCTACACAATAGCATATCCTCCCTAGATTCGCCCAGATCCATCCCAGTTGCGCTGAATCGGACCGAGATTCAACACTGTCATTAACGGATTGGGCAGACGCTTCGTCGCTGCTTAACCCCAACTCGACGAAAACCATGTAGGAACTGAGAGTTCAAGAACACGGTTCACCTTTTCCATGTTGGCATCCAAGGCGAAGTGAACAACAACCGGATTGAACGCTTCCACGGCACAGTGAGAGAACGAAACAAAGTCATGCGAGCCATCAAGAAACCCGATTCAACCATCATCGAGGGGCAACGTATCTACTACAACCACATAAGGCCACACATGGCCTTGGAAGGCAAGACCCCTGCCGAAGTCGCAGGCATCGACCTGCAGCTCGAAGGCAACAAGTGGGAAACTATCATAAAGAAGGCGACAGAAAGCAAGTGAAAATAGGCCGACAGTTTTGAGTCCTACAATTCCTCTGCATGTTCCTTGAGCCACGTAGCAACGGTTTTCATGATAGGATTGTTGGTCGCATTGATTACAGGTATCCTAATGTTTGTTTCCTTGATTACGATCACATCTTTGTACTCTGGCATAATGGCAAATTGTACGGCCGACCAGTGAACCCGACCCTGCAATTGCTCCTTTATGATGTCAGTCGTTGGAGGCATACCTTCGTGAACAAAGGCCACACCTTCTGCCCAAAGTAGGTGGCGACCTAACGCCCCTGGCTGCACACCAATAGTCTGCATGTTGAAGAGACTTTGAAGCGAATGCTTTATCGTTTCATGAATGACTATCTCTTCCCATGGCGCATAGACAACCTTGACCATTGTCGTTCCCCCCTAAGGACGTAGCGCACACGCGTAGCATAACAAAGATTTCGCAGATAAGAAGGTTCTGTCAAGTCTTTGTTGGGTTTGTTGGTATGACACTAAACTGGACTGAGTCATCTTGATGCTTCAGCCCCCCTCTGAGTTACGCGCCCAAGAAGCCCCCTACTCAAGTTACCAGAACCCGGCACACCTTACCCCCCGTATATACGAATGTATATACACTCACACCTACGGCCGATGCACATCATCCGGACTCATCCATGAGATTCCGGAAGAGTGCTCGCTCATCGATGCGTGGGAGATATGCATTAGAGCATCCTGCTAGATTTGAACCGTGAATCTGGCAGGCGCACTCTTCTGAAAGGTTATCGTGCATTCTATCTTCTCATTTGGAATTTGCCTGTTCTCTTGCTAGAGCTACGCACTGAAAGGCGAAGCGCTGGTAAGCCACTCTGAATTCAGCCATAGTCTTGAGAACTGAACCGAACCTGGGCCACTGCTCCTCTGAGATTCCACGAAGCCCGTACGATTTCGCTGTGGGAATCGCTCCGGCCTCGACTATGAACTTTGCGAGGTCGGAGGTGATTTCATAGCTGATGACAAAGTCCGAAACAGTTGACAGACATTCAACTAGCCCTAACTCCGGGGGCTGAAGTGCTGCATTCCTGAACCTTGTCAAGTCAAAGTCCACCTCCTCGGCAAACAGTTGCACCGCCCGAGCATGGTTTGGGAACTCTGTGTTGCACATGTTCGGATAAGCCAAGGTATCATATGTATCTTCAGGAATCCTCTTGGACGCTGGAAGCACATCCACTGATTCCAAGACAGATCTTGCCTACCTAGGCGACTACTCGTCGGCCTTGATCAGGCCTTTGCCAACCTCCTACTTGGTCTTTTTGATTGTAAACCGGTCGCCGTTCTGCCGCTGCCAAACACAAAGGCGTCGTATGCGCGCTGGGTCTTGGCATAGTTGCCATCGCGGTCGAGCGCGAGTCCTCTGCCTATGCCAGAAACGATTTGTCCAACTCCGATCTCCTCTACCTGTGCCTCCAGTTTTTCCAACATCGCGGGCGCGCTGCCTGGTTCGGTACTGCGACCGTCGAAAATGATGTGCAAATAGACCTTGTGCAAATCATTTGCTTTTGCCATTCGCAACAGTGCCAGCGGATAATCAATGGAACCATGTGAGCTTTTCTCTGTGAGCAGACCAATCAAGTGCAGACTGGCATTCTGTTGCTTGACCTTGTTGATCGCGTGGCAAAGAACTTCATTGGTGTAGAACGAACCATCCTTCATCGCGAAATCCAGCCGCGCATCATCTTGCAGTACGATACGCCCAGCACCGATGTTCATGTGTCCGGCTTCAGAATTGCCGGCTTTGCCCGTTCTCAAGCCAACCGCGTTACCTGCGGCCTGCAACTGGGTACCCGGATATCGTCGTGATAGATCGTCCCACACTGGCGTGTGCGCGAGGAAAATTGGATTGGTGTCGTCCATCTTGCCGACGCCCCAGCCATCAAGAATTATGAGTAACGCACGCCGGCGCCCGCTCCAATCGCAATCAGGCGCGAGACTCACACCGTTCATTGCACTCGGCTGCGCAATGCCAAGCGCCTGCAAAACAGTCGGCGCGATGTCAGCTAGGCGTCCTTCACGCAAAGTGGTGGGTGATTTTGCGTGCGGGTCAATCAATATGAAAGGAACCGGGTTTGCTGTATGTGATATGTTCTGTGTGCCGTCTGTCTTGGCCATCTCTTCCAGATTTCCGTGATCGGCAGTTACGAGAATCACGTAGTCGGCGGCGAGTGCTGCATCAACGACCTGCCCTAGTCGCGCATCCACGAGCTCGGCACATTTGATCTTCGCGTCGCGGTTTCGCGTGTGACCGATCACATCGCCATTAGCAAAGTTGGTCACGATCAGATCATAGCGCTTTTCGATTCCGCGCAAGACTTGTTCTGCGACTTGGGCGAGACTTAGTTCGGGTACCTGATCGAAAGGGATGCCTTCCGGCGAGGGAATGCGTACATCATCTTCACCCGGGAAGGGTTGATTGTTGCTGCCGTTGAAGAAAAAGGTGACATGCGCGAACTTTTCAGATTCGGATACGCGGAGTTGGCGCAGGTTCGCGCGGCTGATAACTTCGCCAAGGGTGTCCTTGATCTTTGTTGGCGCGAAAGCAATCGGCAGGTCTTTGAACTTTTCGTGGTACAGCGTCAAGATCACAAAAGTGAGGTTTTGAAAGTCGGGACGCCTGAAGCGGTCGAACCGAGGTTCTGCGAATGCTTCCGTCAACTGGATTTCGCGCTCCCCGCGACGACAGCAGAAGACCACCGTATCGCCATCTTCGATACGACCGATAGGTTTGCATTTCGTATTCACCAAGACTATCGGTTCGAGCGAGTAATCTGTCTGTCCTTCACGATACAACTCTCTGACTGCACCGGCGAGCGCGATGCCGCCACGCGCGAGACGACTAGTGGGCATGAGCAACTCCTTATCTCATCATGGACTCAAGATTTCACCAATTTCAGGCGTCGCCCATATTGCTGCGCCAGTGGTGTCAACAACAATATCACACATTTCCATCTGAGGCACGTAGCATTTCTGGGCCATCAAAAACTGTTCTTTGAAAAACCTGTTGCGGAAGTAAGTAGGTTCGTATTTCTTCCGAAAGTCAATATCGCGTTTCCATTTCCGCTTCAGCCTGATCTGATCATCTGTCAGATACACCACTTTGATCCCTATCAAGTGAGCAACCTCTTTGAACAGAAACGGGAAATTGCCCTCAAGAAAAATGATGTCAGCCGGCTCAATCTCAAGCGGGGTGCAGCCCGCCTTCAAGTTGCCGTCCAGATCGTGGCTTGAGGCGGCATAAACAAAGTCGTATCTGGGGATGGTTATCTTCTGCCCTTGAATGATATCTTCAAGACTCTGCTTGAAAAGCTGAAAGTGGATGGCCTCTTTGCCCAGAGAATGGATGCCCATCTCCTCCCGATAGTCTCTGTCGGTAAGAAAGTTGTCCATCTCGATGGAGGTGACTTTTTTGCCTGTCTGCTCAAATGAACTACGCAGACGTTCGACAATCTCGGTCTTACCAGCCCCCGTAGGCCCAGCAATGGCGAGGAGAATTGGTGTTCCTTTGACAGCAATGAGCTTCTTTACGCTCTCTGTAAAGACCTGATCGATCTCCGCATTCGCTTCTTTGAAATCCTTGTAACCAACGTCCTGATAGCGCTCAAAACGCTTTTGCCTCTGCTCAAAAGTCTTAAACGGCTTGCCGTCCAAATGTGCCAACACTTTGTCGGTGAAATAGACTGTCCGAGTCAGGAAGTAAAACCCTCTTACGTCGAAGTAGAAGTGTTTTTTGACCCATTCCTCTGAGTATTCTCCCGTGACCAGCCCCACAAAGAGCATGTTCGTCAGTCGAACGATTTTCTCATCAAGCAAAATCCTGTTGTCAACCCGTGGCTTAAGATGGATGCTAGCATAGAAATCGCGTGTGTTGATCCGGTTCTGAATTTCTTTCCTTTTGTCGAGTTCTACAGAAGCCCAGCCACCGTTCTTAGGATACAGATTATCTAGGGCATAGCGGAATTCATGGAGTTCCAATGCGTCTACACCTATGTCGATTCGCTTCATCTTTTCATACAGGATCTCAGAAAAAACATCTGGACTGAAAATGCTTGGCGCAGACATATTGTACACTCCTATTCTTGAGGTAACTTGGAATCCATCTAAATCCTCCATGAGAATCATTGAATCGTGTCGCGCTGAGCCTGGCGTGGTGGAAAAATACCGAGGAGTTCGCTGAGTTCATGAATGATCACGTCAGGTTTGTTATCACCTGTAGGGGGCTCCTTCTTCAACTGAGCCGGCTCCATCATGATGATTACCATCCCGAAGCCAGCCCGCCGAGTGCCCGCAACATCACGAGAAGGATTATCCCCTACGTACGCAGATCGCGCAGGAGTGACCCCGGCTCTGCGAGCTGCCTCCCAGTATATCTCCGGACCAGGTTTCCGGTACCGGACTTTAGAAGAAAGAACCACCGCCTTGAAGTACTTGGTGAGACCATCCGCCTCCAGCCAGTCTGGGATTTCAGTCTCCGTGATCGTGTTGGCAACAATCCCCAAGCGGTAGCCCCGCTTGCTTAGTTCAATGACTACTTGTTTGACATCAGGCCGCGGGACTCGACGCCCGTCGCGGTCGCGCCACAGGCGAGTCAATTTTCCCGCCAACGGCACAATCTTATCGGCCGGAAAATCTGGCAGCAAGAAGCGTGTCCACAATTCCCGTTCGGATGCTTCGGTCATAGTCTCGAATGACCACTTCCTGTAGATTTTCCATCTTGCATCTACTCGCTCGCAGAAAGCCTCAGCAGATTCTTCTGCTCCGACCAACCTCGCGAGCTGCTGTCTTGCTTCGGCTTGGAACGACTCATCTTCCACTACAACCCGCAGCGTGTTACCAACGTCAAGAAAAATAGCTTCGATTTCGTGATTCATGTCCGCCATCTTTCATATGTTTCGTTTTTTGTGGACGATTAACCTGCCTTCTGGAAGATCGGTACGTTCAACAGGTCGAGCATAGTTTTGCAGTAATAGTCTGCCTTCGCATCCGGATCATAGTTCACGGCGACGGTCATCATCCCTGCTTTGCGCGCGCCCTCGAGTTCCACAGTGACGTGACCGACAAAGGCAGATTCGCTTGGAGTCAAGTGTGCCTGTTGCAGAGCATTCAAGTACATCGTGGGGTCCGGTTTATGCGCGCCGAGAACTGTCGAACAGGCAACCGCATCGATGAATTCAGCGACACCTACTTTCTCGAGCCGACGCATCTTCCATTCAATCGGATACATGGTGTCCGTGACGACGCCTAGAATAAAACCGCGCTGCTTCAAACCCATCAGCGCTTCTTTGCTGCCGGGAATCGGAAGAACACTGTTCGAGTAATCGATGATCTGCCCGAACAGAGTCTTTCGTTGCTCTGGATTAGTAACGCCGTGCATCAGTAAAAACTGGTCCCAGTAAGCATAATAGCTGACGCGCCCCTCGTTGGCTTGAGTGCGCAGAGCCATCTTGCGCTCGATGTCTTCCGAGGATAAATCTGTGGAAAATCCCTCTTGCTTGAGAAGGTTCAACGCGTAATTTTCTGTTGGCTCAGACCGACGATACAATACGCCCCCTGCATCGAAAAAGATGCCTTTAATCATTGTGTATCCACCAAGATTGAGCTACGAGACCGATCACTTAACTATGTTGATTGACTGTTTTTAGTTGCCTCTTGAGTGCTATTCGTTCGGTTTTTCTAGTGTTTCTCAACAGTGGTTTTGTGCAGGCTCCACTCGTTTGCTGGTTTTGTTTTTTCCATTCCTAGTACAATCGCTGTATGAAAACGGTAGAATTGTGTGGGTATGCCTTCGTGCGCCAGCGAACTAACACACCTGTTGATGAGGATCTGTTTGTTGGCTCCTTAGAGCCACGCACTGAGAGGCGAAACGCTCATACGCCCCCCTAAATTCAGCCATAGTCTTTAGAACGGAGCCAAACTCCGGCCATTGTTGCTCCAAGATTCCACGAAGCCCATATGATTCTACCGAAGGGATGATTCCTACTGCTACCAGTGTATTCGCAAGCTCGGAAGTGATTTCGTAACCGCGAACAAAGTCCTCTAAGTTTGATAGGCGTTCAACCAGTCCAGTCTCAGGAGGCTCAAGTGCGGCATCCTTGTGGCCTGCCAAACTAAAGTCTCTCCTTTCAGCAAATAGTTGAACCGCGCGAGCGTGGTTTGGAAACTCTGTGTTGCACATGTTCGGGTACGCCAACGTGTCGTAGGTATCTTCAGGAATCCTCTTAGATGCCGGAAGTACGTCCACGGATCCCAAGATTGACGTCGCCTGAGGAGTAGTCACGCCGTATTGACGTTGCAGATAATCAATCCACTTGTCTCTATTCTCCTGTATGTAGAAGGTCTGATACACTCGTCTAGAAACAAGCATGCCAGCCTTCCGAATATCGTTCTCAAGCTGTTCAACATCATAGCGGCTAAGACCTGCTCCTTCAACTATTGTCAGGAACGCGGGATGCGTCAGCGACTTCAGGTTGCCGTAAGTGCACACTTTGTCAGCTTTCGACTCGACAGTGCCAGGCCCATCTAGCAGCTCAAGGAGATCAGAGGTCAAACCAAGGTCCTTAGCAAGCCTCTTCAGAAGATCGAGCGCGCGTGCCTCCCCGTGGAGGTCCCTGATCTTTGCGAAGATCCTCGTAGCTTCGACTTCACGCAGGTGGCTCACAAACCGCCCGCCCATGTTCGTTTCATATGTTCGAGTGATGGGTTTCCTAGCCTTGAGAGCCCTAGCTTTCCCCTCGAATGAGTCAAGAATCAGTCTGATCTCCTGTCCAACGGTATAGACCACTGTGTTGTTCGTCCCAATGCCCGCACCATTCAACTCGCGCGTGATTGTCCTGGCAGCCTTTGAGCTTCCAGCAACCTTCAATACGATGTTCGGTGGAATACCACCGGGATTGCCTAGTCCTAGATGTTCGTCATATTTAGCCAAGTGTCGAGCAGCCAAGCCATAGGCCAGCTTGGCGTCTTCAAGGCTTGCCTCAGCATCGTCAGCTATGTTGGGGTTCAGCTGAAAACTAATCATATAGTCCATGTTCTGTGTTCGCACAGCCAAGGGTCTAAACACCTCAAGGTTGGGCCAGAGAGCCATCAGCGTAGCGGACAGAGCCATATCATCCCGGTGAGCCTCCGGATCACTCATCCAGTCCTCATGCTTCTTGATTTCCGCGGCGAGCTGGCTCCTGAGGGACGGATCCTCATCAAAGGCTTTTGCCGCTAGGACAGGGTTTGTCGAAACCTGACTAAAACCAAGATGCCGGAGTATCTCCAATCCTCTAGCATAGTCATTTCCAAACTTGCAGTAGCGTTCTTCGACCATTTTCCAATAGATTGTCCCTCTAGCGACATCTCCAAAAGCGTGAATGAAGGCAGAAGGGCTCATCGATCCCGCAACGCGGCTACGAATCTTCTCCGCCATGTATCCTGGTAAGCTGTCCCGTGAGTTGACGCTCTCCATCCCCTCAAGGAACGACTCAACAGCTGACTTGGCTGAAGAAGCGTCTATTTCTTCAAGTGCGCGCACCTCCTTCATGAGGGTCGATGCTGCACGCTCTACTACTTCAGGACGTATTCCGGCGATTCGTGCGTCAAGCCCCACAAGGTTCAGACCTATTCGAATTGCCATGATGAAGATGTTCTCCGCAGGATCATTTCGCCCAACAGTCATCTCATTCCGAGCCTTACGGCAAAGATCTTCGATCAACGGTGAAAAATCCTCTGAGTCACGTACCAATATGTGATCGGCTGCTGCAAGAGTGAACCCTTCGTTAAGCTGTTGAATCATGTGATCGACTGATTCTGATATAGTAAACTTGCTCAATATCCCGATCCTTCTAGAGTTCTGACGGTGCTGTTTTCGGAGGCGCACATCTGTCGAGGCTCCGCGAATGAGTTCTTTGGGCTGTCGTTCGATGATAAAAAAGTTTGTCGGCAAGGTATGAAATGGCGAAATTGTAGTCCTACTTTTCAGCAAGAGAACTGTCTATCGCGGGCCAGCAAATGCGAGAGAAGTGTAAGAGGCCTGGATCTTATCTCCTAAGCTCTTTGATTGCCGTGGGGAGTTCTGAAAGCTTGGGTAGGCGTACATTCACTAACGCAGAGTTGGCATCGGGGCATCCAAACCCTATTGTTGTGATGTCGAGATTCATTGCCCCTCCAAGATCCTTGAGAGAATGACCAACGAATACGGTCTCCTCTGCATCCGTTGCCAATCCCTCTAGGGCAATCTCATAAGCTCTTCTCTCAGGTTTTCGATAGCCGATATCACATGAACATAAGACATCTTCGAACTTGTCGTCTATTCCAACCCTTGCCAACCATCGCTTCTTTTCGAGCCCTGAACAATGGCCATCTGATAACACGATGAGCTTCATCCCCATAGCCTTGAGGACTCCTATCACATCAGGGATCTCCTGAGGGAATACCATGTTGACTTGGTACTCGTTCTCATATGATGTAAAGATGGAGCTTCGCCGCACCTCATCGTGTATGCCTAGGGCCTTCAGAAATGTTATCACGTTTTCCCTTCTAGTCATAATCCCTCTGTATGAAAGTTCTCTTAAATCGTGGAAGACGTCCATGTTGTTGATGTATTCCTGCCTATTACTCCATCCGTTCTGTTCCAAAGCCCAGAAGAGGGTTTCCGCCTCATTCTTCTTCCTGTGATAAAGTATATCTCCAGCATCGAAGATTGCTCCTTTGATCAAGAGCATCGTTCTCCTCTCTCATACAATGGCTTGTCCTGATTTTCTGTCAAATACGTGAAAGTTTTCTTTGAAGGCGATGCATATCGGCTGACCGATCTTGAGTCTTTCTCTAACTGGAGCGAGCGCGCGTATTATGTTGCCATTCGGGAGAGTGACCTCTACGACTTGGGTTGTGCCGAGATAGAGAAACGAATATACATCGCCGCTAAACGCGTCAGTCATCTCTTTTTCGGATATTACCACATCTTCAGGTCTTATGCCGAACACGACCTCGGAAGGGGTCTTGGGGTCGCTGAGGATCGTCCTTGCGTCTCCGGTAATCGCGATCCTGTGGAAACCGAAATCTATGTAGGTGCCGTCGCTTTGTCTCGAGATGCTTGCGTCGAGAAGGTTTGTTGAGGGAGCTCCTATGAAGCCAGCTACGAACACGCTATTTGGCTGGTCGTAGATCTCCGTCGGTGTACCGACCTGAACAACTTTGCCTTTGTTCATGATTGCAATTGTTCCTGACATGGATAGGGCCTCGGACTGATCGTGAGTAACATAGACGCACGTACAGCCGGTCAAATGATGTAGCCTCTTTATCTCAGATCGCATCTCCACCCTAAGCTTTGCATCAAGGTTGCTGAGCGGCTCATCTAGAAGAAGAACTTCAGGCTCCATCGCCAGAGCCCTTGCCAACGAGACACGTTGCTGCTCGCCTCCACTGAGTTCCGATGGATAGCGATCCTCCATTCCATGAAGATGAAGCAGCTCCATCTGCTCACTTATTTTCGTTTTGATTTCTTGTTCAGGTATCTTTTTCACTTTCATTCCGAAGGCAATGTTCTCGAAGCAGGTCATGTGCGGCCACAATGCATAACTTTGAAAGACAAGGCCGATCTTTCTTTCAGAGGCAGGAAGAGAGACTCCTTTCTCGGCCGAAAAAACAAAGCGATCACCGAAGTAAATCTCTCCCTTGTCGGGTTCCTCTAGGCCTGCTATCATTCTGAGAGTAGTTGTCTTTCCACATCCCGATGGACCTAACAAGGTAAGAAAGTCTTGGTTTCGTACGTCAAGACTCACACAATCTACAGCAACGGTTTCCCCGAACTCCTTCGTCACGCCTCTGAGCCTGATTTCAGGCATTGCATCATTCTCCTACGACCTTTTCGCCGGTTACTCTTCTCGCGACTAAGACCACTACAAGCGTGATGCCGCAGATTATGGAGACGATCGCATCTGAGTGTTGTATGAAGCCCTGCTCAGCATAACGAACAGATAGGTTCGTCAACAAATTGGTTGCAGTGGTCACGAGCATCACTATCAATGTCAGCTCCCTCATTACGGACATGAAGATCAGGGTGAAGCTTGACAGGAAGCCCTTTTTAGTTAGAGGTAGGATGATCGCTCGGAATCGTCTTAGCCACGAGGCGCCTGTCATAATCGCGGCTTCCTCCAACTCCTTTCCAAGTTGCATTACGCAGCTGACGCCTGCTCTTGAAGCAGTAGGAAGAGTTTTCACAGTGCAGGCGATCACTAGAAGTTGGAATGTTCCATACAATGGTGGTATCGGGCCCAATGGTCTCGCATACATGGACAGATAGATGGCTCCGAACGTGATGCTAGGAATCATTGCAGGCGTGTACGCTATCGAGTCGAGAGCCGATGAGATCTTCGATCCTCTTCCTTTTACTATCAGGTATCCTATCAGTATCCCTAGGAAACTTGTTATGAGGGCTGTGGTGAAGGCGAGGGTCAAGCTGTTCTTCATCGCAGCTAGTATCCCGGAGTTCAGTAGGACACCTGGTTCTCCGTATGCAAGCTTCGGATCGCTACCTCCGATCCAGTAGTGAAGCGTCAAATTGTCAATGCTATAGGTGCCAGCGTACCTCATAAAAGTCTGCAATAAGAGAACGCCCAAAGGAAGAAAACAGATAGTCACGAGGAACGTTACTGCAGCAGCTCCGATTATCCTTCTTCTCCTGAGCTCTGTAACTCTGCGTCTGAAACCAGTGCCGCCTACTGTCGCGAAGCTCTTTCTCGTTCCAATCACTCTACGATTAACGAAAAGAGCACACAGGACTATTCCCAGTAAGATAACGGCAAGCGCATAACCGTCGCCATATAATCGGTTCATGACAGCAGAATACAGCATCGTTGGCATAACATAGTAGCGAACCGGCATGCCGAGAAAGGCGGGAGCTCCGAACGAACTTATGGAATGAGAAAAAGTCAGTATGAAAGCGGAAAATATAGCGGGGGTCACTACTGGAAACACTATTCTTCTTAAGATGTACAGCCTACTTGCACCGGTTATTTCCGCCGCCTCTTCTATCTCGGCGTTCACGTTCGAAAGCGCGTCTGAGATCAAGTTGTAGTTGAGCGTGAAATAGTGAAGAGATAAGCAGACCACTATTGGCAGGGCTCCATATGCTATCCAGTCCGGGGGCTCAATACCAGTTATGGCCTGTAGCATTCCGCTGTATCCTCCTATCCTCTGGTTCTTGAATAAGGTGATCCATGCAAGAGCGAAGGCCCAAGACGGAAGAGCATATGGAATCATCGCCATGTCTAACAACAGCCCTTTGAATGCCGTGTTTGTTCTTACGGATAGCCAAGCCAACATGAAACCGATCCCAAGTGAAAGAATGGAAGTCTGAAACGCTATGGTCAAGGAATTCATCAAAGGTATATAGAACATATTCGTGCTTAGTGAACTCAGGAATATTCTCCACCAATGAAACAGTGAGATCTGTCCTACTTGAGCTTCTGGTGAAAGTCGTGTATCTGCTTCACCCCAAACCACTGTTTCCTGCACTAAGTTGAAAACTGGAACCAAGATCAAATAGCTTAGTACGATCAAGAAGAGAAGTGACAGCATAACATGCGTCTTTCTTAAGGCCCTCGGAAACCTCATCTCCCCTCGTCATCCCACAGGGAAAAAGCTCCTTTTCCTACAAAAAAAGGGGAAGTAGAGGAAGGCCGTTTAGAGGCCAATCCAGAAGTCGCGTACAACCACCGCGCTAGTGTAGATGAAGCCACTGTAGGCCTCGACTTCCATCAGAGTCGTCTTGTCCAAGCGCGGCGAGGCTGGTGGCAATGGAAGATCGCTCCTGGGAGAATATTGCCCTGGAACCCAGTAACCCGCGTTGTAACCGTTCCAATGAAGCATGAATGTGATGAAAAGCTTCGAGGCCCATGGGTGTTTTGCCATGTTGGCAATATTCAGCACGTTCCTCTTGTAGACACCTGCAAATGGCGTTAGGTCGTAGATCGCTTCCATGGCGAGGTTTTTCGCCTTCACATCCCTCAGCTTCGAGACCACGCATATGCCTATGGGGGGGCTCTTCTGCCCTCTTGCTCCGACGCCATCAGAGACGGTTCCGTCGGCCTGTGTTAGCACAACATCGTTCTTCTTAAGCATCTTAATGAACTCGTACCCCGCATTGGCTGTGCTGAGTTTTAACGGCACCCCGAACACCCGCTGGTAATCATCTGCCAACTTCTTAGCAATGTCTGGCTCCGTAAGCAAAGTAAGCCAATTCATGACGTCCGATGAGGCCAGCGGATCCTTCATCATAACTTTTCCTTTCCACTCTTTCTTAGTCAAGTCCCAGAGACTGGTTATAGGCTGTTGCTTGTATGTCTCGTTGTTGTAGATGATGGTTCTTGCCTCCATTGAGTGGACGAGAGATGGTGTTCTCCATTTCTCTGGTATCACGCCGGTCATATTTGTCGGAATCCAGTTGACTGCATATCCCTTCGGAATTACCATGTTGACAACGGTCGGATAGTCTGCGTAGAAGAGGACATCTGCTTGGAAGTTCTGGCTTTCCTGTTCTCTGATCAATTTCTCTTTGATGGTAACATCCGATATGTCGTAGTACTCTACTTCTATCTCGGGAAACCTTTTCTTGAACGCCGCCGCTACGTCGGGGATCCGTGAGGAAAGGGAGTAGACGACAACTTTGCCCTCTTGCTTGGCTTTGCTTATGATCTCATTCCAGTCATCTGTTGCAGGAGCGTATGGACCAAGCTTCGCATTACTCATCCACAGCTCCCGAGGCGTCAATGTTTTCGTAGGAGTTGGAGGAGTAGGTGGAGACGTGAGGTATGGGTAAGCACCAAAGGCAACAGCCACGATGAGAATCGCTGCGATCAGAATAGATTGCGTCTTGGTTAGCGCCGACTTGTTTAGAACAGATTTCACTAACTTCTTCAATTCAATTTTCCCCTGTGAGTTGTGATGCTCAACACAGATATATGCCTTATCTTCCCGGACGGCTCTGTTAACTTAAGGAATATGCGAGATTCCCTGTGGGTTCGGCCTGATTTCCTTCTCAATGCCAAAGACTAAGATGTGGGCGTAGACTCCCTCGGCTGATATTTCAACTCCGGGCAATACCTTGAAGCCATGTTTTCTACTTATGTAATCCGCTTCCTTCTCGCTCAGCAAGTGGTCATGGTCAGTGATGGCAATCCCATCCACCTCATCCATCTCGGCCAGAATTAGCTTCTCGAGGCATATCGTAGAGCATCATGAGTACCTATCAATATGCGTGTGAGAATCGAAGATCATTCAAGATCACGCCAATACGTTCGTTAGCTCTGACTCGTCCACGAACTTGTCCGCTATGAGTAATCTTCTCACACCCATGGCAAACTGACCTTGAAGCTACATTGACTCGTCGCGTCGATAACCCGGGGTACTAATATATGCGTGTCGGTAGTAAACCCCATCTGAGCGATCCCGAATACTGCAACAAGTATACAACAGTTGTAAGTCACATGGCTGAGGGAGAAGCTTGAGACAGCGCAATCACCTACTGAGTCAACTTGACAAACTCGCTAGAGCCATGGTGTGTGAGGGATTCTTCGCCACCTGTGGTCAGCCTGAAAGGTCTAAGTTGCTAAGCTTGATGAGGCGCAGACGAATCAGCTTGAAGGCCTTTTTCTCTCGTTCGATTCGGTGCAAACCAGGTAGGATATGCTTGGTCGCGAAGAGACGACGCGAAGAAGTACTGGTCTGCTTGGAGCATTCAGCATTCAAGAAAGGCAAAATTGGTGTCTTCAAGAACGCCACGAGACATGTGCTTCATGACGACGAGCGAAAACCGATAGTTGCCTATATCTTACCGTTCACCAACGACAATCTGAGGAAGCTCATAGATGAGGCGCTTCCTGAAGCAGGACCCAGAAATCTCCGATCCATCCCTAGACTCGGGCTAGGCGTGCGCATGCTCTTTGCGCTCCCCTACATCTTAATGGCCTTGAATCGGGTGAAAGCAGTCTCAGACTTTCAGCTATCTGCCGGAAGAGAGTTCTCACTAACTGAGGTCGTGAACTCGGCGCCTGGGAAATATCCTGAATGGCTCGGTCATACCGGTCTCGACGCCTCCACACTATACGGAACAATAGCTAAAGAATGCTTCGAATCGGGCTTTCCTCTATACGGAACAGAAATCGACCACCTAATAGTCACAGACAAACCGGAAGAGGCAATATCAAGGATTCGTCGCACTTCAGCGGACCAGCCTTCCACGAGTGGCGTCTGTCCTTCCTCAGAAGTGAACCTTCGAGAATCCGTTGAGTACAATAGACAAGTGATAGATGAGGCGACAAGGACTGGGTTCGTCAGAGGAATGACAGTTGACACTTCTGCCCTATTAA
>Ga0209725_1001102_pt1 | contig 15726 bp, 13 predicted proteins | sample I18A1metaG_FD_184145 | JGI IMG/M metagenome (GOLD analysis project Ga0209725, IMG submission 184145) | Lake sediment bacterial and archeal communities from Gulf of Boni, Indonesia to study Microbial Dark Matter (Phase II) - ​I18A1 metaG... | ecosystem: Environmental > Aquatic > Freshwater > Lake... | reverse complement strand
GACGTTTGGCTGGTTCTCCCACCAAGAGCTGGCCTTCCTTGGTGAAAGCGACCACGGAAGGAAACATCTTACCTGCCATGGTCGGCCCCTCAGCGCTCGGGATCGTGACTGGCCGGCCGGCCTCCATCACGGCCGCGGCAGAATTAGTCGTCCCGAGATCTATTCCCATGATCTTAGCCAAGATGTACGCCTCAATCTTGATTGTTCAAGGCCGATCTTGTTACTCAAGGTAACGTATGGCTCTTATAAACGTTAGCGCGCTTGCAGGCCAGACGTTCTTATCAATGTCCCCGGTTTTCCAAGAGCAAAGGCCCGAAGGTTGAGGCACTGTATTTGTTTGGGCCGCTCAACTCATTGCTTCTTGGTGTCCCAGTCGCGTATCAGGTTCACGAGCGTTCTGCTCACCAGTTCTATGTCTCTAAGATGGACAAACTCGTCAACGCCGTGGAAGCGACAGTCATCTCGAATCGGGCCAAAGCAGACAACTGGAATCCCAACTCTTGCCAAATAGCGACCGTCATTTCCACCCAGCTCTCCTGCCACAGGGATTTCTTGTCCGAACGCATCTTTAGCCGCCCGAGAAAACTGTCTGACCAGTGGATGCTTCGGATCCGTGAAGTAGTTCGACGGATCCTGTCGAGTGTACTCAAGCGTAGCGTCCACCTTACACGCCGAACGGACCTTTTCGAAGTACTTTGTGAAGTTCTTCTTGGCAGTTTCATAGTTCTCGTCTGGGCATACACGGAGATCGAATCTAGCCTCACATTCTCCCGGGATTATGTTCTCTTTCGTGCCAGCGTTGAGCATAGTCAAAGAGAATCTTCCCCAGATCTGTTTGTGTGGTGATCCAGGCGGAGACCTGATCTTTGATCGGATTCTCTCTCGGATCTTAGCGTACCTAGAGATATCTTCGAGAAATGGGATTGCCTTCTCTATAGCGTTCTCAGAAAGATAAGGATACGCCGCGTGGCCTTGCTTTCCTTTCACTGTCAACTTGCCCCACAGAAGCCCGGAGGCGCCAATAGAGACTGCCGAGGGAGACGCGTCTATCACGATTCCGGCATCACCGCTGATCTTCACATGATTCACCAAGTATCCAAGACCGAGTTCTCCTCCAACTTCTTCATCCGGAGAGGCGAGAAACACAACGTTCGCTCCTGGCTTTGTCTTCTTCAGCTCCCGTAGAGCACTGATCACAGAAACGATTGCACCTTTGTCGTCGGCAGCACCACGTCCAAAGGCCTTGTCTCCTTCTATCGTGAGCTTGAATGGCTGATAACGCCACCCTGGACCAGCGGGCACAATGTCATAATGAGTTACAAGTATGACTGTCTCTTCAGCGTCCACATCCAGTCTGGCAACGACATTCGGCCTAGGCTTCCTGTCTGCGGCGAGTTCCGCTGAGTCGTAAACCTCGGTCTTGAGTCCAGTAGCTTCGGCTTCTCTCTTGATCAGGTTTGCGCACTCAACGTAGCCTGTCTTAAGAGTCGAGTCCGAGTTTATCTCAACTAGTCGCGAAAGAAGATCTATCTCGCTGGGAAGTCCCAAGTGTGACAATCGCCTTTCGTGGGGCAATCTCTCAACGGTTACTCCTAAAAGACTTGCTCCAAAGGAAAAGCGCGGGCGTTCCAAGTATGATCTCGTCAACTGAAGATCTTACGCAACTAGAGGAACTAACTTCAAACAGATATACGTGAATCAGATAAGTGAGAAACGATCAAAGGCTGTGTCTCTGTTGAGAAGAAGAGAAGTCTTTCTTGCGGCAATCGTGGTTCTTGCAATTGTAAGAGTTGGCCCCGTATCTGTGGGTCAGTCATCCGAAGGTTGCCTCCAAATCTGCTTGGATTTGCCTCCTCTGCAACGTGGATGCGAATATGGACGACAAATCAGATCACTTGTGGCCCATAACGTACAAGTGGTGTACCTGTCTGCAGGTGCGTATGGCTATAGTTGCAAAGAGCTGGCCCGACTAGCAGATCAGTGGGTTCAAAGACTGGAAGCCAACTATCCAAGTTTTGTTGAAGAAATGAAAGGAGTCGCCATTGGATCAGGCTGTCGTCAAGAAGATATCTTCGCTCTAAACTATTGGGCGAACATCGTACTTCATGAAGAGTGCACAACTTTTGTTGCCTCCTCATCCGCAACGGCAACGGGAAGAACCTTCGTGTTCAAGAATCGAGATACGGAGCGAGATGTCAAGAATGTCCTTATCTTGGCCACTTCAGGCGGAAGCGCTTCGCGCTTCAGGTTCATGGCGGTTGGGCCTGCAGGGTCAGTATCAGTGTCGCATGGCATCAACGACAAGGGGTTAGCCATAGCGAACAACGCGCTGTATCTAGCAACGGAATACGAGAGGCAGGCTATAGTCGGCAACCTGATAGTTATGCGTCTCGTTCTTGAAAACTGTGCTAGAGTTGATGAAGCAGTATCATATATCAGAGGCACGAAAGGAAAAGGGGCAAGCTGTTATCTGATAGGAGATCCGGAAAAGTCGGCCGTCATGGAAGTTGCAGGAGATTGGGAGAGCGCTGACATTACGGCTACATCATTCATCGCTCACACGAATCACTACTTGTTTGATCGGACAAGGAAATACGACGCGGGCTACAGCGCCACTTCTTCAACTGCATTAAGACTGAACTCAGCCAATCGATTCCTCAACAGCATCATCGACGCCGGAAGAAAGATCACGTTGGCCGACGTTTTCCGGCTAGCAAGGAACCACGAGAACAGTCCGAAATCCGTCTGCACTTCCTGCACAAGCGATTCCTTCGGCACGGTTTCCGCAGCACTATTTGAAATTGACCCCGAGTTTCCTAGCAAAGTTTCGACGTTCTGGAACTGCATGGGCCAGCCATGTGTCATGCCATTCGTGTCTCTAGTGATAGGAGAGTGCAAGTATAGCAGTGAAACTTTGGCCGATTGGATATCCGGCAGGCTATGGGATTCAGGCAACTTGCTGCGGAGAGAGACCTATGGAACCTTGAAGCAGAGCTTTCCCAATCTTGCAAGAATCTGGCAAGATTCACTCTCAGCAATCGAAGGGGCTGAAATAGATATGATGGACACATTTCTGACGGATGCAAAGGCCACTCTGCGAGGTCGAAGCCCAAGTGGAGATGGCGTGATGGCAAAGGCATTGTCGTCTTTGGCGGCCATGAAGAATGCAAGAGCACAACTGATGAGCAGCCTAACCACTGTCAGCTCCTCAGTGCCGACCTCTTCGATTAGCGCGATGACAATGATACTGGACGCCACTCAACAGGGACTCGCCTTCACTGCGTCCAACCTATTCCTCGTAACCGAACTCGCAGCCTTCAAGAGCGCAAAGCAGGTACTCCTTGGATCTCAAGTGATAAGTACAACTGCGTCCGGCATGACCACGACTGTGACTTCTGTGCCTCCGAGTATGGCTCCCAATGTGGCCATCATGTGTGCTGTCGCAGGAACAGTCATCCTTGCGGTTGCGATGTTGTTACTGTTGAAACGATCGAAGAGAACTCAGAAATAGCTAGGTGAGCCTTGTCGCAAAAGATTCTTGACTATGTATGAGGAAAGGCGTCCTCGATTCCCCTCGGAACTCAGGCCATGTTCCAATGTGCATTGTTCTTAAAGATACGCAGTATTGCACTAGCCGCCACAGGGGGTTGAGTGCGAGAAAAAGGAAAAAGATAGGTTTGGGGTTATGGCGGGCTATCTTTGAGCTTTCAGTATCTTCGTCTTCTTCCGCGGAATCCGCTGCGTCCTCTTCCTCGATATCCTCCTTCATCTCGGTAGCTGGGGCGGAAGGTGTAGCGGCGTTCCTCTTCGAACTTCTTGTCGGAGAGGTTGTTCTTCTCGTTGACTTCCGTGACTGTTCCCTGAGACGCTTCGAAGCTGCCGAACCTTCCGATGTTAAGCCGCATGGAACCCTTGAAGAGGGAAACATAGCCGTTCTTGATGTCTATGATGTCGCCTTCCTTGACCTTATCGATGTTGTCGTCCCACAAAGTCATGTAGATGGAGCCTGTTTCGTCTCCAACAAGTGCATCCGCGACTCTGTGGCTTGAGCCATCACTTCGAGAGATCGTTTCCCTAATCTCACTCTTCGAAACAACTTTCACCGTAAGGTTCAACTGTCTCGATCGCGGATCCAAACTTTCTACTTTCACGCTCACCTGTGTTTCTGGTTGTTCGGAATCGGTCATTTCTGGTCTAACTCACTCTAACGATGCCTCGAAAGAGGTGGCTGACTTCTTAAGGGTTATGTTTGATGTTTTTCATGTTTCGAATGCTTGCAGTCGGTCGCCATACTTGCGTCTGCTTCTGCACGTGATAGCTCACTAGGAAATGTTGGGATGTACCTGACACCGTCCAATTCAAGCTGAACATAGACTGCCAGTGTTTAGCTAGAATCCGGCGCATCTGATTGACTATGGGACTTCTCTCTTTGTGCCTATGATTGATGTAATGGGCCATGTCTTCGCTGAGTGTTGATGTAGCGGTTGTTGAATTTGCGGTGCACCAATGTTCCACTATCGGAACATTGATATATCGAGAGCCGACCTATCTGGTCCTCTAGGCGGATGGCGTTGAGCGAACCCCTCATCATTGCCGGAACTCGCCCAGAACTGATCAAGATGGCCCCCATCGCATCGTCATTGAAGAGGCTAAGAGTCTCCTTCAAGTTCCTATACACAGGCCAACACTACGACCACGAGCTTTCACGAACATTCATAAGCGAACTAGAACTGCCCACGCCAGACTACGATCTAGGCATCAAAGCAGGCCGCTCCGCAACACTGACAGGAGAAGTCGTTATCCGAACCGCCGAGGCGATAAGAGAGCTTGACCCAGCCCTAGCCCTGGTTCAAGGCGACACTAACACAGCTCTTGCAGCGACGATAGCAGCCCTCAAGGAGCAAGTATCAATAGGTCATGTCGAGTCAGGACTCAGAAGCTACGACTGGCGAATGCCAGAAGAACACAACCGAAGGATGATCGATCACGTATCGAGCTACCTCTTCGCACCCACAGACAGGGCATTGCTGAATCTTTTCGAGGAAAAGGCCCCGGGTACGAAATATGTCACGGGAAACACTGTCATAGACGCAACTATCCACAACATGCCAAGAGCCGAATTCATCTCAAAAATCCCGCAAAAGCTGCGCTTCAAAGAATATGTGCTAGCTACCGCGCACAGAGCAGAGAACGTGGATGATCCAAACGTTCTTCGCAGCTTTGTCGAAGTCTTTCAGGATCTGCCTCTGCCCGTTGTCTTCCCGGCTCATCCCAGAACTATCAACCGTCTTAGCAGCATAGGCCTTCTGCGAAATCTAGCCTCACACAGGAACATCCAGCTCCTGCCACCTGTCGGATACTTCGACTTCTTGATCCTGATGAAGCGATCCTCCCTGATATTGACAGACTCGGGAGGAATACAAGAGGAGGCGACGTCTCCGCCGATAAGGAAACGGGTCGTCGTGATGAGAAACTCCACAGAGAGACCTGAGGCTGTTGAATCAGGCTTCGCAAAACTCGCAGGCACAAGAAAGCAGGAAATAATCAAATGCGCAGTTCAGATGCTGGAAGCCGACACAAAGCTACCGTCAACATCTCCGTTCGGAGACGGATCTTCTGGAGAAATGATTGGAAGAATCGTCGCCGGAATATTAGAGTCCACGCCCAAATCGCCTCTGACGCTGCCACCTCCGCAATTCCCCATCATCTCCGCATCCGAAGACTAGGTGATCGGCTTGGCGGCCTTCGTTGCAGTCGGACTCGGACTTACCCTTCTATTGTTTCTTGCGACGCTTCTAGGGCCGATCTTTGTAACTCACTCCGCTGCGATGCTCAACGTTACCGTAGATAGTACTCTACTTACGCTATTCTTCTTCTTGTTCTGCACGCTTTACAACTTCACAATGATATCTGTTGTCTTTGTTCATGATCGAAGAAGAGTTAAGCAGGAGAAAGAAGCGACAGATCACTTCTTCAGCATAATGGTTCCCGCGAGAAACGAAGAGCTAGTCATCGAGAAGACGCTGAATAGAATACTCTCCTTGGACTATCTGCGAGGGCTTTTCGAGGTGATACTGATCGACGACGGCAGTAGCGACAGAACAGCGCAAATCGGGACAGAGCTTCTCAGGAGATTCGGCAATCTTGACATACTTCGAATTCCCGCCTCAGAGTCTGGTCAAGGAAAGAGCAATGCTCTCAACACAGGGTTCAGGTATTTGCTTCAGAAGCATCGGCGCTCACGTGCTGACTGGATAATTGGTGTCTTTGATGCAGATGGCTTACCTGAAGGCGACATGCTGAAGAAGGCATCGTACCAGTTCAGGAATCCAAGAGTAGGTGCCCTCCAATCGCTCGTCCGAATGAGCAACAGACACGACTTCTTCCTAGGCTTTCTTCAGGACATAGAGTTCTCCACCTTCGCCCGAGTCTCGCAGTTTGTTCGAAGCATCTTCAAAGGTGCGGTCGCTCTAGGTGGAAACGGCCAGTTCATCAGATCTACAGCTCTCGAATCAATCGCTCTTGAAAACGGGGAATGGTGGCGGAGAGAAGCTCTGACAGAAGATTTAGACATAGGAACAAGGATGCTTCTGAAGGGCTGGGAGAACGAGTTCCTCGTCACGACCGCCGTCAGTCAACAAGCAGTGAACACTTTCGGGGCGCTCTACAAGCAGCGCACCAGATGGGCATGGGGGACCCTGCAGGCTTTCTCCACGTACGTGCTCTCAGGCCGCCTCTTCAAAGCAAAGGTCGGACTTGTCAAGAAGATAGACATGGCTTACTATCTGTTCTTCATATTGATTCCGCCAGTAATGCTCGTTTGCTGGATAATCTCTTTCCTCAGCCTTGCCGCGGTAATATCGACTTACAACCCCTTTCCCTCATACTTCATGATCACTAACGGTGTGAGTTTCTTTCCGCTGATCGCATACGGCCTTCTGAACACACGTAAGGAGGAGATTCGCAACGGTTGGCCGAGACTGTGCCGCGATTGCCGAAGAGAAGTGGCTAATAGCAGGAGGTTCTGTGACTATTGCGGAAAGTCGATCAAGGTTCCTCGTCTCAGAATGTATTCGATGCCGCTTCTAGTTCCACTGATGATCATAACGACTGCGTATACGTATCATTGGATACCGTGCACCGTCAGAGCCATGGTTCACGTTCTGATGAGGGATAGACCGAGGTGGACAAAGACGCAGCGTGTCGACACAAGAGCCAACCACCCTGACCTGTCCACAATCGTTTCAGGCATACGGACGAGTTGAGTTTTCGTTGAGGCATAGGGCACTCTTCTGTCTGGCATGTGCACTATTCCTCTCGACCCTAGTCTCAACCATGACATTGCGGGCCTTTGGCCCGGAAGAAACGAAGATGAGTTCATTCAGGATCGGAGTCGTCGCAGACGAGGAACCAAGAGAAGGACTAACTCACCTGAGTGACATGTTGGCACACTTAGGGTATCCCTACGACTTCATACAGGAAGAAAGCCAAGTTCTCGAACCACGCAGATATTCGCTTCTAGTCATCTTTGAATCCGGGCTGCGCAAGCTTGGTGACGACCCGTCTTCCACAATCTCCACATGCGCAAGAGAGGGAACAAGTCTGTTATGGATCGGGCCAGGCTTTGGCCAGGACGACCAAGAAACTCTGGCCGGAGTGTTTGGTTTAAGATTCATTTCCCAGGCACAGGCGGAGAGCTATCGTGTGGGATACGCTTCCTTCCGCTCAGGCAACACAAAGATCTTTCGTGAAATGATAACAAATGTGGAGTTGGCCGGAGCAAAAGCCGAGGGCTTCTTTCTTGATCTAGCGTTCAAGAGGCTTTCTCCGTCAGAAACTTATTTTCAATTCGGGGCTGGAAGTATCGCCTACTTCTTCGCCTATGATGTGTCAAGCTGGTGGAATGTTGATCTTGAGTCGCCTTGGTCAAGGCCAGCCAGACTGGCGTCGGCTATACAATTTGCACTATCTAACATCCCTACTGTTATATTGCGGCCTTATCCGCGAAACTTGGCCTCCGCATTCATTTGTCGAATGGAGGATGTGGACCCGCTTCATACGAGCGAGGAGTGGCTCTCAAGAGCGCATAGATATCTGCAAGAGCATGTGGCAAGAAACGTGCCGCTATCTGTCGCATTGATCCCAGTTTATGTGGATCCGGGAAGTAGGTCGGAAATACGTCTCGGCACCGATTCGGCGGAACCTGTGAGAGAATGGCTTCGCACGGTCATTAGAGGACGAGGCTCGATTATTCAACACGGCTATACTCATCAGCACGGCACTCAGAGAACGGGAGTCGGGACAGAGTTTCTAGTCAACGGAACCTGGATGAGCTTTGAAGATCAGATGAGGAGGATATCCGTTGGTAAGGATGAAATCGAACGTGCTCTGAATACAAGAGTATTGGCGTTTGAAGCTGCACATTACAAGCTGAATGAGAATACCCTCAGAGCAATGGAGCGACTGGGCTTCAAGTATCTGCTTGACGATCATGACAGCCCCTTCTACGGGTTCTGGCCCCAAAATGCAGATGCCACTGAGCCATCCATTTTCGCTATTCCTGAAACGTTGAGTTACATTCCTTTGGGGTCTCCGGTGAGCATGGAAATTGAGCTGAGAGAGGCGATCGATCAGCTGTTCAAGTCTCAGGGGATACTTCTCCTGTATAATCATCTCTATGACGATGCCGCGCTCACAATCGGCCTGCGCGCGATGGAATATGCTCTAAGAAAGGGCCATGTGTGGACCCCTAACATTGATGAGATGGGGAGATTCGCTCTCGAAAGAGCAAAGGCCTACAAGAGATTCGCTGTCGCATATGAATCCGAGGTCACGGTTACACTAGGAAAGTGTTCAGAGAGAGGACTCACCCTCTTGGTGAACGGTCAGAAGGAAATTAGTTGGGTTCAAGTGAATGGAAAGGAGTGGCCGGTGTTCAATGCAAATTTCACTATTCTTCCTGAGCTACCTGAAGCCTCAAATACCGTCTTGATAGGCTTCAAAGAACAACCTTCGCGACAATCTCTCTCTCCCTTGTGGGGTGTCAGTCTTCTCGGGGTCACAACATGCATGGCTTTTCGATTCGCCAAAAGGACTTTCGGTGTCAATCGATGAGGAAAGAGTTTCCAAGAAGTCTGATGCTCTGCTCAGCTTTGGCTTTCTTCCTTTCTTACTTTGAGTACTATTACGTTGCGTTAGATGGCATTCCGTACAGAGAGATGTATCACGTTGGCTTCCTGAAGATACCTCCATATGTTCTTTTTCCGTTGGTTCCTGCTCTGGCGATCGTTGCTTTCTTTCCGCTCTTGGATGACTTACTCCTACATCGTTCTGATTGGTCTGAAAGGAATAGGACGCTGGTTCTGGCGTGTGTGAACTTTCTGTGGTCTCTGACGCTTTATGATGGTTTCTACTACGCCTTGAGATCTATGTTCCCTTTGCCAACGGATCCTCTTGGAGGGTTGTGGATTAGGGCAGGCGAGGCTTCAATCATAGGATCGGTGAACTTGCTTGGGGTTCTCTTGCCGACATGGTATTTCGCCACAATTCCGATTGTGGTTTCAGTGTACCTCGCCTACTACATCTCCTAGGCTGCATCTTGTGTGCCGCTTCTTGAGAGATGTCTGTCTACACGAACCATCTTGATGTTTCGCGATCGAAGTCGCTGACAATTTCGAAATCCCGCGGAATATCAAGGTCTTCTCCAGTGTCAGGATGCTGAGGTGATGGCATTTCTCTGAATACTGCCCCGACTCCATACTTTGCCATGTGAGTCGCGGGGTGATCTACGCCAAGAGCCTTCTCGCAGAGCTGAGCTGACAATTGTCTGACATGTGCCTCGCTTAGGAATCCCAGCGCGTGAAGATATTCGTGGAGGAGAATATAGAAGACGTATGCGTTGATCTGGCGGCGGCTCTCAGCCGAGTGTACAACCATGTCTAGAAGCTTCCGGTTCATTACAATGAGGTTGCCTCCGACTCCGTGAAAGGCCCCGACCTGTGTTGGGAGGTCAGTTAGACCTAGCATCAGGCCGGCGCGACTCAATCCCATGTTGCCCTTGACAACTTCCTTGACTAGTTCAAAGACGCAGGCAAAATCCATACATCTGTCTAGGCTAAGTCCTACGTCATCGGTATCGGCTTTCACTCCTGCTCTATGCCTCCTGATCTAATGTCGAACGTTACCCAAGGTAACTATGCGCCATATAAACGTTACCGAAAGTAACAATCCTCAATCAACCATGTAGACTGCCAAGTTCTAATGGGATTGAATTCAAGCTAAGACTTATGAGTCAAGAGCCCGCCAAACCTTGATACCCAATTGATCGCGACCAGTCGCCTTCTAGAATATGGAAGGAGTGTTGGAGTCGCCTGAATAGGTCGATTCGATGAAACTTGGACTGATAGGCTGCGGACAGGTAGCAAGCTTCTTCCACGTTCCAGCAATACGGAAGGTTCCACGAGTCAGGATTGAGGCCATTACTGATGTAGATGAAAATCAGGTCGAACGATTCGGGCGCAAGCATGGGATAGCGAAGAGATATACAAACTATCACTCTATGATTACTGAGTGCGATATTGATTCAGTTCTCATATGCACCCCGCCTCAAACTCACTCACAAATAATCTTGGATACGATTGATCAAGGACTGCACATCCTATGTGAGAAGCCGTTTGTTACTAGTATCTCGGAACTCGACCTCATCACAAAATCTGTCGACAAGGACCTTGTAGTATTTCCAGCTCACAACTACGTCTTCACCCCCAGCCTCAGGCTCATAGAGGACCTCGTTAGAAAGTGCGATCTAGGCGACCTGATCAGCGCTGAAGCGCATTTAGCTGTGGGCTTCAATAGTTGGCGGTCAAAGACCGATTATAGGACGCAAGACCCTGCTGGCGTTATCCCGGATCTCCTCTATCATGTGATCTATGTTGCTTGCAGGCTGTTCGGGCCGCTCACGAACCTCTCCGATGTCAAGGCCGAAAGGGGAAACAATAATGTCGTGAGCAGAGTTCGCGTTGACGGTGAGTTCAAGAAGGCTGCTTCGGCGAAACTGTCTGCTAGCTGGAAGGCCTTACTACCCCGCTTCAAAATCTCGCTTCGTTTTTCGTCGTCAGAGATTGGAACGGATCTTATCTGGCATCCATACATGATATTTGCAGAGGGAGTAGAGAGGGGGCTTCTCCCAAAGCCTCTAGGGGGACGATTGGCGGAGGCTCGGGCACTCATGTTCGAGTTGCATCCTTCATTCAGTCTATTACACGAGAACTTCTGTGACTCTGTTATGATGAAATCCAGGCCTGAAGTTACGATTCGCCATGCTGAGGAGACCCTTCATACGATTCAAGCAGTAGTGGACATGGCCGGAATCTGAATGTGCACAGTAGGCATAAGAAAGGCATCTCATCCATCAGAGCAGGTCGTAGCCTCTCTGCTTGATACGCTGGGGTCTATCGACATTCGGTCCGGCGAGTCAGTCATTGTGAAGCCTAACATTTGCTACCATCGCAATCCCAACGGAATGGTAGTGACAGACTTCAAGCTGATCGAGATAGTTCTGGAATGGTTGAAGGAACGCACTAGCAAGGTAACCGTGGTGGAGTCTGATAACAATACTGGCTCAGCAGACCATAGGGTTGAGGCGTTAGGGTTGAATAGCCTACTTGCACGTATGGATGTTGCCTTTAGAAATCTCTCGAAGGAGAAGAACCTTCTCGCGATGAATGTTGGCGATGTAGCTTTCCATATCCCAAAGCTTGTGGCTGAGGCCGACTATGTGGTGAGCCTTCCAAAACTAAAGACTTGCACCGGAATGACCGTTACGCTTTCGCTCAAGAATTCATTTGGACTCATCGCAGATCGGAACAAGCCATCAATGCACAAGTCTCTTGACAGGATCTTGCTTGAAGTGAACAGATCGATAGGACAGCACTTGATTCTAGTTGATGGAATAGTCGGAATGGAGGGAAATGGCCCCCTGCTGGGAGAGCCCGTACAGACGGGGGTAATCGTAGCGGGAACGCGCCCCGCTTCAGTTGATGCAGTATGCAGTCGAGTCATGGGGTTCGATCCCTCTCAGATCAGCCACATCAGGCTGTGCTCAGAAGGCGGTCTGGGGACATTGGATCCGGAAAAGATCAATGTTGTCGGAGAAAACATAGAAGCCGTTGCCAGACCATTCGAACCGCCTTCCTTCGCTCCGAGACTAATCGCAAAGACTCTCAAGTCTGCAGCGAGACTCTACTTGACAAGGTAGGATCCTATCGATCAGTCATATCTGTCTGAGGACGTTCTCAAGCTCCATTGCTGAACCAATCTCGAAAGGCTTTGTCAGCAACTGTGTCGCACTCTTGACATCTTTCAGGCCAGAACCAGTCAGCACGCAAACTATCTTGTCTGAATTTCCGACCATGCCGCTCTCCGAGCATTTTGGCACTGCTGCGATTGTGCAGGCGGAAGCTGGTTCAACGAACAGTCCTTCTGTTTCAGCGAGCAGTCTCTGGGCTTCAAGAATCTCATGGTCAGTCACCGATAACGCGAATCCTTTCGAGTCTTTGATCAACCTAAGGACTCTCCTCCCGCTGGGAGGATCCGGGTTCGAAATTGAGTGGGCGAGTGTATCGAGTTTCGAGAATGGCTGGACAGTTTCCTTTCTTGATTTGAATGCCGCCACGATTGGTGAGCAGCCTTCTGCTTGAACGCAGACCACTGAAGGCAAACGGGCCACGATTCCTAAATCATGCATCTCCTTGAATCCCTTCCACAGGCTGCTTATGTTTCCCCCGCTGCTCGTGGGGACTAGCACAAAGTCTGGCGCATTCCATTCTAGTTGTTCACAAATCTCGTAGGCGGCAGTCTTCTGTCCTTCAACTCTAAACGGCGCATCCGAGTGGACCATGTAGATGTGATGTCTCACACTCGCTTCTAGCCCCATTCGATATGTCTCCGGATATTTCCCGGTGACTGCGATAAGCTTAGATCCACAGATCATAGTCTGGACCATCTTTTCCACGGGGGTTCCAGTTGGTATCAATACGAGATTCTTCAGTCCAGCCTTTGCTGCATACGCTGCCATTGACGCGGCCATGTTTCCTGTCGAGACGCATCCCACAGCTTTGGCCTTCAACTCGACTGCCTTGGAAACACCAATGCTGCTTCCTCTGTCTTTGAAGGAGCCCGTCGGATTTCTGGCCTCATCTTTAAGGTAGAGATATTCAAGGCCGAGCCTCTCTCCGAGTCTTCTGCTTCGGTGCAGAGGTGTTCCCCCTTCCTCCAGAGAGATTCTTATGCGCTCATTGACCGGGAGGAGCTCTGAGTAACGCCACAAGCCCCAAGGCCGCCTCTCAAATGTCCGCGGTGAAACCCTTCCTAGTAACCTTTCAAGGTCGTAGCGAAGCTCAAGCGCCTCATCGCAGTTCTCGCAACGATAGACGAAGCTGTCAACTGCGGCTTCCCTTTGACAGACTGGGCATAGTAAGCGCATGTGGCTCATTTTCTTAGTCTGCCTGCGCCATCAGCGTTCAAGCGCAGACATGTCATGCTCGCCTTGGACCTATATGCCCTCGCTCAGTTTGGCAAACGACACGTTCAAGGCCTGCAGATTTGTTCCACCATTTTCGCTTAGAGGATTGACTTGTGAGCTACTGTCAATTGTTGTTGCTCTATTCCATGTGGGGTCTCTTACTCCTTCGGATGCCCAACTGGCATTATACACAATGGAACTTGATCCTTAGGTATCCTGAGGACCTGTTGAACCTGTTCATCGTGAAAAGCTCCTACGACTACGGTACCTAATCCCATGGCCGTTGCAGTCAAGTACACGTTCTGGCCAGCATGACCCGCCTCGATGTCCACATATCTGACCCCTCTCGAGCCGTAGATCCGCGTCGTTCTTTCATAGACGGCAGTTATGACAAGGCTTACAGGCGCATCGGCAACCCACTGCTGATTGAGCGCAGCGGCAGAAAGCTCAGCCCTGAAATCTCCGGACGCGACCAGTGTGATCGTGTGATCTTTCGGATTGTACCTGTAGATGGCGGCTTTCAAATCCTTGACGCAGTTCTCACCCACAACTGCATAGATCTCTAGAGGATATGCGCCTCCCGCCGAGGGAGCCGTCCTTAGGCCCCACCTTGGTTCGGTTATGCCTTGCGAAGCCCACAACAGTTGAGAAAGCTGAAAGCCATCCAACGGTTTGTCAAGATACTCTCTCTTAGATCGCCTTCGATAGATCGCTTCCTCAACTGACATGGCTCCGACTGTGACCGGGCTTGGAAGCTTGAAGTTGCCAGGCTGTATCTCAATGATTTGAGCCGATGAGCTAGGGCGGCGCAAAGATGCCGGAGGCCCACTGCCACCCAATCTGTAGTATACGAACGCAAATAGTGCCAACGCCCAAGAGCTTACGATGAGAATAACAAGAAGCAACATCTTTCCTCGAGTAAATACGTACATTCCCCAAAACCTGCTCCTGTCAAAAACTGTTCACGAGGCGACTTTTCTCCATTATGGTTATCAATGCATTCCGATCTGTATAGGCTCCACTTCCCGGAGCTAAAGAATCGGTATGCTAAGAGATGTCAGACATCTGCTGTGGGATGTTGACGGAACGCTGTACAAGTCGGAGCCAGATCTCCTAGAGGCGATTCAGCATGAGATCTATACTCGTATTGCGTTCAGGCTGTCGGTTTCCTACGAAGAGGCGAGGAAAAGATTCTTGGCTCTATATGCGCGCCTCGGAGGAGCAACTGCAACGGTGGTCGAGCTGGGTTTGAATCGGAGACTGATTCCAGATGCAGTAGACTCAGTCGACAAGACAAAGTACTTGAAACCCGATCCTAAACTCAGAGACATGTTTGAGGTAACGCTCAGAACCTTCACCCATGTGATAGTCACTAACACTTCTAGGAAGGGAACACTCCGCACTCTTGAGCTTCTAGGTCTCTCACCGAAGATCTTTCAAGGCATAGTAACGGCAGATGATGTCCTCCGGTCGAAACCTGATGTTGAACCTTACGTGAAAGCCCAAGAGATGACGGGAAGTGCGGCCCATCAGCACGTATCGATCGGTGACAGGGAGAAGGTGGACATACTGCCTGCCAGAAAGCTAGGAATGAAAACGATACTTGTTTGGGGCGCTTCGCAAATGGCAGATGTGTCCGTGCCGACCGTTTACGACGTACCTAGCGTTCTTGTGTAGAGCTTCTGCAGCCGACACATCATGCTATCTCATGACGTGAATCTTTTCTTGCCATGGAACATCTTGGTGAGAGTTCGCAACCGTTAAATAGAAATCGCGTAGTGCTGAGGCGAACAACGCGAAAGCATACAACCGCAAGGAGAGACGAAAGAAGTTGAGTCAACAAACCGCAAGGTTGGAACTGGGGCTTCTACTATGCGTCGGTGTAGCGGTAGCATCATTCGCCGTGTGGCAGTTCTACAAGCCAATCAGCGCCCTTATGTGGTCTTTCATATTCAGCATAGTGCTTGCCAACATTGTGGCTCTTCCGCAGAGGTTTCGCGTTGGAGTCGATTTCTGTTCTGGCGCTCTGCTGAGAGCCAGTATTGCTACGCTTGGTCTGACCTTAAGTGCATATGTCTGGTTGAGAGTTGGGGTAGGAGCCATTAACGCGCTGGCGGTTGTGGCGTTGGCATATCTTCTCGGAATGTGGATAGGAGGGAGGCTTGGCCTGAGTAAGTCCCTATCGACACTGATCGGCGTTGGGA
>Ga0209725_1001097_pt1 | contig 15793 bp, 10 predicted proteins | sample I18A1metaG_FD_184145 | JGI IMG/M metagenome (GOLD analysis project Ga0209725, IMG submission 184145) | Lake sediment bacterial and archeal communities from Gulf of Boni, Indonesia to study Microbial Dark Matter (Phase II) - ​I18A1 metaG... | ecosystem: Environmental > Aquatic > Freshwater > Lake... | reverse complement strand
GTAATAGACCTCCAATCAGGGTTATAGTCTGGAACTAAACGACGCAGAGGGTCAAGGTCTACGTCAAATAGAGATGCCAAACTTGCTATCTTACCTACAAAATCATCTTCATCGAGAGAAGCTTTGCGCAGTCTCAAAAGAATCTCTTCATCATCAAGGTTAAACAGCTCAGCTCCTCGTCTGTCTTTAAAGAGATGATTAGCTTGCACCATCTTCTTTAGGATGTAGGCTGCTCTCTCCTCTCTTTCTTGCGCTTTTGCAAGGGCTCTTATTTGCGCTTCTTTGCCTTGCTTTACTGTTTCTTCAAGATTTTGTTCGACAGTCCGTACTTGCTGTAGAGCCTCCTCAAAGACATGAAGCCAAGGAGCGTACCGTTGAACATCATGTCCGGATCTTTCGAGTTCTTTGAAGAGATTAATCGAATCGCTGATGGCGGCAGCGTTATCGGCAGTAGTGGAAGTTGCATATAAGGCGCTGCCCGGACTGACTTTGAGTTTCTTGTAGTTCAATCTGATAAAGTGTCTTCTGTTACCACATCGACCACAGAACGTAGTTGTTTCGTCAGCGTTACTGTATCCGCATACATCGCAAACCCAATCTTTGGGCATAACATCGCCAGATACTATTCGATGTTTCAAGAAGTATTAAGACTTAGGAAAGCAGCTTTCAAATCGAAACTACGAGGCATATTCAATTCATGGAAGGCGACTACGCCAAGTGCAACAACTGCGGTACGGGAGGTGAGCTCAAAAGACCGCGATTTTGATATGTTCCGACACACGTAGTAAAAGTAACCTTTTATTTCATGCAATGAAAGGTAGCTTTTACTACACGTAATATAACTTAACTTTTATTACATGTAATGAAACGTAGCTTTTACTACATGTAATAGAAAGGCAGTTTTATTACACGTAATAAAAGGATAGTTTTATTACAGAAGTCTGACTTTCCCAAGGCTAAGTTGCTGTTGGTGCTAGCCATCTACTATTAACACACACTAGCCATAAGGCAGAGGGCGCTATGTAGAATAGAATTTCGATGCATAAGAGAATAGAGCCATTTCCACATCAGCACATACCCAGATCCCCCGAGTTCTCAGTCCATTTCTAGAAAAGGCTTCGGGATGTGGGCAAGGTCTTCCGGAATCGTTCAGAAGACGGGAGAAAAACCTGAGGATGTTTATCCACTTTGAATACTCTCTAGGCCAAGCCGATTGATTCTTTGGAATATACCACCCATATCCATCGTTGCGTGCTCTTAGAGAAAGCCAGCTTTCCCGCTTTGAAATCGCATCGCCTACCCCCATCATTCGCACGATCCGCGTGTCTATAACTCCGTACTCTGATGGAAGAGCGAAACGCAGAACTTTACTTAAACCAGTGGGACCTAAACCTGCAGTCTTCGCCTGCAAGATTCTCAGTGAAGTCAAGGGGTCTGCTTCAATTCTCTTATCAGGACGCCCATTTTCGTATAGAGGCAAAGTCAAGGTTGAAGGGCATTCGATCCTTTTAGTATTCCGTAAGCTGCCCCATTCAGCAACAGCGAGAATATCGCTCTTTCTTACCAAGTTATTCCTTGCTGCATTGGCGATTCTCGTCTCAAGTCGCAATATGTCAGGGAATCCATTTTGCCAAGTATCCGCTCTCCAACTGTATTCCTTATACAGCGTCTCAAAGTCACATTTCTTAGCAAAATCCTCCAAGCTGCTATGCAAGTCCCGAGATATTTCTGTCGGCGGAAACGTCATCTAGATCATCTTGTTTCTACCACAAGGTTTCGGAATCTGCATCTCGGTGCGACTTCTCTAATTCTTGCTGGGATTATCCGGTCTGCGATCCGTAAATCATCCTCGTAGATGTCGATTGCTTTAAGCGAGTGATCTTCGTAGAACTTTCGCTTGAGTTCCATAGCGCTAGCGTCTCGCCAGCGGGTCTTCTCCCAGTACTCTATGTATAAGTCGATTTTTGGGATATACCAATCACATAAGACCTCTCGTTTAGCTCGTTTCACAGGGTAGTTGTATTCGTGCTTGTATGAGAGATGCTCATGAAGCCAATCGTCTAAATACCTCTCGCCATACGACTTTGTAATATGCCCGTCCTTCGCCTTGTAGCCGACTAGCCCTGTCTTTGGACGCGATACAGCCGGGACCTCTAGGAAGATTCTCCAGAGTTCATCGATGAACTTGGGACCGAGCCTATCTGGGAATAGAAGTACGCCTCTTCTGCTCACTCTTATCCATTCTCGCTTGATCAAAGGTAAGAGTGCTGATTCATCAAGCGGAGGGCACCTCATCTTCCTCCTGACTTGAACTTGAGCTGGAAAGCGACCGTCAAAAGCGTAGGGCTCTATGTCCATCATGCCACCAGTTACTGCCTCGAAGACTCCATGCAAGCGATTGTTCTGGTAGTTGAGCAGAAATAGAATGTCTCCTTTCTTGACTTGAGAGAATCGGTTCCACTCCGACTTTGGTGCTCCAAACAGTTTCCTTTCGAGACACTCTCTTTCAGTCCGATTATTACACAAGAAAACGTATCCATTTGGAGGTCTGGCTTCTTCGGTCTCTTGTTCCACTTGGTACAGTACACCTGGAGGCAACTGTCTGGAGTGAGCATCGCTAGGCATGGCTCTTCCGACCATCAAATTCCTGATTCGGGAAGGTGAAAGCTTTAAGCAGTTTCTCAGCGACTAGGATGACGATGCTAACCTTTGGCACTTACTTTTGCAGGTCTGGCAATTTCCAATAGAGTTTGTCTTGACCTAGAGAACTTGCCTCTTTTGACGGTTTCCGCTCTTTGTGCTCTTATGCGCTCAAGAAGGACGGAGGCAGGTTCTTCGTTGGGGTCCTGTGGAACCAATTCACCTCGGAAAGCATGAGCCAGAATTGACTGTTCTAATTGGCTAGCGTGACTTCTTGCAGTCTCCGCACTCTTCTCGATACGATCGGCGTAAGCAAACATCTGCTGGATCTTTCTAACGACTCTGTTCTGCTCTCCAATCGAACAAAAAGGGATTTCGAGTTTCCGAATGATTTCTTGGCTTATGTTGGGTTGCGCCCCTCCAAATGACCTTTTGAGTAGATCTTCACGTTTCGACCTAAGATAGAGAAAGAGGTACTCGCTATCAACTACTGATTGGTTATTGAGTATAGCGCAGACAGCCTGATTGGTTGCAGCATCTGTTCCTAGCATGCCCGTTTTCCCCACAGTGGCACCGTAAAGCGCAATCAGTACCGTACCTTTTGGGAATATCTTGGCACTAGATTTCTGTAGTCCCAGTTGCGTGATTGTTTCTTGCGTTTCCGTAATTACGTTGTCCTCAAGTTCTCCAGACTTCAGCCAAGGGATTTTCCCTCGGTAGTATTCTTTTTTCGACCGAAGAGGCGTGCCACCGCTAGCCGTCGCGCATAACTCTTCAAGCCTTATCCATGCCCAGCGCTCTGGTAATTCTGGAAGCCCTTCGGCATTTACAGGCTCAGGCTCCTTGTACTCGTACTTCCTCGGGTCTTTGCCCTTGGCCGTGAGATCCTCCCCCCATCTCCTTCGGCGCTCCTGCCTGATTCTCTCAAGCAAAACTGATGCAGGTTCGTCGCGGGAGTCTGCTTCTGTTAGTTCGCCACGAAAGGCAGCAGCTAGGACGGATTGACGAAACTTTCTAAGAAGAGGAGGAACCTTGTTGAGTGCCGACTTTGCAATCTTGCTTTGTCGAAACATAGATTTCAGCTTGGTTACTATTCTCTCTTGCTCAGGAAGTGGCGCAACAGGTAGCGGAAGTACTAGCAGTTCGTCAACTGGTAATCTGGGAAGCTGAATTCCTCTCATCTTTTGATTGGCATAATCAACGGTTCGTCTAGCGCGTAGAAAGTATGCGATGTACTCTCGTGGTATTCCTCCTAGCGGACGAATAGGAATAAGGTCGGTCGCGCTTACCCCATCAAAAGTCGGAACGTGAACCTTGTTCAGATATGGACGGAGCTTGCTATACAAGATGTCCTTGCTCGTAAAAACAAGTTTCGAGCTTTTGATATCTTTACCGACTGTCGGTGCAAAATTGACCAAGTCTCCAGAATTCGACTCAATATTTTCAATCGAGAGATAGTTGAATTTCTCGTTCTGCTTGTCTTGGGGATTCACCTGCTCTCTGCGGATCTCGCAGATGTCACCCAGTCTAGCCCATTCCCATCTAAGTGGCAGTTGTCCACTTGCATTCATTTGGCATCACTATTGCGAGAAGCCCTGTTGACAAGCAATGCTGCGAGTTCCTCAAGAGAATCCATTGCGGTTTGAAGATTCGTTATCGCTTCACTAACTACCTCGTTCGGATCAACGTCTTCCTCAGTCTTCCCCAAAGATTCATCCTTCAGCCAAAAGACATCTAAGTTTTCATTGCGTTTTGCAATTTCCTCTCGTGTAAGCCTTCTAAACCTCTCAGTTTCTCTACGTGGGCTGGCGTTGTAGCACACCTCAAAATCCTTGAAGTAGTCCTCATTTAGCGGATGGCGTATCGTCACCTTTTCGACATTCGTTCGGTTGTCGTAAACCCATATCTCCTCCGTTGGCTGACCCTTTTTAAAGAACAGAATGTTGGCTTTCACGCCAGGCGAATAAGGCGTGAAAGTGCCTATCGGCAGCCTAAGAATCGTATGTAAGTTGCAATCGGTCATCAGAAGCTTTCTAACTTCCTTGCCAGCCGTTTCCTCGAATAGAACGTTGTCAGGAACTACCATCGCAGCTCTGCCGCTGGGCTTCAGAATGGTCATCACGTGCTGTAGGAAGTTCAATTGTTTGTTTGAGGTTTTAACAGTAAAGTCTTCACGCGTAGGCGCCTCGCCGGCGCCTTTGGTTCCGAAGGGGGGATTAGTCATGACAACATCATATCTTTTCGAAGCGTGCGGACCTTCACCCAGAGCATCGATGTAGTAAACGTCCGCTTCAATCTCGTGTAGGTAGAGGTTCATTAACGCTAGCCGTTTAGTGGCCAGAACAATCTCGCAGCCGGAAAACGTCCGCTTCAGAAGTCTCTCACGATCTTCTCGACTAAGCGTGGCTCCTTCCTTGGTCTGGCTCATCATCCACTCATAAGCACCTATCAGGAAGCCTGCAGTTCCCAAAGCAGGGTCATGTATTGTGAAATTGGGATGTGTTCTTATATCCGGCTTTATACAGCGCACGACACACCTTATCGCTTCACGTGGGGTGAAGTACTGCCCCGCCCCCTTCTCCTCTGATGCATATTTCTGCAGGAGCCCCTCATACGCTTGGGCTTTGATGTCAACATCGATAGCCGTCCACTGCGTCTCGTCGATAAGTCCAATTAGCTTTTTCAGGTTCACCGGCTCACGGAACTTTGAGAGAGATCCGGCAAAAATGTCACCCAACATGCCTTTCTCTTTTGCAAGAATGCGAAGAATATCGTTATACCGGTCCAAGAGCTCTGTTCCAGATTTCGCCCGTAAATCCTCCCAAGTACAGTCCTTGGGAAGAGTGACGCCTTTTTCAGCGGCAAGTTTCAAAAACAATAGGTACGTCAGTTGTTCTATGTAGTCGCCGTAACCTATTCCATCATGTCGAAGAGTGTTGCAGAAACCCCAAAGCTTCTGGACAACTTCGCTCATGTTAAGACCCTCACGTTGATTTCAGCCAACAATTCGGGCAATCTACCTTCGAACACTGTGTTGGCCTTTTCCCGTCCTCCATGCCTTGAAAACGGAATTAGCTTGAAGTCGGGTTCTTCAATGACTATGTTTCTCACTAGATGATCCCTGATGTACGTAAGCCATTTCTCTTGGTCTTGGGTAAACTTCTTTCCCTCCTTGAGTCGTGCCATCCCCTTATCGACTCTCTCTTCCGCCGATGTTAGCGGTTCGCCTGTAGAAGCATGACGTATCATCGAGATTATGTCAATTAGCTCGTTGTGATAAGCCCTTCTCAGGTTTTCTTCGGTAAACTTCTCCGGTCGGTCTGCCAGTTTCTTTATCAGCTCCCTCAGTTCACTCGTCCCAAACTCCTGCGGTCTGTCAAGCAATATTCTGATTGCTTCGATGTTGTCGGGGTTCTCTCTGACAAAACGCTCAAAGGCGACGAGATAATCCTCTGGCTTCAACGCTCGTCCATCCGAGGTCCTGAACAGGTATTCAGAAGTTACCACATCCTCTTTTTGATGTGCGATTATAAAAGGCGGTTCTGCGCGAGGGTATTCTTCCAGCAGGTCGAGAAACTCTTTGGTCCTCAAGAGTTTCATCGTGCCCGTCCAGTCCTTCTCAAGTCTTTCTGAAAGTAAAGTGGCGAAACGTCCGATGTCGCCGTCAGGTATGAATGAGGCAAACTGCTCACGTCCTTCTGCGGACACGTTTTTCGCGATTCGCTGAAGACGTTTCACAAGAACTCTGATATTGTACTCCCTATCCTGATTGCCGTAGATAGCCTCGACAATATCGCGAATACCTCTCGTAGGTTTCGAGGGCGGCTCAGAAGTGAACACGCTTGCGTTGCGGAAGTAATCTAGGACTCTGAAGGAGTCGAAGATTGTGAAATGGGTTTTGTTGATTTCTTCACATTTACGTGTACCTCTGCCGACCATCTGTTCAAAAAGAATACGCGAAGTTACTGGCCGTATGAACAGTAGATTCTCCAGCTTCGGAATGTCTACCCCGGTCGTCAGCATGTCCACTGTTACTGCTATCATAGGTTCCGGTCTGTTTCTAAACTTGCGAATCCACCCAAGTGGTCTGTCCACAGTGGGGCTGCCCGTAATCTTTTGGACGAACGCGTCTCCTTTCTGAAACTCATCACGAAGCATACCGACAAGTTGATCCGAATGCGAAATATGTGGGAGGTCGTTTACTGCAAACACAAGCGTCTTTGGAAAGCGGCCCAGTTCCTTTTCCTGCTCAACCGCATACTTCGCAAACTCTTTGACGATTTTTCTGTTCATGTCCGGTGCTGCGGCTTTGAATTCCAATTCTTTGGTATCATACGCTCGCTCATCTTCTAGCATGTCAAAAGTTACCTTTCCAGTAGACCTGTCTTTCAGCATGACTGTCTCTCCCTCTTTGAGAAATAGACCGTGCATGGCGATGCCGGAATCAATCCGAACTATATCATAGTCAACCAAGTATCCTTCTCTTATTGCCCGCTCATACTCGTACCTGTATACGATGTCTGTGAAGTAAGCCTTGGTGTGAGCTGCTGGCGTTGCCGTTAGCCCTATTTTGAGTGCGTCGAAGTGGTCGAGAACCTCTCGCCACTTGCCTTCTTCGGTCGCGGTATATCCCCTATGACACTCGTCGGCTATTATACAGTCAAACGCGTGAATAGGAATGTTGAGCTTCTCCGCTTCTTCTTCCTCTTCTTCCTTTTCGCCGGGGGTTGGGGTAAACATGTCTTCCCTTCCGAACAGGTTGATTCTCATTCTCTGAATTGTGCAGACATAAACGAAAACGTGCTGAGGCTCTGGATTGATCAGATAGTCCTCAGGCAGTCGGTTTGGATCAAACTTGAATTCCTCGCCGATGTCTTCTCGCCGTAGCTTCTGGCTGTAGACCTCGTATATCCTGTCGAACTTCAGTCCAGGCTCGGCCTCGAACGTTGCGAAGGCTCCTACTGCCTGAGCCGCAAGAGCGCGGCGGTCTACAAGAAAGAGTATGCGCTTGGCAAATCCTGACTTCAAAAGTCTGTAGATAAGAGAAACAGCAACGAATGTCTTGCCCGTTCCAGTGGCCATCGCAAGGAGCATCTTTCTTTTTCCGGAGCATAGCGCCTTTTCGATCGCGTCTATTGCCTCCCTCTGATACGGTCTCAGAAACTCGTTGTCGTTCGGCGTTTTCTGAAGCCAGTTTACAGCTGTCGCCCGGTTCTGTGTGAGGAAATCGCTCAGCGCCAACGGAGTATGAAAGCGAGCGACCTGGCGAGAGCGGCTGAGCTTTTCTCGGAGGTCTTGGAACCAGATATCCTCGCCGTTAGTTGAGTAGACGAAAGGTAGGTGGAACTCACCGAATTGAAATGAACCATTTCGAAATCCTCGCGCATACCGTTGAGCTTGAACCAAAGCGTTCTGTGGACCTAGAGAAAGCTTCTTTGCCTCCACTCCTGCAACAGCCTTGCCGTTATGAAATAGGACGTAGTCTGCAGGGCCCTCTTGAGTCTCGTATTCCCTGACAGCGCATGTATCATACTCTGCTCCTTTGGCGAAATTGACAATCGGCCACCAGCCGGCAGCTTGCAGCGCTTTCTCTACAAGTTGCTTTCGGGTTATTGCTTCACCCATCTTTTCCGGCATTGTCTGACCCCTTATCATATTGCCGACAATGGAAAACTTCTTGGATAATCTTCAAGCTATATTTGGAAATGGGTGGCTCTTATTCATTTCATGTTCTCGGTTTCAATCCACGTCTCTAAGATTTCTATGTAAGCGTAAACCGCAAGTATGAAAATGCTGCAAAGAGTGTAGACATTTCCGAAAGATTCTGCCTTCGTTATGTGGTCAGTCCGCGGTTTTGACCCATGTTCCGCGCAGTTGTGCAGGAACCTGACTAGTAGTGTAATAGGTGAGTAGGTTTGAACCACATATGTTTCTGATGGTAGCTTTCTCCTTCTGGCTATATCTCTGTAGAACTCAATATTCAATCGGTCTATCTTGTCGCTTTCTGTTCGAATCGTCCTTTCGTGCATGTACGCCTCGAATAGACGTTTGAATACGAATGGCATTTTCATTATCTGCTCGTTGAACATGAATGAATCCTCTTCCTTCACATAGCCTTCATCGAATCTAACGGCCTCTACGATGCGCTTCAAAGTTTCAAATGAATCTGCGAGTTTCTTCCTGGTCTGTGGTTTCACTGAGTTGTTCAATCGCTCGATCAGAGATTGGATTGTTCCGTAGCTTCCATCCCAAATATTGGCCGCTTGGAAAATCATTCCATGCCTGAGGGTTCTCTCATAACTCACGTCAACTTTCCTCCAAGATCCTTTCAATCCTCCTCTCGCCTTCTTCTTGCGCCTTCCCAGAGGCCTCCATCTCCTTCTCAAACTGCTGTATTCTCTCGATAGCTGCTTTCTGTTTGTCCAACGGCGGAAGTCTGATACGCAGCTTCCTTAGTTCACTTATCGGCAGATGTTTAATGAGCGCTCCAGTTTGCGCTCGTGTTATTTGCGCCTTGACATACTTCGACGACAGAGCGCGAGCAAGAAAGAAAGGAGAAACACGACGCTCATCCGGTTCCAGTATGACGATTTGTGAACTAGCTATCGCTCCTTCGAAATCTTTGTTTACGACTGCGACCTTGCCTAAAGAGCCCCTCACTGACAACAGGACTTGATTAGCCTTCAAAACGGCTCTTTCCGGAGTATCTCTCGCGGGAACATACTTAAGATCTTCATGCACAATTTTCCCCCGGTCGATATTTAGGATTCGAATGTATGGTGCAGTTCCCTCCAACATGTTGTTGGAGTAGTTTCTAGAAGGTATCGAAATACCTCGCTTGATTCTCAGTAGTAATTCGCCTAGCGGCCGACCATTAACAGGGGCCGGAGATATGTAATATCCAACATCCCATCGATCTTGTAGTTGGCTTGCCTTAACAGTAAAGGCTTGAGTCGTCGCCTTCTTGAAGGCGGTAGCGATCTGTTCAAGTGATTCCTCAGTATTGGCTTCGGCCATGAACACATCGTAGTTTAGATAATCTTGCCTTGGGTCTTTCTTCTCAAGTATTAGTGCACTGGTTCTTCCGCGCAAGTAGGGCGAATAAGCTCCTAAAGGCAAACTGACAATCGAACGTATGAATGCGTTCTTCAGTATGAACGATCTCACTCGTTTAGCATTATCGGCAAAAAGCAAATTATCAGGGACGATTATACCTATCCGTCCGCCAATTCTTGCTAGTTGAATTGCTCTCTCAAGGAATAAAACATGGGTCAGCTGGGTCCGTCTATCCTTGCCTAGTTCATAGCCCTTTATTCGAGTTGAAATTCCTGCTAACGGCGGGTCAACAACAACTATATCAAAGCCACCTGTTGCCAATATGTCTTGAATTCCTGCTGGAAGATCGCCTAATGCATCACGAAGAAAAATGTTCGGGTGTTCCACCCCGTGCAAAATCATATTCATCTTTGCAACCAAGACGATATTCTTCTCGATATCGATACCGTACAATCTTTGTCTTGCGTAGTCGCCAAGCGACATGCTTGGGTAATTCTGACGAATGTACTCTAGAAACCCCAAGAGAATACCACCTGTGCCACAGGCAGGGTCAATCAGCGACTCTCCAACAGCTGGCCTCAGTACCTCGACGAGGAAACGACTCAAAATCCTTGGCGTAGAGTATTGACCCATAGACCTCATGCCATTGTCGACGAGTACCTCAAATCCCTTTGCAAATGAAGCGGGATCTTTTCTTATCGAATAGCTTGCAAGTTCTTGAACGATTCTTGCTAGTGCTTCGTAGCTAAGACTAATAGTTTCCCGATCTTCAAACAGGTCTGGATAGCGCTCTTTTGCTCTCCGAAAAATCTCCCCAAAACGGGATTTCATTTGTTCGCCTACTGTTTCAAAAGACAACAATCCTGGAGGAGGCCAGAATAGACCAGTAGATCCGTCTTCGTCTTCATCAAAGACCTTGCAAATTAGAAGTTTTTCAAGCTCCCTAATTTGAATGTCAACGGGCAACCTTTCAGAACGAAGTATGTTTGCGATTCTCCAAAACTTGTAAGCTGGGCTTTTTAGAGGTTTAAGACGCGGCCTATGTATGTCTTGAAGCGTTTTGCCCAACCCCGGAATCTCAGGTATTTCAACAATATCGCCAGAATCTAACTTGCCGTAGTAGAATGTCGATATTCCGTCTGTGAGTATTCCATATTTTGCTTGTGATTCTCTGAGATATAGTTCCAGTTGCGTTTTTGCCAGAGGCATGTGGAGCAAAGCCTTGACTTCGACTACTATAAGCGGGCGCTTCAAATCATCAAGAACGACGAGGTCGGGGCGAAGATTCTCGGTCAGTTTAAACTCTCGGACTATGGAGGAATCGGTATAGCCTAATTCAAGAAGTTCTCTTCGGGCTTTCTCAACCAAGCCCTGTTCGGTCACGTCTTCCACCAAACACATCAATTGACTAAAGAACTACTAATGTATTCGCTTTTATATTCCAAATCATATTTTTACTATTATGGCTACTCATATCGCGCTCATCGGCAAGACGAAGGAACCGATACTCAAAGGGTTTCAGCACTACGGCTCAATCAGCAAACTGTACTTGTTACACAGCCCTAACGACGAGGAGTTCAAGTTCAAGGATACGGCTGAAGATGTGAAACAGCGACTCAGAGCAATCGGATTTAACAATGTGGAACTGCGAGAGATCAATCCTTTTGACATGCACAGCGTGATTAACGCGATCGTTTCGACAGTTGAGAGGGAGCGTCCTCCGATCTACATCAACATTACGGGTGGAACAAATCTTATGGCGGGAGCTGCCTGCGCCGCGGCTTTCTTTGTTGGAGCCAAAGCATACTACGTGCTCGGTCGAAAAGGAGCAAATTTAGCTGAGTCAGAAGTCTTGGAACTACCCGTTCCAAACATTCCAATCTATCGGGTACTTCAGAAAACCCAGCTAGCGATACTTAAAGAACTAAATGCCCTTGGAGGATCAACAACTAACGCAACCCTAAGGTCGAAATTGAACTTGTCACCTCAAGAACTAAGCTACCACATAAGAGAGCTTGAAAGGAAGGCACTAATTGTTGCGGACCGTGGATATAAGTACACCATTGCAAAAGCCGGAAAAAGTATGACTAAGTTAGACAGAAGGAAGTTAACAATCAAGTTGACAAATGCCGGCAAGCTTGTTCTGAGCTGGAGTCTTCCCTAGTTCCAATGAAGGAAAATAAACTCTACGAATAGAATTAAAAAACTCATTTTTGCACATATTGATTCAGCGATAATACGCGTCTTATATTACAACCGTGAATTACGGAAGTTCGGGAAAAAGTCAAAACTTTTCTAGGAATCTACGAAATGGCAAGTCTTGCTGGAAACACTCAATTTGAGTTTGAAACCTCTGAAATCGCTTAGTTTTGATGGTTTCTTGCGCTGTTAATAAAACGGCTATTTTACTACCATAAGGTTTAGCGAATTTTTCAAAAAATCTAAAAATCCTGTACTAAGCGAATCGCGTAAATGAGAGCTTCAGGATATATGGTCATAGTGTATTAGGGCGTGTAGTAGGGGTTTCTGCGAGAGGCGGCAGAGAGGTACGGAGGATTCAGAGCTTTGTACCATTTAGGACTATACGGTGATACAGAGATTCAGGTTGCCTCTAGGTGGAATCCCGCTTCAAGTCATCCATCTTCCAGAAGACCCCCACATTAGATGACTCCGGAAGTGACGGAATCCGAGAAATTGAAAGAATCCGGAAATCCATTCTGTCCAAGCGATAATTATAACCAAGTTTAGTAGGCTATTAAGGATCTGGCTATGTTCTTTTCTAGAAATTGATTTCTCAGCCCATTCTAGAATACCGGTCGACGAGTCGTTATCTTTGGTTCCCCGAACTCATCTTTTAGATGGTACTCGATACTTGACTGATCCTCTTTGGACGAGATCATGTTGAGTTCCATGAAACTCCTATAAACATGCGAGAGCCAGATCTCTCTTCTTTTATGACTTCGGCTTTTCCCCGTCCCACTTCTTCACCTCTACGATTTATGAGCACCGCTTCCAATATTCCCGTACCGAAAGAACTACGGCTCGTCCAGGGATCTAACATTATCAGAACTTGGTTTCCCCAAGGTAATTTGTCAGCATACTTCTCCTTCATCTTGGCTTTGACCATGCTGACCACTCTGTCTTTTTCGATGGGGTAACAATAGATGATAGACAGTTGAGCCTCTGAGGCAACAAGCTTTTCCAAATCGGATTCGATGACTTTCATGTCGGATTCATTTTCATATTCAAGCGCTAGAAATAGGCTAGCAGGCGCCTCTAACCATATCATGTCAATCCTCTTCTTTTCAATTTCTTTTGGAGGACTTTCCAAAAGCGTCTTCATAGTCCATTCCGCGGAGACTTGATAATTCAGCATGCTTCCAAGTTCATCGAAATATCGAAGTATTCTTCGTGTTATTGTTGATATGTCCTCTTTATCGGTGATTCTCAGAGAAGCATAGTAGCTGCAAAATCCTCTAAATATTCTTTGGGCGAAAAACCATGCGAGATCGGAAAAAAAGTACTCATTTTCGCAGTCATCACACAAGCAATACTCTTCCCCAGTCTCCAAGTGGACTGTGATGTATCCCTTCACATCTTTCCCACAGCCGGAACAACGCATCATTACAATCCGCCAATCAGCTATCATTCAAGCCGTCGAATGGTTCTTAAATTTGCTGTTCCGAAACCAGAAGACGGAAAATTCGTCTTCTCAGTGGCCTCCTATCAGTCTCGCATTGTCCAGTTCTAAAAACTGATTGCGAATGGTTCCAAGCGATCAAAGGCGAAACTGTTTCTTTAGAACGGGAAGAATGATTTTGCTTTTGCCTATCGTTTTCTTGAAGAGTTGCGGTTCTTCCGTGTGAATCGGCATGAGTTTCTTAGGTGCTACCGTATTTATCATTTTTCTCAAATCACAGCTGGGGCAATGTCCTGAAGCGTGTATCTGGTGAAAACTTAGATTGAAATGTTCAAGCCAGTTGCGCATTACATACGTTTCGATATCTTCTTCGCTGAATGGTTCACTCATTGAGTGAATGAAATATCCTCCGTCAGGCTTTATATCTATGAGTTCTGTGAAGCTTGACAGGTCAAGGTTCAACAGCACCTTTGACTGGTTCTTGTGAACATAGTCAAACGTAACGGCCCTATCCAGAAAAGGTCTCTCCCACTCGAAATAGTCAGACTCTTCAAAGCCTCCAGACCTTTTCCTTTTAAAATAGACCAGAATGTTCTTGTCTGTTTTCACATTTGGGATATCCAGTCTTGGATCGTAACCTAGCTTCGACAATAAATAAGCCATTTTCGTCGATATCACAAACCTTCTATCGTTCTTCTCAGCAATCTCGTAGAATGTCTTGAAGCGGTCTATGTCTCGCCCGTAGAATGAACATATGACAATCTTGCCGGTTCTAGCTACTATGTTGTTGCTTAATTTCTCCACTTCAGCTTCACTATAGTTGCTTCTCTTTTCCTTTGGATTGATTCTTGTGCCTTCACAGATCATCATATCTGGTTCTGCATTTCGTGCTTTTTCCATGAATTCTTCAGTCATCTTGGACATTGGACCATGAAGACGAATATCTCCCGTATAGACCACGACACCTTCAGACGTGTGGCCGATGAAGCCGTACGCAGCAGGAATAGAATGGTCTACGTGAACTGGTTCAATCTCGATGTTTCCCACTCTCATTTTGCTACCTGTTCTGAAAGTTTTGCAGATGTGTTCTCCATAATCGTAGCCGCCTGATTCTTTTAGTGCCTCAAGGATAATCTTGGTTCCATATCCGCAGAACAGCGGAATATTCTCGTCTAGAAAATGAGTATGCCCAACATGGTCTATGTGGGCGTGGGATAGAACTACTCCATCAAATCTCGGTTCTGAGTATTCTAGCCCTGTTCTCACAAGCATGTCTCTAGAATACAATCCTTTCAGCTTTGGCAACAAGTCAAATTCAAAGTAATCTCCAAGACCACTGACACGCCTTGGCTGAAGAAAGCCTTCGAAATATTCGGCGCCAAAGCTGAAACTCATACCAAAGTCTAGAAAGACACGCGCGTCCTTATCTTCAATAAGAATCTTATTTCCGCCGATCTCGTTCACTCCACCCAAGAAAGTCAACTTGACCAAAGCAAACCATGATACTATTGATATAGCGGGTCTATATTGTTGACTACTTTCACTCGCGAGTAATAGTCAGATCAGGTTTTTGTAATGCCTTTTTTCGAAAAGTCAGTCAGACTTTGACGGCTATCGTTCGACCCGCTTTTCAGGAGCTCGAACGGGTTTTCTCCCAGTCTTCTATCATTGGTTGAAGGACCCCAATGTAATCGGCAAGTTTTTGCGCCGCCCTCTCCGCGAGCTCCTCAGTAAGCTCTGTACGCGGCCACTGTTCGTATATGCGTCTACCATGTTTCTTGCCCCATCTCGCTAATCTTGCTTGCTCCCCAAGGTTCCTGCAAATGTTCTTCCTCTTTTCTTTGAAGTAATTGTATAGTGAGAGGTTGTCCTCCTCGCCGTCCTCCAAATGGAGGGCAAGTTCTATGTACTTTCTCTTCCGCAATGTGGCCTCGAAATGAAATGACCGGCGACTAAACCAGAAAAGGTAGAAATCACCAAAAGGCTTGTCCACCACTCTCATTGTTCTGAAATCGGCGAGCGGTGTTCCGGACAATCTGTCTCTCAGTTTCAATTCGACTGCGCGCAGAAATTGCGCATGAGTGTAGATACGTCTTATCGGAATGTTCGCCAATTTGCTTTGACAAAGTTCGTAGTCTTTTTCTCCTCCAATCCTAATATAATCTCGGCATACGCCATTTTCCTTGACCCTGATCATACCGACATCCCGTAGGCTTTCCTTTATTAGTCTCAACAACTCGACGTTCTTGCAAGCCTCTTCAACAAGTCCCACGTAGAATTTTGCGCGGAGCTTTCCTTCAGTGACAGGACCTACGATATCTTCAAGAGCGAGGTTAAACCGAGCGCGTTTGAGAAATTCTTCGAGGAACTGATAGCCAGTCTGATGCAAGACGGACTTGTATGCAAGTAATTGACCGAATGCGTGCCCTATGCCTGCCGCCTTCGCACTCTTTTTAC
>Ga0209725_1001096_pt1 | contig 15793 bp, 13 predicted proteins | sample I18A1metaG_FD_184145 | JGI IMG/M metagenome (GOLD analysis project Ga0209725, IMG submission 184145) | Lake sediment bacterial and archeal communities from Gulf of Boni, Indonesia to study Microbial Dark Matter (Phase II) - ​I18A1 metaG... | ecosystem: Environmental > Aquatic > Freshwater > Lake... | reverse complement strand
CTGTATCCCGCAATCAGCAGGGGCGAGGCATGAGGCTACAGGCAAGGGGAGAAACAGGAGAGGTCCCCATTGTGCCTCGGGAGTTCAGATCCGGCTGCACATTGTCTGAGACTCGAGGCTAATGCCTTCGGATACAGTAACTGGACTATGGTATTCAGTGGATTCGGTTCCATCCGCCGTGCGGATGCTTTCGTGGCCGCCACGGCGAAGGTCAAACGAGCAGGGCTGGTTACGGGCAGAGATGAGAAGTACAAGTCCATTGGCGTCTCATTGGTTCGCTTGAGGTCGAAGGCTTGAGCTCACAGTCTCGACGCAATAGCGGCAAGAAGTCCCAACGATCGCAGTCTGGTCAGGCGGAGGATGAACTCACGGGATAACACAGATTCCTCTTACATCCGCTTTGCTGGACGCGGTCCAGAGGAGCGAACACTGATAACGCTGTTTCGCATCCTCCCGGGCTCGCCAAATCACCGGGCTCGTAGATCGAGATCATATCTCTCTTCCGTGATCGTCCTCCCCCAAATTCGATGCGTTTTCATCCGAGTTCTCTTGAAACCAGCACCTGTGTAGAGCTGCTGAGCTGTACTTAGATCACTTGTTGTCCAAAGGAACACGGTTCTGTACTTACGTTCCTTGCAGAAGTGAAGCGCTTCATTCAGTAGTTTTCTCCCTACACCTATTCCCCGATATTTGGGGTGGACGAAGAACCACCGAAGTTGAGCCTCTGTCTTTGAATGCCCGACAATGGCAATGGAACCAACGATTTGGTCATTTGTCTCTGCCAGCCAAATCCGATCCTTATCAGGACTGCAGGATCGAATGAATTCCGCAAGTCCATCGGCAACATATGCTTCGAATGTGTGGTCGTAGCCGTATTCTCTTGCGTATGTGATGCCGTGAAGGTGGGTCAGATATCCTATGTCACCTGGCCTGATGTGATAGCGTAACTTCCATTTTGCCCGCGAGGGGTTGGGAGCGCTCTTCTTCAGATTTCTCACATGCATGTTGGCCGCCATGACTTTGCAGCTCGATAGGCTCATCATCTAGTATGTGAGAAGTGCCCAGTCCACCGACAATCACGAACAGATTCAGTCTCCCGGCCTCGCGTCGAACCTGGTATTTGCGAAACCAATCCGTTTGGGTGGACAACGCTTCCATCTCCGACGCGGGTCACTTCGGCGATGTTGGTTCACCCTCATTTGTGACCTGAGTCGTTCAGTTGCACTCGTGTTTAGTCTAAGCGATCTGTCTATCACTACTCCATAGTTGTCTCTCGCGGATTTCGGCGAAACTAGGCCGTTGATGACATCGTCTAGAACCTTGCGTGGTTCTCTTTGCAGTGGGCCACCGTACCCGCCTCCGCCAGGAGAGTGAACAATCAGCCTGTCGCCTGCGTTCATCTCGATCGTGCATTTCGACCTGAGCTTCATCTTTGTTCCTTTGGCTCTTACGAGATAGTATTCACCTTTGGCGCCAGGCTTGCCTCCAAGAACGCCCCAAGGGGCGATCTTGTTCCTCTCTGCCATGATCGAGACGGTTGCTTTGCCAGATTCTAGGGTCCAGCTTCGCTCGACTCCAACACCGCCACGCCATTTCCCTGGTCCGCCACTGTCAGGCCGCATCATGTACGTGACGAACCGCAACGAGTAGATAGGTTCGGTCGCTTCCATCGGCGTGTTCATCGTGTTTGTCATATGGCTATGAATTGCGTCGACTCCATCTAGTCCGAGTCTTCCTCCGAACCCTCCGGCGATCGTTTCATAGAACGACCACGCCTTTCCAGTCTTGGTATCGATTCCACCGACTGTAACGTTGTTCATGGTACCTTGGCAAGCGGCGCATACTTTCTCAGGGACGGCTTTCGCAAACGCCTTGAGCAGAGCATCCACGTTTCTCTGCGAGGTCTCGACATTGCCTCCTGCAACAGGAGCAGGAGGAGTCGGGTTCAATAGCGATCCCTCAGGAGCATAGACTTCGATCGGCCGGAAACACCCATCGTTCGTCGGTATTGTAGGATCCGTGATGCATTTGATGGAGTAGTACACCCCAGAGATGGTCACGCCGAAGACCGCATTCAATGGTCCCTCGACTTGCCCGTCGGTCCCGGAGTAGTCGACATGGATTCTATCGTCGTCTATCGTGACCGCGACCTTGATCTTCACAGGTTTTTCGCTGACTCCCGTGTCGTCGAGGTAGTCCTCCGCCTCATAGCGACCCTTGGGCATCCTGCGAATCGCGGCTCTCGTTAGGCGCTCAGAATAGTTCATTATTTCCTCCATCGCTTCGCGTAGAGTGTCTGTGCCGTATGTGTTCGCGAGTTCTAGCAGTCTCTTTCTGCCCAAGATGTTGGCAGCCATCTGGGCTCTGAGATCGCCCATCCGTGTCTGTGGGGTTCTGACGTTTCTCAGGATCATACTAGCGATGTTGTCGTCGATCTCTTCTTTCCGAGCGAACTTGACGGGAGGTATGATCAGGCCCTCTTGGTGAAGCTCGGTTGAATCCCCTGCCATGCTTCCGGGTACTTTTCCGCCAACATCGGAGTGATGCGCCTTGTTGGCGGCATACGCGATGATCTGGCCCCTATGGAATATTGGCGCGATTAGAGTTAGGTCGGGGAGATGAGTTCCACCAATGTAGGGATCATTGAAGAGAATCATATCCCCATCCTCAAGTCTTTGCGAGAAGTGTTCAAGTCCGTGGCGCACGCCCCACGCCATCGAGCCCAGATGAACGGGGATGTGCTCTGCCTGAGCGATCAGTCTCTTCTTCTCATCAAAGGTGGCGCAGGAGTGATCCATCCTTTCCTTGATGTTCGGGGAGTAAGCGGAGTTTCTGAGAGCTATCCCCATCTCCTCGGCGGCATAGATCAAAGCGCCTTTGATGACTTCGACAGTTACTTGATCTGCCAGCCCAACTCACCCCATGAAGGTCATCTGGATGCTTCCTATCTTATCGATGCACGCATTCCAGTCCGGATAGACGATCGTTGTCGCATCATACTGCTCCACCACGGCTGGCCCAGAGAGGGAGTTTCCGGGGGCGAGTCTTTCGCGCAAGTAAATCGGACATTCTACGAAACCTTCGTACTTCTCGAAGAAGACACGTCGCATGGAGAGAATCGCGTCGTCAGAAGGCTCTTTGCCAACAAATCTCTGCTCGGATGGCCTTGGTCGAGGAACGAGACCGATCGAGGCGAGCCTGATGTTCACCAATTCAACAGGCTCGGTGGGCACCGAATATCCATAGATGGACTCGTGTTTTGAGTGGAAGCTCTCCTTGGCCAAACTCAGTTCTTGACTGGTCAGCCTGTCGGCTGCAGGGACGGTCAATTCGTAGCTTTGACCGATATACCTCATCTCAATCTGTCGTGAGAAGACCATACTCTCAGACTGAACACCTTGGCATTCGAGAAACCTCCGACCCTCAGAACGAAGATTCTCGAATGCGGCCTCAACCTCCTCGGCGCTGACGGAATCGATTGCCTTCATCAATGCTCTCACCCCGTCATGTCTGAAATCGGCTGTCAGAAGTCCAAGTGCCGAGAAGAGCCCTGGATTGCTCGGGACGAGTATCCTTGGGATGCAGAGTTCCTGAGCCAACACGCAGGCATGCATCGGGCCAGCTCCTCCGAAAGAGATCAACGAGAACTGGCGTGGATCGTATCCTCTTTCCACAGAAACCATTCGTAAGATCTTTGCCATGTTCGAGTTGATTATCCGGACAATGCCCGCTGCGGCTTCAGTAAGCTCCAATCCGGACTTCCTGCAGATCTTCTCCTCGATGGCCTTCTTCGAAGCTTCTGGGAAGAGCCTCATCTTGCCTGCAAGCAGGTACTCTGGATTGAGTCTACCCAAGATGAGGTTCGCGTCTGTGACCGTCGGGTCAGCCGCTTTGCCATAGCATGCAGGTCCAGGATCGGCTCCCGCGCTGAGCGGTCCCATTCGGAGCGCTCCAGCTTCGTCTAGCCACGCAATCGTGCCTCCACCTGCGCTCGTCTCAACAACGTCAATGAAAGGGAATCTAACCGGGTAGCCACTTCCCTTGACTATTCTCCCAGCATGTACTCTCCCAGCCACTTCATATTCCGTCACAATTTCCGGGACGCCGTTTCGAATCGCGCCCGCCTTTGCTGTGGTTCCACCCATATCAAAGGTCAGTATGTTCTGAAGACCAAAGGATTTTCCATAGCAAGCTGAAGCGATGACGCCGGCTGCGGGTCCGGATTCGATGATGCTCACGGGTCGGCCTTGAACAATCTCCTTCGAGGCGATACCTCCGCTTGATTGCATTACGCACAACGGCGAGGGCACGCCGAGCTCGGCGATCTTGGAAGATACCTGATCCAAATACGCTGAGATGATCGGCATCAGGACGGAATTGACCACTGTAGTGCTTATGCGCTCATACTCCCTGTATTCGGGCGCCACTTCATGTGAGGCCGACACGAATACGCCATGACAATCCTTCTCAACCGCCTTCTTGATCTCGCTCTCATGGTAGGGGTTCTTGTGCGAATGAAGAAGACCGATCGCAACTGCATCGACGCCATTCCTCTTCAGTCGGGTCACAACACGTTTCAGACTTCTTGGGCTGAGTTTCTTGATGACTCGGCCGTCGTAACCGACTCGTTCCTCAACCTCGTATCTATATCGTCTGGGAACGAGCGCCCTTGGTCTCTCGACAAATAGGTTGTAAAGCTCATGTCTCCTCTGTCTACCGATCTCCAGAACATCTCGGAGTCCTGCGGTTGTGATGAGCGCTGCAGTAGGTAGCTCAAGTCCGACCTGCCCGAGAAGAGCATTCACTGCGATCGTTGTAGCGTGGGTAACGGTGGTCACGTCTTGGGGCTTTGTAGTCTGAAGGAACATGCGAAAAGCGCTGATCACTCCCTGAGCAGGGCTGCTCGGTGTCGATGGCACTTTGATGTTTGCTATCTGCCCTGTTTCTTCGTTGACGACAGCTAGGTCTGTGAACGTGCCACCTATGTCTATGCCGACCCGGTTGCCACACATCTTCTCTCGACCGGCCTCAAGCGTTTCGCGTCCTGCGCAATAGGGAAATGCCGAGGGAGGGATTAGTGAGGATTGTCATGATGCGATGCTACAACGTGTCGAGGGCTCAGTAGTCACCTATTTCTCTCTTGAACGCTTCGCAGAGTTCTCTTCCCCAGTCGCCGATCGGTTCAAGCCTTCCATCGAAGAATCTGAGCACGGGTGGTTCGTAAACGAATCTCAGGCCTTTCACAGTGTTACGGTGCTTGTAGAGCCAATTGATCCTGTCGACCGCGTATTCGATGTGCGATACTGTGTACACTCTTCTTGGAAGCGCGATCCTTGTGAGTTCGACATCGGCGATGAGTTCCTTGCCCTCCCTGTCTCTGTCCATTGAGACGGTTCCTCGTTCCATGCTTCTTGTTCCGGACGCCAAATATAGAGCGGCTGACAATGCTCCAGCCGGATATTGAGACTGGGGCACATGTGGCAGGAACTTCATCGCGTCAAGGTGGCATGCTAGCCCACCTGGCGGTGTAACCACGGGGATTCCGGTTTCCACGAGCCTTCCAACGAAGTACTTTATCTGCTCGACAGAGGAGCCCGCGACGGCGGGATCAACCATTTCTCTGACTCCGACAGCCATCGCACCGATTTCTCTCATGGACATGCCACCGTATGTGTAGAAGCCCTCGTAGACCGGGAGCCATGGACGTACCTTGTCAAAGAGCGCTTTGTTGTTTGTTGCTATCATGCCACCGCGCACGGAGGTGTTCTTCCTGCCACTCATGTAGTAGATGTCCGGGATGGCGCAGATCTCTCGAGCGATCTCGGCGACTGTCTTGTTCTCGTATTCGCGTTCGCGTTGTCTTATCAGGTAGGCGTTCTCGCAGACTAGGCTTCCATCCAACACTAGCAGTATGTCATGCTGATTACAGATCTCTCTGATCTGGCGCAGGTTCTGCATTGAGAAGGGTTGGCCGCCGATCAGATTTGTGGTTGCTTCCATTCGGACGAAGGCTACCTTCTCTCTGCCGTACTTCTTGATTGTGCTTCTCAGCTTCTCTGGGTCCATGTTTCCTTTGAAGGGATTGGTGCTCGTTGTCTGTAGGGCATCGTCATAGTAGATCTCCAAACACGTCGCGCCTATCAGTTCAATGTGGGCTTTAGTCGTCGTGAAGTGATAGTTGGTTGGGATCACATCACCCGACTTCGCGAAGACCTTGGTTAGCAGATGCTCAGCGGCTCTTCCCTGATGAACATTCATGACGTACTTGTAACCCAAAACATCTTCCACGGCTTTGGCGAATTCGTAGAAGGTCATGCTACCGGCGTAGGCGTCGTCGGTTCTCATCATGCCAGCGAACTGGTTGTCGCTCATGGCGTTTACGCCGCTATCCGTCAGCATGTCGAGAAAGATGTCTTCCGTCTTGAGCAGGAAGGTGTTGTAGCCTGCTTGGGTTATCGCTCTGAGACGTTCCTCGACCGGGATAAGGGAGATCCTCTGAACCATTCGTGCCTTGTGCATCTCAACGGGTATCTCTCTTCCAGAGGAAAGCTTGATCGACATTGAACAAACCACAAGTGTCGTGGTTGCGAGGCTGAGTCTTGATATCTCTTTCTGCCCTTCCGGCCTCGTGCGCGAGCTGAGTTGACCCATGAGAGAGTCAGCAGGAGTGAGAACGACCTGAAGATCCCTCATAATCGCTCAAGAGTACTCTATGTGAAGTAATTCCAAGTCTGTTCGCCGGTCAGGGAAGCTCGCAACGCTCAAGCCACACTGAAGCTAGAGCTTGAAAATCTGGAGGAATGGCTTCATTGTCAACCACCGAACTCAGCACGGCCTGTAACCTAGAATATCGGGGTTCTCTTCAATAGTCAACGACACTCATCACAAGAGAAGCAAAAGCGTGGTTGGGCGTGGTGAAGCGTCATCGATACTGTCATGATGAATTGGAGAGAAGGAAGTGGCAGAACCCGGAGGCCATACTTCTCGATATCGGTTTGCAGTCCGGTTTCACGTTCGCAGACATAGGATGCGGAGAAGGATTCTTTGCTCTGCCAGCCGCCAAAATCGTCGGCCAAGCGGGACGAGTCTTCGCCATGGACGCGGACCATGACGCCATCGCTCGCCTGAAGACGAACGCCGCTCAAGAGCGACTGAGCAACCTGACGACGCAGGTGGGAGAGGCCGAAGAGACCGTTCTGTGCGAATCATGTGCTGATATAGTCTTCTTCGGGATAGTTCTCCACGATTTCAAGAACCCATCGAGTGTTCTGACGAACGCCAAGACGATGCTGAAACCACACGGACGACTCATCGACTTGGACTGGAAAAAGAGACGTATGGAATTGGGGCCTCCTCTGGAAATCCGGTTCAGTGAGGAAGATGCCGTCCGCCTTATCGAATCGGCCCGTTTCAAGATAGAGACTGTGAAAGACGCTGGTCCATACCACTATGTGATCGCAGCAAAACCACAAGCGTAGTCCTCAGTCAGTCCATCCGGTCTCGAGATGCGCGCTCAAGATTCACCTTCGCGTCGTCGGTTCAGTGCTAGTGCTGTGAATCTCTCCTTAGGGTCAGTGCAACTCCGGCGATCGCGAATGCTGAGAGGGTCATGCACAAAGCGGCGATCTCAAGGTTGTAGAGATCAGCAAGGGCGCCCATAAGCCAAGGGGAGAACACCCCGCCCATCAGTCCCACGCTGTACACAACTCCGGTGGCGAGCCCCCTTCTATTGGGAAAGAGGATAGTCGTCCAAGCGAAGATGGTCGGCATTATCGGGCCCAAAGCGAAGCCCGAAAAGCACCAGAGCGCAATTATGAGGTGTGTCTCCTCGACAAATATGGCTGCCAGAATCGAGATCGCGCTCGCAAGGGCACACGAGAATATCAGTTTCCTATAGCCCACTCTGTCTGCGAGATTGCCCAAGACGAGTCTGCCGAGTGCCATGAACGCCCAGAAGAGCCCTATCGAGACGCTTGCAAGCTCTATTGTGAAGCCTCTTTCGAAGATGAGAAAGGTAGGCAACCATGCGTTGGCACCGACCTCAGCGCTGAAGTAGAAGAATCCGGCAACGAGTAGTGCTCGACCGTTGAAGAATGCATCTAGCAGTTGACCATCAGGCTGTGGGACAACCTCCCTGCTTGGAACTTCCGAGCATTTTGCCAGCCGCGTCTTGAGAACTAACATGATCGCTACGAGCGACAATGGAATACCTGCAATACATGTGACCAAGTAGGGCAGCCGCCAACTTCCATAGCTCGCGATCAAGAAGCCGGAAAGCATCGGCCCTAGGAAGGCGCCCAGACTGAAGAACAGGTGTAGAACGTTCAAAGCGAAGCCTCTTCTCCTCGGGTAGAGCTTTGAGAGCAGCGAGTTCATCGAAACTTCCCCGAAAGCTGCACCCATCCCGGCAACGAGAAAGAGCCCCAGCAATCCAAAGAAATCGCCAGCAATCGATGCGAGTCCAACGGCGCTTAGTGTTGCCACGAAGCTAGTTGCCAACACTATTGGCTCACCGTACCTATCTGAGATTGCCCCACCGATTGGAGTGACAACGTACCCCACGTTCCATATGCTGGCAACAAGGCCCAGCGTCGCATAGGGTATCACGAATTCCTGCATCATGGATGGGAACGCAGGACCCATCAAAGTTGCAGCGATTGCGATCATCATCAAACCCAGAGACGAAATTAGGGCGTAGGCGAGTCTGATCGTGCTGTCCATTGCCTCTATGCGTGAAACTGCCTCGGTGGACATAATGCACGCCTGTGGCTTTCCAGTCGTTGTCGGCGCCGTACCGAAGTGTCCTGTGACCACCCAGTCGTCTCTCCGATCGTCAGTTACGTCTTGTGCACACTAGGGGGACACTCGTGCAATGATCTCGTCGAGTGAAAGAGCCTCTTCGGTCCGTTTTCTCATATCCCTGAGTTTGAACCGGCCAGATTCGATTTCTGTTGGCCCAACCACCAACGTGTAAGGAATACCGAGCGAGTCAGCGTATTCGAGTTGTCTCGCAAGCGACTTGCGTTTCACATCCACGTCCGTCGGGATCTTGAATCCACGCAGTCTGTTGGCGATCGCGAGTGCTTCCTGCCTTACTTCGTCATTTACGGCTGCGACGAAGACCGTTCCGGCTTGGATGAGCTTAGGGAAGACCCCGGCACGTTCGAGGGAGATGAGAAGCCTTTCGATCCCTCCGGCAACTCCTGTTGCTGGGATGTTCCTTTTTCCGTAGATCCCACAGAGCTTGTCATATCTTCCTCCCCCCAGGATTGCTCCAACATCTTCGCCTCCCTTGTCGAACGCCTCGAAGACGATGCCGTCATAGTAGCCGATCCCTCTCACAACGCTCATGTCGTATTCACATCGATCTAGCTTCTTCAATCCCTCTAGTGCTTCGGCGAGTTCCGCAAGCTGCCTATAACCAAGAGCAGCTTGCTCGCCCTTCGTTTTGGTTTCAGAGATCATCTCTAGCACCTTGCTCGGTCTGCCTTTGACAGAAGTGAACTGTAAGATAGAGTCAACGAGTTGCTTCTCGATTCCCTCTGCGCGTAGCTCCGCTTCGACAGCCTCCTTCGGAGTCTTCCTCGACTTGTCGACTATGCGAAAGATGGCTTCGATCTTCTCTTGAGCTCCTACCCCTAGATCCTCAACGAAAGCTTGGATGACCCTACGATTCGAAATGCGGACCTCGAACTCTCTCAATCCGACGTTGTCAAGCAGATCCATGCTGAGGGCAACGATTTCCGCATCGGCCAGTGGGTCATCGGATCCAAAGATCTCCGCGTCCCATTGCGTGAAATATCTGTACCGTCCAAATTGAGGTTCATCGTATCTCCAGTTCCCTCCAATTGAAGCAAGCTTCAGAGGTTCAGGCAGATCCGAGCGACCTGCTACCATCCTGGCCATACCAACAGTCAGATCGAACCTGAGACCAATTCTTCGACCCGCTTTGTCACTGAACCAGTAGATCTCATCCTTTATGGCCGGTCCACTCTTGGCTTCAAGCGTCCTCAGTTCCTCGAGTGTCGCCGGCTCCATCTCTTGAAAGGCATACCTTCGAAAGACTTCCCGAATTCTCTCGTAGGTCCAGTTTCGCTTCGCCATCTCTTCTGGCTCGATGTCTCTGATGCCTCTGGGCAGGCTGAACTGCTTGTCTGACATTCGCCTCGTCTCTACACAGTGTTCGTTGGCTATCCGTCGCATCAGGATGCTATCTGCTTTCTCTTGGGGTCTGCGCATCACCGCTTATTAGGTGGGCTGATCGTCCCGTAGTTCTCTGTCAGGTGGTCTGTAGCCATGTCCGCGAAGAGAACGAGCATGGGAGTATCAGTACTTGCTGGTTTGATCACTGCCGGAGTTCTCGGTGTCATCCTTGATGTCGTTGAAGTCCCCTTGGGAAGCGTGATCGGCGCTTTCGCTGGCGGCTTGGTCGCCGCCTTGGTGTTGCATGGGCGACGCAGTAGAGCAGCAATCGCCGGCTTTCTCGTTGGCGTATTCAGCTTTCCGGTTCAGCTTGCGATCTTCATCACACTGATCTCATCGGGCCTATACGCTCCGCCGCCGGTTCCAGAGATACCAGAGGATGTGCTTCTCACCGCCCTCGCGGCAGGGATCGTCATGCAAGTGATCGCTGGTGCGCTCGGAGGATTGCTCGGCGGACTCTTCCATCGGCCGCTCCCGGAGGCTGTCCAAGCACCTCGCCCCTACTTGCCGCCTCCCCCACCACGCCCAGAGAAGTACTGCGTCCAGTGCGGTGCAGGATTGGCGAAGCAAACCATGGCTTGTCCGGCATGCGGCGCCAAGCAACCTGCATAAGTCATGCATCGCGAGGCCGGACAGTAAGATGCATCTGGCTCATTTCGGATACCGACACTTCCGCGGCGCGATCTGTCTGTCCTACACTCTGAGAAAGTCGAGTGAGTAGTAGACAATGTCAGTTCTTCTGTCGACGACAGCAAGTATCAGTACCTTCTTGTCTCGCGTGGCCCGTTTCAGCAGTCTGCGTAGAGTCTTCAGATCGGCCTCGCCGCCCTCGTACACGATGTAGACGTATCTCCTCATTGGACCCTTCCCGTGGATCTCAAAGTCGAAGCCAAGGCACTCTCTGACGATGTACCCCCTATCTCGTAGATCGCGATAGACAAGATACTTCACCCAAAGCTCCGGACGCCTAGCAGAAAGACATTTCACAAGTTCCTCAAGGGTTATGCTCTCTGTGCTTCTTGACTGTAGGTTGATTCTTCCCTTCTCGAGTAGGTAGAACGCCTCATACTCGGAGAGTCTCAGTTTCCTGCCTCTCAGTTCTCCAAAGCCACGTTCCCGGATCTCCATTAGTTGCGAGGCGTTTGGAAGCACGACTTGGCCTGCTTGAAGGAAAGCCTCGTAGACTTGGAACGGCTTCTCGACGGGTTGTTCGCTCACTGACTTGTCAACTCTCTGTTGCAGGTGGCGGCTCATCTACATTGACGCTGCTCTTTTAATGTGATCGCGTCATGCTGTACCGTTGGCGTCATAGTTGGTTGATGTCGCAACTCTAAGGACTGTCGAATGGACTCGTCAGGGCGTGCGTTTGGTGAATCAGAAAGAACTTCCTGACCGGCTGTCCCACGTCGTATGTCGTGATCACAAACAGGTTGCGCGAGCGATACGAGACATGACCGTGAGAGGAGCACCCGCAATCGGCGTAACAGCAGCTATGGGACTTGCGCTCGCTGCAAACAGAAGCAAGCGCACGGATCCTGAAGGGGTCATCTCTGATCTCGAGAAAGCAGGACAGATCCTTAGATCGACTAGGCCTACAGCTCGAAATCTCTTCTGGGCGATCGATCGAGTATTGAGGAGAGCCAGAGAGGCTGCCAACCAACAGGGCGACGTTCGGAGTGCCGTCGTAAAAGAGGCACAGCTCATGGCAGATGAAGATATTGAATCCAATCGAAGGATGGGCCAGTTTGGTGCGGCGCTCATTCAAGATGGAGACACAATCCTCACTCACTGCAACACGGGTACGATGGCCACCGTGAGTCACGGTACTGCACTAGGTGTCATTAGGACCGCGATCCGCCAAGGCAAGAGAGTCAAGGTGATCGCAACCGAGAGCAGGCCGAGGCTTCAGGGCGCCAGAATAACCGTTTACGAGACTCTGTCAGACAAAATTCCTACGACGTTGATAGTTGACAGCGCTGTCGGGATAACGATGTCGAAGGGCATGGTTGACAAGACGATCGTAGGAGCTGATCGCATCACGCGGAACGCTGTTGTCAACAAGATAGGCACGTTCATGATCGCTCTAGCCGCGAAGCACCACGGAGTCCCATTCTACTCCGCCGCACCTTTCACAACCTTCGACCTAGAGGGTGAATCAGCCGAGGTCTCGATCGAGGAACGTGACCCGAAGGAAGTCACAGGGATCTGCGGCAAGCGGATCGCGCCAAAAGGCGTAGGAGTCTTCAATCCCGCTTTCGATGCTACTCCACTTGAACTCGTCACTGCAGTAATAACCGATCGAGGGATTTTCTCGGGCGAGCAGGTTCGAACCATGTCTGCCCCGTAGTACGCGTTGTGAAGCTGGGACTGACTGATCGTTCTAGTCTAGCTTCTTGAAGCTGCACAGTTCGCTTGGTTCTTCCAAGTATCTGTTGATGGTGACCTCGGCAATCATCTGGCAGTATCTCGCCGCCTCTGTCAGGTTCCACGTGATCGATCTAAATGCAAGTGCAACATTTCGGTTCAAGACTTCGTCGACGATCTTCTCCGAGATCTTCCTGTTTCTAGCCCGAGCGCGGCCGCCATCCTCGATCGACTCGTTGGCCAGCACCACATCAAGCTTCGTAAATGCTCTCATTGTGTTTTCCGATATCGATCGGACCGCCTTGCTCATTTGAGCAATCTCCTGCAGCACCGACGTGTGTCTCTGGTATTCCTCATCCTTGATCGCGATTACTTCCTTTGCAGTGTTCTCAGCGCAATCCGCGATACACTCCAAATGCTTCGCAACAATTCTGTTTCCCAAAGCATGTTGCGGATTGAAGACACCCATGTCGCGGGCAGCGCCCAGCTTTGTCGTCGCGAGTATGAGTTGGCGCACTATCAGCCAGTAGATCCTGTCGGCCTCGTTCTCCATCTGGAGGACTTCCCCAGCAATGTCCTGCCTTTTCTCAAGCAAGGCCCTGAGTGCAGTGTCCTGCATCGAAAGCCCGACTCTGTGGAGTCTCTGAATTAGGCCGGTGACAGGGAACTTGGAGGGATCGACGAAGCTCTGGATCACAATCTCTCTGGGGGTCTGTTCAACGATGCTTAGGCCCATGAGTCTCTGAACGGTGCTCCTAATCTCCCAAAGGTGTTCGGCTGTCAGCTCCTTGCCTGATGTGATTATGAGCGAGTCTCGGCCTTCAATGTAGTTCCCGGTGATGATCCTTGCGAGCAACTCGTGTTCTTTGCAGAGGTCAGCGTTGACTCTCGCGATGATGGTCTCTGCCCTTTCACTGGCCAGACCCGGAACGAGTCTGAGAGATCCGTCCCCAGTACGTCTCAGAGTCACAACATTGCCCTGTTTTAGCCCTACTTGTTCAACCCAATCGCGAGGCAATGAAACCGTCAGAGTGGAGTGCCCGACCTTCTGGACCTTCCGGACTTCCATCAAACTCACCAATCGGATGCTATGCCAACCGTGTTCAGTTCTGGTAACACGCTCGTCGTTACGCAGTCTGCCGTGTTCGGATGATATATATTCCGTCTACAAAGTAAAGACAGTGTTTAGGGCTGGCTGAGCAAAAGCAGAGATAACGCTGACGATCATCTGGGGAACACAGGATCGCCAGTTGTCATGCGAGCGAATGACCACAGACCGCTTAACGTGGTTTCTGGGATCAGACCCTGCATCTCATTGCTGATATGATCCTGTGGTCAGCCCAAATCTTGCACGTGCCCTCTGACGAGACCATCGTGGGGCCAAGCGGATCGGCAGGAGTGCAGTGCCGCATGTAGAGTGGGCACTCCGGGGGGTCAATCTTGCCGACAATGACCTCGGCGCATCTTGCGCCTTTCGCGAACTCCGCATCCTCATCTTTCTCAGTGAGCTCATAGTGCTTCCGCGCATCCAAGTGGGAGAACTCCGCCTTGATGTCAAGCGCACTGTCGGGTATCACTGCGACCCCGCGCCAATATCCGTCTTGTAGATCGAACGCTCGTCGCATCATATCCTGTGCTCTCAGGTTTCCTTCCCACGTTACGGATCGGGTGTACTCGTTCTCCATCTTTGGTTCCTTGTCCTGAATCTGCGTGAGAATCATCGCAGCGGATATCAGTACATCCAGCGGCTCAAATCCTGAGAAAACCATTGGCTTGTGGCATTCCCCAAAACATGACTTGTAGGCTTTCATTCCGGTTATCGTCGAGGCGTGTCCTGCGTTTATGAAGGCATCAACTTGTAGGTCTGGAGATCTTGAGACCGCCATGACGGCACCGGGCACGTATCGATAGGACGTGAGGAAACGGAGATTCGGCGGTGGTCCTTGAAGTATCTCATAGGCCGTAGCGGGTGCCGTTGTCTCGAAACCAACAGCGAAGAACACGAACTCTCTCTCCGGGTAGGAGCGTGCAATATTTACGGCATCGTGAACACTGTATACTACCCGTACATCTCCACCGAGCGTCTTCGCTTGGGCGAGCGAATGCTTCGACCCTTTCGCCCGGGACATGTCTCCATACGTCAAGATGGTCTTCCCTTGAAGTGCGAGATCGACTGCAGCGTCGATGTCTGCAGCCGGAGTCACACATACGGGGCATCCGGGCCCTGCGCGTACCTCAACGCGTTCTGGCAAGAGGCTTCTAACCCCATGATGTGTGATGGTCCATTCGTGCGACCCGCATACGTGCATGATCAAGATACTTTGTCCGATCGCGTTGCTGAGTTCGTCGATCTTGTTTCTCAGTCTCTTCGCAAGGTCAGGATCCCTGTAGCCATCAAGGATTGACAGATGAGTCACCTAGCAGAGGCTGAGTTTTTTCTTCTTCTTGGGCGAGCATCTCTTTCCAATATGAAAGAGTCTTCTGTGCTTCGTCCTCGTCCATGACTTGTATCGCGTATCCTGCGTGGACTAGGACGTACTGACCAGGTCTTGCTTCGACTAGGGAGATGTTTATGCCCTCCCTCGCGGTCCCCTCGCCAAAGTCTACTTTGGCGAAGTCACCGGCAATGCTGAGGATCCTACCTGGAAAGGCTAGGCACATGAAGACCTTCGCAGGGATGCATATGGCAACTCTTAGAGTTATTGATGAATAAGTCTACGACTTTGCTCGTGTTTGTTCTAACTCGTGACACTTGGATGCCGTATCCGCAGTAGTTGCGCTGACGCAACGGTTCCCGGCAGGAACGACTCGCAGTGCGTGATTGAGTATTTCATCAGCGGACTCTGGCACCACATGACCGGCAATAGTCTTCGCTAGCATCGAGGACGGCTCCACATGAGGGGCAGTATGATGCTGCAAACTGCGGCACGGCGGGCGCACTTGCTCTCCTTCGACCCAGCATTACACCAATCGCCACCAAGACCAAGACCGCTACTGCGATAAGCAGCAGATTCGTCGTATTGGAGAGGAGATCGGAGATCTGGAAACCGCCTTTCTCCACTGTGAGGCTGGTTGATTCACTCGGCGAAGCTTGGTACTCTGCGTTTCCGGGCCAGCTTGCGGTTACGGTCCATTCGCCTTCAATAGGTGGTGAGAAGAGATCTCTGAAGGTCCCATCTGATTCTACGAATGCATCGCGAGTGATCGTTGACCCATCAGGACCGCG
>Ga0209725_1001095_pt1 | contig 15803 bp, 13 predicted proteins | sample I18A1metaG_FD_184145 | JGI IMG/M metagenome (GOLD analysis project Ga0209725, IMG submission 184145) | Lake sediment bacterial and archeal communities from Gulf of Boni, Indonesia to study Microbial Dark Matter (Phase II) - ​I18A1 metaG... | ecosystem: Environmental > Aquatic > Freshwater > Lake... | reverse complement strand
GGTGAATATTGAGGGCCGTCTTCTGAATATCATTGACCTGCCAGGAACCTATTCGCTCAATCCTTCGGAACCGGCCGAAAAAGTCGTCCTGACGCATCTTTTTCAAGAGCGACCAGACTTAATCATCAACGTGGCCGATGCCTCGGCTTTAGGACGAAGCCTCGAGCTCACTTTGGAGCTCGGCGAGCTGGAGTACCCCATGGTTGTGGCCTTGAATATGGTTGACCTGGCCGAGAAGAAGGGCATCACTGTTGATTCTTCTAAGCTGGAAAAGACGCTAGGGGTTAAGGTCATTCAGACTATTGCTACCCATGGCCGGGGAATCAAGGAGCTTTTGGAAGCGGTATTCCACTGCTTGGATGAGGGTTGCCCCGTCTCTTCTGTTCGCTGGTCCAGAGACGTGGATGAGGAAATCGCGCATCTTGCAGAGATCATACCGGCCGATTTTTCTATCGTCGCTAACAGAAGGTTCACAGCCATTAAGCTGATCGAAGCGGGCCAGCAGTTTTGTGGGGATATTCTCGAGGATGTTGACCCTTCTCTCAAGAATGTGGTTAACCAGGTCAAGGGAAATATCGAGAAAAAACGGAGCGCTCCCGCCTATGAAGTAATCGCGGCTGAGAGACACCATCTTGCCCTGAAAATATCTGAAGAGTGCAGCCGGGTTCGGCGGGGAAAGCACCTGACCTGGGATAAGCGCCTGGACGGCGTTCTGATGCACCCGGTTCTCGGATATCCTCTTTTAGCGGCCGTCTTTTTGGCCTTTTTTTTCCTCATTTTCAAAATCGGGAATCCCCTAGAAGGGGCTCTCCTGCGGCCTTTCTCAAGCCTCAGGCGCTCCTTATCTGGAATTCTCGGTTCCGGTTTGTCCTTCCATCTTGCGGACGGTTTCCTCCAAGGAATCGGGGGAGGCGTCGCTATTGTGTTGCCCTATCTTCTCCCACTTCTTTTTCTTATGGCCTTCTTGGAAGACCTGGGTTATCTGGCTCGGGCCGGCTTCCTGCTCGACACATTCATGCACCGCATCGGGCTCCATGGAAAATCCGTTTCCCCGTTTATTCTCGGTTTCGGGTGCAACGTTCCGGCCATTTTGTCCACCCGGACTCTGGAATCCCGGAGAGACCGGGTGATCACGTCCTTGCTCATTCCGTTTATTCCTTGCTCGGCCAGGACGACAATTATTCTTGCCCTCGTCGCATTCTACTTGGGTCCGCTGTGGGCGCTGGGATTTTATATCTTTAATATCCTGATCGTGGCCATCCTGGGCCGGGTTTTGACGTTCTTCTTCAAGGCCCCCTCGCCAGGGCTGATACTGGAGATCCCCACTCTGAAGCTCCCGTCTCTTGGAAACATGTTCAAGAAGACGATTCTTCAACTCAAATCGTTCCTGAATTTTGCCTGGCCGATCCTAATCGGCGGGAGTGTTGTCTTGAGCGTGCTCCAGTTCGTTTCTCTGGACCGTCTCTTTAACTCTCTTCTATCTCCTCTTGTCGTTTACGGCCTGGGGCTGCCGCGGGAGCTGGGCGTGACTTTGGTCTTCGGCTTCCTGAGGAAGGAGCTTTCTCTGATTATGATGCTCCAGGCGCTGGGTGTGGACTACAAAGACTTGTTGACGGTCATCTCGCGTGAACAAATTGTTATTTTCACGGCCTTTGTCAGTTTCTTCATTCCGTGCCTTTCCACTTTTGCCGTCCTCTGGAAGGAAATCGGGAAAAAAATGGCTTTCCTCTCGGCCGGCCTGAGCATTGCCACAGCTCTTCTTATCAGTCTCATTATTAGATTGATTGTCTGAGAAGTGGGCCTCTATTTTTTTTCCAGGATGACAACGGCCAGGGCGTGTTCGGTCAGGTGCGAGACCGAGACATGAACCCGGTCGAAGGGCCATCTTTGGCCGGATTTCAGGTCCAGGCGAGGCTTTCCTGACGGCGTATTAACAAGCTCAATGTCTTTCCAAAGGACTTTTTTTCCCAATGCCTTGATAAAGGCCTCTTTGGCGGCAAAACGGGCGGCGTAGTTCTGATACTTGTTCCTTTTTTGGGAACAATAGGCAATTTCCAAAGGAGTAAAGACCTTCTCCAGAAACCTGGGGCTTTTTTCGGCCAGTTTCTTGAGGCGCTCGACTTCGATGAAATCAATCCCGATGCCCGTGATCATTCTTTTTCTCCTTCAGTAATCCAGCGATCTTACTCCCGACAATTGCCGAGAGTTCCTCGACCGGAGCTCGCCTGATCTCGTCGAGGCTTTGATACCGGGAAAGCAAGGCATTTCTCCTCTTTGCGCCCAGGCCCCGGATTCCGCTCAGATCCGAAGCGAAGCTTTTCTTTTCCCGACGTTGCCGATGGAAAGATATGGCAAACCGGTGAGCCTCGTCCCTAATGTATTGCAGGAGTCTTAAGGCGGGCGAGGTGCGATCCAGACGAAGCCCCTCCTTCCTCCCCCGTCTGAAGACGATTTCTTCTCTCTTGGCTAGAGAGACCAGCGGAAACCTTTCAAGTCCCATCCAACCAAGGGCTGTTTCCGCCGCACGGAGCTGGCCTTTGCCTCCATCCACCACGATGAGGTCGGGCAGCTTTCCTCCTTCTGAAAGGACTCTGGAGTAACGCCTGGTGATAACCTCCTTGAGGCTGGCCACATCATTCGGCCCCGCCACGGTTTTGATCTTATATTTCCTATATTCATCATTCTTAGGCCGGGCTTTCTCAAAAACGACAACCGACCCGACGGATTCGTCTCCGCCTGTATTAGATATATCAAAGCCTTCGATCCTCAGGGGTGGAGCAGGGAGGCCGAGGATTCCGGCCAGGTCTTCCAAGGCGGGAATGATCTCTTCCTTTTTCCTCAGCAGGATCTCGGCGTTCCTGTTGGCCAGGTCGACCAATTTCTTGTCCTTTCCTTTCCGCGGCACCAGGATCCTGACTTTGGCATCTTTCTTACGACAAAGACGATTTTCGATTTCATCGACGGAGGAGGGGAAGGCCGGGAGTAAAATTTTTTTTGGAACGTCTGCCCGTGTACTATAAAAATCGTCAACGATCCCGGAAAGAAGCTCTTCGACTGAAATATCCTCACTTTCCCGGATGGTCATTTGCTCGGCTTCACGGATTTTGCCGCCTCTCATAATAAAAACATGAACCGACACGGTCTTTTCTTTTCTCGCCAGCCCGAATATATCCGCATCCTCGAGCAATACCGAAACAACCTTGGGCCTGTCTCTGATTTGTTCGATCGTGCGGATGAGGTCCCGCCAGCGGGCGGCCTGCTCGTAGTCCTGGTGGTCTGAGCTTTCCCTCATTTTTTCATGCAGGGCTCCGAGGAGTCTCTCCGTTTTCCCCTCCAGGAAGAAAACGGAATTCTCGACACGGTTCCGGTATTCCGCCTCTCCGATGGATCCGACGCAGGGAGCCGAGCAAAGCTTGAGGTCGTATTCCAGGCAAGGCCTTGTGCGCCTTCCCGGGATGCTTTCTTCGCAAGCTCTGATTCCAAAATACTTATTCAAAAGATGAATCGTCTTGCGTGCTTGAGAGGCCGGACTGAACGGCCCGAAATATTTAGCTCCGTCCGTCTCCACTTTTCGGGTCAGAGAAACAGATGGGAAGTTCTCATTGACGGTCAATTTGAGATACGGGAAACTCTTGTCGTCCTTGAGCCTGAGGTTGAACTTGGGCTGGTAGCGCTGGACGAAATTGTTCTCTAAAAAAGTCGCCTCTCTTTCGGAGCCCGTCAAGATAAAATCGATATCAGCGGTTTCCGTGATGATTTTGTTGACCTTGAAATCCGGGGTTGGCTGGAAGTAAGACCTGACCCTATCCTTCAAGGAACGCGCCTTTCCGATATAAATGATCTCCCCAATTTTGTTCTTAAAAAAGTAGATACCCGCCTTGTCCGGAAGAAGCTCGAGCTTCGGTTTGAGCGTCTTGTCCATGTCGGCTTAAAGTCCGAGTTCCAATTCCCTTTTCTTCAACTTTTTGAGCTCGTCGCGCAACCGGGCCGCCCGCTCGAACTCCAGGTTTCTCGCGGCCTCTTTCATCCATTTCTCGAGCTCCTCCATGCGCTGCTTTCTCTTGTGCGGGGAGAGATAGATGTCTTTGTCTTCGGAGATTCGCGACAAATCCACGTAGTCCCTTTCATAGACGCTGGTCAAGACCTCGTCGATCCGCTTGGTGATGGATTGAGGTGTGATGTTGTTCGCGCGGTTGTATTCCTGCTGGATCTTCCGGCGCCTGGCCGTCTCGGCGATGGCTTTTCTCATCGAGTCGGTGATCGCATCAGCATAAAGGATGGCTTTACCGGAAACATTCCTAGCCGCCCGGCCGAAGGTCTGGATGAGCGAGATGTCAGAGCGAAGAAAACCCTCTTTGTCGGCATCCAGGATGGCGACGAGCGATACTTCGGGCAAGTCCAGGCCTTCCCGCAGGAGATTAATCCCGACGAGAGAATCAAATTTTCCCTTGCGCAAATCCCTCAAGATGTTGACTCTTTCGAGCGTCTCGATCTCCGAATGGAGATAACGGACGCGCAGCCCGAGTTCATGGTAATACCGGGTCAGGTCTTCCGCCATCCTTTTGGTCAGGGTCGTCACCAGCGTCCTCTCGTTCCTCCGGGCCCGGGCCGATATCTCGCCCATCAAATCGTCAACCTGGCCTTTAATCGGCCGGACCTCGATTTCCGGGTCTGTTAACCCGGTTGGCCTGATGATCTGCTCGATTGGTTTTCGCGCCACTTGTCGGAGCTCATAGGGTCCGGGCGTTGCCGAAACATACAGGACTTGCCCTCTGCGGGCTTCAAACTCCTGGAAGTTCAGCGGCCGATTGTCCAGGGCCGAAGGCAGCCGGAATCCGTGCTCGATCAAGGTCATCTTGCGTGAGCGGTCGCCATGATACATCCCGCCGATCTGGGGGACGGTCACGTGCGATTCGTCGATGATGGTCAGGAAATCCTGCGGAAAATAATCGAGCAAGGTATAAGGAGGTTCCCCGGGCTGCCGCCCGCTGAGGTAAAGGGAATAGTTTTCGATGCCCGGGCAGTAGCCGAATTCCCGGAGCATCTCCAGGTCAAAAAGGGTTCTTTCTTCAATCCTCTCGGCCTCGATGATCTTGCCCTGTCTTCTGAAAAAATCGATCCGTTGAGCCAACTCCGTTTCAATGCTGGAGATCGCGGACGCGAGAATATCGGGGGGCGTGGAGAAAAATGTCCGGGGGTGGATGACGATTTCGTCAAACGTATCAACAGCCCGTCCCAACAAAGGGTCGATGGCAGAGATAGAGGTGATCCGGTTATCCTCGAGCTCGAGTCGATAGGCGAAATCTTCGTAGGAGGGGAAGACATCGATGATATCCCCGCGCAGGCGGAACGTCCCCCGTTTGAAGTCCTCCTCCTCGCGTTCATATTGCATGCCGACCAGGCCTTCCAGGATCTTTTTCCTCGTCATGACCTGGCCTTTGGCCAGAGAGAAGCTCATCGAATAGTAGGTTTGAGGAGAGCCAATACCGTAAATGCAGGACACAGAGGCCACGATGATGACATCCCTCCTCTGGAAGAGAGAGTTTGTAGCGCAGAGCCTCATCCGGTCGATCTCGTCGTTGATGGTTGCTTCTTTGGCGATGTATGTATTGGAGGCGGGGATATAGGCTTCTGGCTGGTAATAATCATAATAGCTGACAAAATATTCAACCGCATTCTGAGGGAAGAACCGAAGGAATTCCTGGTAAAGCTGGGCGGCCAGGGTTTTATTATGACTGATGACAAGCACGGGCTTCTGCGCTTTCGCGATGACATTGGCCACGGTAAAGGTTTTTCCGGAACCGGTCACCCCCATCAAAACCTGGTGGATGTCTCCTCGGGCGATGCGATTGCTCAGAGCTTCGATGGCCGCAACTTGATCCCCTTTGGGCTCGAAGTCGGAATGCAGCTTGAATGTCCTCATTGGTCTTATTATAGCAGAAAACAGGGTTCGTCCAGACCGGCCGCCCGAGGGATGAGGCGAGGGATGATGTGGTGAGAAGTCCGTATGAGCGACGAGCGGGCGTCGCGAGGCATCAAAGATGCCGCGGCGATCTCAGTTTGAGATTGCTTCGCTGTCGCTCGCAATGACAATTTTTATTTGCGCATGCAAATCATGGGGGATCCAAGGGGGATGGCCCCTTTGGTCGCAGAGCGAAACTCGAGAAGGGGAGGCAGGGAGCGAAGCGACTGTTGGAAGGGGGAACGCGGAGCGTTCTCCCTCCAAGAAACCGCTGGGGAAATCGCAGCGTGACTTCGAGCCACATCTCCCGAGCCTCGGCGAGGCCTATTTTCTGGCGAGTATCCTGACGCTTCCTTTAAACTGGGCGCCGTCTTCGATAGAGATAAGCAAGGCAGAGAGATCCCCCTTCATCCGGCCTGTTTTTTCAATGGTGATCCTGCCTGAAGCATGAATATTTCCGCTGACCTCTCCTCGGACAATGACATTCCTGACGTTGATCTCTGCCTCCAGTTTGCCCGACTCGGCCACGAGCAGGTCGTTCTCAGGAAGGTCGATTTTGCCCTGGAACTGCCCCTGCACCAAGAGATCTTCTTTACTCGTAATCTCTCCCCGGAAGAGAGACGCCGGGCCCAACCGGGCCGCCTTTTCCAGCCGTTCCAACGAAGGATTCGTTTTATCCTGGGAGATCATTCATTATTCCTTTTTATCTAACAACACCAGAGCGATTATATTTTCAGCCAGCCGGATTGTCAATGTCGCTTAGTGTTTCTTCGCTCTTGTCAAGCCAGGATAAAATTCTTAGAATCTGGTAGAATTAGCGAGGAAGGTGAATATGCAAAGAACATTCTGTTATTTTCTCCTTTTCTTGGTTACACTCTGGACGTCCCCTCTCTTAGCCCAGCAGCCAGAGGAATACTCCATTCTTCAGATCGACAGGCCGATCCTCGTAGACGGCGCTCTGGATGAGTGGGTTTCTCTCAAAGAGACTCCTGTTGATCTTGCCCCGAACGGTCAGAAGATCGCGCCATCGGCGAATCTTGCCGTCACGGTCCGGATTGCTTTTGACGCAGAGAACCTGTATTTAGCTGTTCAGGCCACGGACGACCGGCCGGAATTCCCGGAATGGAGCCGCCGGCCCGCCGGCCGTTTGCCTGCTGCTAATTTCATGGACAGCCAGCCCGAGTTTCCGGAAAGGGCCTTCATGGCTGCGGACGGTCTCTTTCTCACTCTGGCTGATCCCGCGGGGAAAAGTGACGGCGGACGCTTCTTGACCTTCTATTTTTCCAGGCGCGGCAATATGCCAGTAAAAACTCTGGTCAACCGAAACGGCGAGTCTTTCCTCCCGGCGTCAATCGGAGACGTCCAGCTGAAAATTGTGGTGGAATCGCGTAAAAAGTCCATTATTTATGAGGTGGCTGTAGCGTGGAAATATGTTCCTTTTTTTAGGCCCTTCCTTCAGCCGAATCTGGGAATGAATCTGAGCTATGTCGATTTCGACGCGGGGCAGAGAAAGATCGTCCAGCTTTTAGCGGACCCAAACTTCGAGTCCCCGTTCTCCCCAAAAAGAAAAACATTGGTTTTCCGCTTTGTCCCCCGTCGCCCCGAACGGGCTGAGTTCCAATCCCTCCTTGGCGTTAATCATTTTTACGAGGATCAGGAGGAAAAGATCAGCCTGGGGATTAATTCCCCTTCCGCTGTCCAGGGTTGGGAGGTGAGGTTTGTCCTGACATCTTCGCAAGGGAACATCGTATCAGACCAGAGCCTCTCTTTCGAAGAAGGGATAAATATCCTCAGCTTTCCCATAGAGACCAAGAACCAACCCTCAGGTCTTTATGACTTGAGCTTGGGTGTTCTTGATGACAAAGGCACTTTCCGGTATTCAGACAGCGCGCAATTCTTCCTTCTCAACAGGAAAGAATTCGAGTCCCTCAAAGCGAAGCTCGCGGACATCCAAAAGGGAGACCTAATCCAGAAGGATGCCACTTTTCGCGAGAGTATTCCCACAATAGAGATAAGGATGCAGTGGATCAAGCAGATGACCGACGATCGTGCTTCCCTTGTTGATCTTGACTCTCTTCATCAGTGGAATGATGAGATGAAGGCGCTGCTCAGAAACCTGGAGGACGGGAAACCTGCTCTTTTTGCTCCCGGAATACCGGCCCGCTTAGCCTATCGCTCGGAGATCGATCAGTCCCTTAAGGCTTATTCTGTCCAGATTCCCCCCAATTATGATCCTAAAAAATCATATCCTCTTCTGATCATGCTCAGCGGGGGCAGGGCCGATGACCGGGCTACCCTGGCTGGGGTCAACCTGGCCTATCCTGGGCCCCAGAAAAAGGAAAGCGGGTTTGAGCTGATTGTCCTCGCTCCTCAAGTCCAGCCGCTCTCGGATTGGTATGTAGGCGAATCCGCTAAAGAGGTGACAGCATGCATCGGCCATCTCAAGAAACTGTATAGTGTCGATGAGAAGAGGATCGCTATCGACGGGTTTGGAATCGGGGCGTACGGAGCTTGGCGGATTGGCCTTCTTCACCCTCAGATGTTCAGGGCAGTGATCGTCCGTTCGGGGAGAATCGTGCCTCCTGAGCCTGCCGAAGGAGAGAACATCCTTGACCTCCTGAGCCAACGAACGGAGCAGAATTTTTTGATCATCCAAGGAGAACGGGATGAAATGGCTCCGGTAGAAGATGTGAGAAAGGCCGTCAGCAAGATGCAGGAGCTCAAGATGAACGTCAAATATATCGAAGTCAAGGGGGAGGGATACGGCGATTATGACAAATGGCCTGATATCTTGAACTGGCTGAAAGACGCACTGTCCAAATAGAAAAAAAACAGGGCTGCCGTGAAGAGATTGGGAGCTGTTGAACCGGTCATTATAACCAAGCCTGATCACCCGATTTCGCGGCGGGAAATTGACCCCGATGCCCTGAAGATCCTTTTCCGGCTTTACCAGCATGGTTTCACTGCGTACCTTACGGGAGGCGCGGTCCGCGATCTGTTGCTCGAGAAGCCGGCCAAGGATTTCGATATTGTCACAGATGCCCGGCCCGGCCAGATCAAGAAGCGATTTGCCAACGCCTACATCATCGGCCGCCGTTTCCGTCTGGCCCATGTTCATTTCAGCGGAGGAAAGATTATTGAGGTGTCGACGTTTCGGCGATCCGCTGATCAGGCCATAGAACAGTCCTCGGCTGGCGAAACCGTTGCCTCCAACCCTTATGGAACTCCAGGCGAAGATGCTTTCCGCCGGGATATCACCATTAACGCGCTTTATTACGATGTCTTTACTGACACCGTCATTGACTACGTTGGAGGCCTCGAAGATTTGGCCCAACGGATCGTCCGCGTCATCGGCGACCCGGCGGAGAGATTCAGGGAGGATCCGGTTCGCATCTGGCGCGTCCTCCGGCATGCGGCCCGCCTTGGTTTTACTGTCGATGAGGCGACCGAGAAGGCTATTCCTTTCCATGTCCAACTATTATCTTTATGTTCTGGAGCCCGCCTCTATGAAGAGTTCAACAAGGACTTGGCTTACGAAACTCGTCCGGTCATCGAAGTGCTCCGAAAATATGGCATTCTTGGCCGCATCCTGGGAGAGGCGGGCGAAGATTATGAAAACGAGGCCGGCCTCTTCTCGCGCTTGAGCTCGCTGCTGGAAATTGAGGACCGCGCGAGAGCGTCAGGGCACCAGCTCTCCCTCGAGGAGATGTATGCCCTTGTTTTTTGGCCCTGGGTCGAACCGTTGCTTGCAGAGAGACAAGTTGACCTTCACAAGACGCTCAGCGACGCGTTTAGACACGCCGGGATGAAAATGTCGCTCCCTAGGAGCCTTCGGGCAAACATTAGCCAGATTCTGATTATCGTCAGAGCCATGGACCTGGCGCTCCGGACGGGCCGCATGCGCTGGTCCCTGTTGCGGAGAGCTCATTATCAACAGGCATCCTGTCTGTTTTTTTTAATTTTTAAAGGGCGGCCTGCGGAAAAAGAAGAATCTTTCACGAGACTGCTCGAGCAGGCTTTTCCATCAGGACTCAAAGCCTGGAAGCGCCGACGCCGCCGTCATTAAGTGCTTTAAAGGAGGACTCACATGATGCCAATCGGTCCACTTATGATGGAGCACAGGCTCATCGAACGGGTTATTCAGGTTATGAAAGGCCAAGTTGAGCGCATAGAGACAGAGCAAAAGGTGGATGTGGTTCTTCTTGAGGATGTGATTAACTTTATTCGGAGCTATGCCGACCGCTGCCATCACGGGAAGGAGGAAAACATCCTCTTCCGGGATATCGCCAAGAAAGCCCTCACCCCTGAGCTCGAGAAGATCATGGAGGAACTCATAGAGGAACACAAATCGGCAAGACAGGCCACCGCAGGTTTAGCAGACGCCCTTAAGAGCCTTCGGAATGGTGATAATAAGGCGCTACCTCTAATCTCAGCCAACCTCAAATTTCTTGTTGAATTCTACCCGCGACACATTGAGAAGGAAGACAAGCATTTCTTCCTGCCTGTTATGGGCTATTTCAGCAAAGAAGAGAACGACGCTATGCTCAAAGAGGGTTATGAGCTGGACAGCAAGCTCATGCATGAAGAATACGAGAACCGTGTGTGGGAACTCCGCTTGAAATAATGCCGTTCCTACTTCCAGAAGTCCTGGAGCAGGGGATACTGGGTTTTGAACCCAAGGATGGCGAGGTATAGCCCATGGTCCGGGTAGTTCCGCCTCAGCTCCTTCAAGTTCTCAATTGGGTCGTAGGGCGTCCCTTCGGGGATTTCATGGCCGACGCACTCAGAGAGGAGATGGAGCTTCTTCGACATCCAGGCGTCGATGATGACCGGCAAACCGTAGGGCTCGAGCGCGCTTAGCCTCTCGTCCCGGCCGATGATCGGCTGGGTAATAATGAACGACGCCCCGGCATCCACCTTCCGCCTCATCTTTTCCAGCTCATGGTCCTGGGGCTCATAGGGGTTGAAGGCGACGCCGCACGTGAATTGGCCGGGGTACTCCCGGTCGATATAACGCAGCAGCTCGACTGAGGTCACGGTCACGCACTCAACGCCGATCTCGGATGACTCGAGCCGGTGAAGCCGCTGGTTGCCGTCTCCTGAGACGACCAGCAGGTATTTGCCTCCGAAGCCCTTGACCGCGTTGAAGATTTCGTCGAGCTCCTTTTTGGTGTGATACGTGTTGAGGTGGACCATCAGCTGGTCCGGATGCACGGGCAGCCCCAGGATGTCAATGGTCTCGGTAGCCCCGTAGCTCAGCAGGCCCATGGGGTTGTCGGTGATGCAGACGATCCAGCCCGCCTCTATGACCTTGCGGTACTTCTCTTCAAAGGTCTTGAGGTCCTTTTCGATGTCCTCGGAGCTCCGCTTAGGGGTTTGGAGCTCTACGTGGAAGATCTTGCTTTCGGTTGGATACCGCACGGGCGCCTCAGGAATAGAATTTCTTGAGCCGCTGGAGTGTCTCAATGCCCTCGAGCTTCAGGATCTCTTCGAGGCAGGTCAGGGCCGGATGGCCCGGCTCGAGGAGCTCGTACTTGCGGATGGTCGAGCCGATGATCATATCAAGACCGTGGGGCATGGCTAGGGTCAGGAATGCGCTCTCCAACGGACCTTTCACCGGGGAACCATCCTTCCGCTTTGAGGGCAGCATGACCGTGAAGTTGCTTAGCCCCACTGACATGTGGACGCCGGCAAAGAAAGGGTTGTTGTGAATCAGGGCAAGGGACTCCAGAACGCGTTTGAGCTGACCTTCGCAGTCGCCGCCAATCGGTGCGATCCCGGGGTCGATAATAGCCTGATCGTTGGAGAACCCGGGAATTCGCCGCTGGGCCTCTTCAAGCAGGACTCTGGCCGTCTGTCGTGTCTCCTCTGCCGTCCGGTTGATGCTGGCGCAGCTCGCGCCGCGCTCGAACCGCTCCGAAGTCATGAGGATGGGGATGAACGGCCTAATTACCCAAAGGTCGAACATCTCAAGGCGAAGCGGAGAGATCGAGTTTAGGATCGGCTTCCTCTCATCGGCCCGTCCAGGATCGTATGCCTTGAGGCCCGCCTCGGCAATGGCCAAGTCTGGGGTGTCGATGGACAGAGGCTTGGCGGTGACCGTTTGGACGCAGCGGACGAGTTCAGCCATGAACTCTGGGGAACGCAACCCGACATTGACCTCAATATAGGCGGCGCCCCTTTCGTCCTGGCCGCGGGCCAGCTCAAGCAACCCGGCGACATCGTTTTCGTCGAACAGTTTTTTTGTTGAAGGGATAGAGTCGTTGATCGACTCGCCGATAATCGTCAATCCTGGAATGGCCATGGTAGCGTTTCTCCTCTTGGGAGGAAGATAACTCTGGGGGCTGGTTTTGTCAATATCGGAGGGTCGTGTTCACGGACTCCTCAAAGCGTTTCTGATTTATACTTGCCTTTTCGATGCGCTAATATTATGCTTCCGTTGGTCCCCAAAAGATATTTTATTTTTAAGGAGGGAAGGGAATGAATAGGATTGAAAAAGCATTGATGCATGCTCTATTTATCCACCTGCATCACAACATCGACAAGGCCATTGATTTCAAAGCGATTGAGGCCCTGAACAGGAAGGTCAGCAAGCTCTTTCCCAGGGCCCTTATTGTCGGCCCGGGCGATGATGCCGCCGCCTTTAAATTTCCCGGGACCGATGGAACCTTCGTGGGCAAAATGGAGAGCCATTGTTCTCCCTGCGTCCCCAGGCCCTATGACGCGGCCGCCACTGGGGCAGGAGGGGCGATGCGGGATGTCGTGGCCATGGGCGCCCGGCCCATTTTTCTAATGAACTTTATCGGCACCCGGCCGCTGAAGGAGAAAGTGATTGTCGGCCCCTGTGGATTTGGCGGAGCGTGCACTTGCGGGAAATGCGTCGAGATGACCAGCGGCGAGAGGGTCAATCTAATGGTCAAAGGTTTGAGAGACATGTGCAGCGCCATGGATGTTTTCATAGTCGGCGGGGGATTCTCGACCTCCTTTTCTGACATTGTCCCGGCCGTTGTCGTCTCAGTGATCGGCAAGCTGATCACGGCCAGGTCGTTAACCAAGCCGGCCAAATCCGCGGGCGATACTATTATCCTGATCGGCCGCACGGGCAATGACGGCAACGACACCCTCTTCCGGGCAGGGCTGGTCAAAGAGATGAGGCCGGCCGTCGCTCTCTTCAAAGAGGAACGGGTGATCATGGAATCGTCCCTGGCCGCTTTTCGGACGGGCAAAATCAAGGCTTGCTCTGACCTGGGAGCTGCCGGCATCGGCGCCGCTGTGTGTGAGTCCGCCAGGTACGGCGGTTTCGGGGCTCACGTGGATTTGTCCAAAGTGCCGGTCAAGGTCAAGGGACTGACGCCGGAGGAAATCCTGATCTGCGAATCCCAGGGAAGAATGGCGGTTCAAGTGGCCAAAAAAGATGTGGACCAGGTCTTGCGTGCGATCCGGGCCAAAGGAGCCAGGGCTGAAGTGATCGGAGAGATCAACGATGACAACAAGGAGATTTTTGAATGCAAGGGCAAGACCGTGGCTGTGATTCCAAATGCTCCTTCTCCGACCGATCTGGATGCGCTTTCCAGGGGATAAGATGGCGAAGAAACGCGTAAAATCCGAGTACGCTCAAGCCGGCGTGGACTATACCAAGATCGAGCCATTCAAAATGGCCATGGTCAGCGCCGGAAAAAGGACGCTCAAGTTTCCGAACAAACGGGGCGTGTATATCGAGCCCGAAAGCCTGGGTGCCCACGGAGTCGTCTTCCGGTATCGAGGCGCTCAGCCCCATTTCTGGTGCATGACCCAGGAAGGCCTGGGAAACAAAAACTGGATCGCGGAATGGATGTATCAACACGCCGGGACAGGGAGGACTTATTATGAAGGCATCGGGATTGACACGGCCCTTATGGCGGCCAATGACGTGATCTGCCAGGGAGCTCTCCCCGTGATCTATACAGATGAAGTGGCAGCGGGTGACAGTGAGTGGTTCATGGACGAGAAGCGAAGCCACGACCTGGCCGAGAGCTTCTATCGGGCCTGCGAGATGTGCGGGATGGCGCTGCCGGCCGGCGAATCTCCGGCGCTACGCTATCTAGTCAAAGCCGAGCCGCCGGTGCGCAGCGCGCCCTCTTTGTCTGGCTGCGTGACCGGCATTATTGCTCCTCGAAGCAGAATGGTCACGGGAGAAAAACTCGCCATCGGAGACCGCATCATCGGGGCAACGTCGTCAGGGCTTCATGCCAACGGGATTTCTCTGGTGATTAAGCGGGCTTTGGCGCTCAAAAACAGATTTCTCCATCAACTTCCAAACGGGAAAACCCTGGGAGAGGAGGCGCTCATCCCCACCCGCTCTTATGTTCGGCTCGTCGAAGCTTTATTGGAAAAAAATATCGAAATTCACTCTCTGCTCGGTGGCACAGGAGGAGGAATCTCTAAGATCGCGTATCCCAAGAAACCATTCACGTACCGGGTTAAGAAGTGGGTAGAGGAAATACCGCCGTTGTTCCGGTTTATGCTCGAGGTCGGCGTGAGCCTCAAAGACTGCTTGACCACCTTCAACTGGGGAATTGGGTTTTATGTATTTGTCCCCGAACATGAGGTCGACCGGACCATCAAAACAGGCAAAAAGGCGGGATATGACCTTATTGAGCTCGGCCAGGTCGAAGCAGGGGAGCGCTGCGTTGTCTTTGAGCCCGAGAAAGTTACCCTTCCCGCCATCGAGTAACCCATAATGGGGACGTTCCCCAGAGGGACACATCATGAACGCAGGAGTGTCCCCTTGGGGAGCGTCCCCCCACGTCCCGGCAAATTTTATAGACAAAAACGCCCATATTTTTGGTCTTAATAAATGAGCCGAAAGGCATTGAAGATCGAAAGCCTCTTTGACCAATTCGGCGAGGCGATGTATCGGTATTTGACTATTAAGCTCGGGTCGGCGCGGGATGCCGAGGACGTACTGCAGGAGGTCTTTTTCCGGCTGGTCAAATATTCGACGCGCCTCCGCTTCGTCCGGAACCTGCGCGTTTTTGTTTTCCGTGTTGCCCGGAACGAAGCCGAGCGGTTTCTTCGAAGCAAGATTCAGGAAGAAAAGCTGGCCCGCCAGCCGGAGCTTCTTACTGAAGTCCTCAGGCAATCATATCTTGGACCCGATGAGTCCTCGGAGCGCTTCATCTCCGAAGCCCTGGCTAAAGTCCCGAATGATCAGAGAGAGGTAATTGTCCTTAAGATCTTTGAGGGGATGACATTCAATGAGATAGCAGACATATCTGCAGAATCCAGCAATACTATTGCCAGCCGGTACCGGTATGGAATCGAGAAAATGCGCATCTTTTTGGAGGAAAAGGGATGAACGATAGAGACGATGTTGAAAAGATAATGGAGCGTTTCTCCGGAAAACCAGGTCCCCCAGGGTTAAAAGAGAGAGTTCTTAAAGGAGCGGAACAAAAAGCCAAAGCTCGCCGGATTATGACGCCCCTATTATCGGCGGCGCTGGCCGGTTGCTCTGTCCTGCTTATCATTTTGACTCTGGCCGACTGGCAGATTTCGGGGACGCAGGAGCGGCGGCTGAATTCATTTCTTCGCCTCACTCCAGCCGGCGATATGTCTTTCAAAAAAATCATTGACCAGAAAATGGGCGAATTTCTGGCCAATGTGACGGATGTGGACATAATAACGGCCCGCAACTTGCGCCGGAGCTTTCTGGCTCAGGAGAAAGTTGCCAAAGCAAGGCGGCCGGATATTCGCCTTAAGGAGGAGATCTATGAAAACTAAAGCCAAGAGAATCTGGGCCTGGGTCGGCATCGCTTTTCTCGCTTTGATCGTCCTTGTCCTTGCCGTCCGGGTTGTTTTCAAC
>Ga0209725_1001094_pt1 | contig 15810 bp, 47 predicted proteins | sample I18A1metaG_FD_184145 | JGI IMG/M metagenome (GOLD analysis project Ga0209725, IMG submission 184145) | Lake sediment bacterial and archeal communities from Gulf of Boni, Indonesia to study Microbial Dark Matter (Phase II) - ​I18A1 metaG... | ecosystem: Environmental > Aquatic > Freshwater > Lake... | reverse complement strand
CTTCGTGCTGGTCCTGCTGTTTCGGGCGAAGGAGTCTTGCTGGATCTTGTCTTTGTTTGGCATCTTTCTGGGGTCGATTCCTCTGGCCATGTTTCTGGCGCCGTATGCGGTGAGTGCGACTGTGAAGCACTCTGGGCTTCTGAGTGCTCAGAAGGCGTTCATGTACTCGCGTCCCATCCTGTTTACGGTCCTGTATCTGGGGCCTGCATTCATTCTCACTGCTCATTTTCTGCTGCGCCTGAGGTGGCATAAGCTGTGGGATCTTCACAAGCTGATGGCCGTCCTGGCGGTGTCGCTTCTGGCCTTGCTGCCTCTGTGGGCTGACCGGGCATTGGGGTATGCTGTGATGCCTTTGAGTTTCCTGATCCCGTTCGCGATGGGGGAGTCGAAACGGGGGTGGATGCTCGTGGTGGTGGCTTTCGCTGTCTGGGGGGTGCTGGTCAAATTCCTGATGGTGCCTGTCATGGACGTATGATTTATATAGAAGGACAGACACATTAGTGTCGGTGCCGAGCACAGGCGCCGGAGCCGGGACTTGAACCCGGGAGCGGGAAAATCCCTCAGCCGCGCATTTAACCCGTCTTTGCTACTCCGGCGATGCGTTCGGCACCAGCTTGTTTAGCTTGTTTGGTTCCTGTTACCCACATGTTTAGCCCCATCTCGAAGTAGCCGTGGCAGATCTCTTGGAGCTTGGCTTCTTGGAGGAGGCCTGTCGCTTCTTGGGGGGTGATGAGTGCCTTATGGTTCTGGACTTGCTTCTTCGATATGAGGCCTGTCCTTGCCATTGCGTGGAGGATGGTTTTCGATATGGGGGTCGGCATGGTGAGGAGGATGGTTCCCTGAGGCTTGAGGACTCTGGCGGCTTCTTTCACAATGTTTTGACGGCTTGCTGGTTCTATGTGTTCGAGGGTGGCGAGCATGGTTACGGCGTCAAACCGTTTGCTGAAGAATGGAAGGGGGGCCTTGGTTACGTCCATTTGGATGAGGGCGAAGCCTTCCCGGTAGCAGGATTCCACGTTGATGTCTATGCCTGCTCGGTCTTTTACCTTGAGGGCGCTGAGGAGGGCAGCATCCTTTCCACACCCGATGTCTAGGATGCTCTTTGCGTTGGGTAGGTGTCGCTTGGCGAGGTTGATCCGCTTTCTCCTTAGGAGGCCCTCTAGCAGCTCCATGTTAGCTCCACGTTGTAACGGTACATTTTTATATGTGTGGGCTAGTGCTGGTGACGCTTGGTCGGCGGAACAGTGTCACTTCGGATTCGGTGTCTGTGCAACGCAAGGTTGTGTTTCAGGGCAAAGCGTTAGCTGAGTCTTGGGCTGGCCTGTGTCACCGATGGTAGGAGTGGCGTTGGAGGATCCTTGTATCCTCTGCTGCGCCAGGGGCCGAGCGACATGGTTTCGGAGCGTAAGTCTAGCAACGTTACTATTCCTCACTCTCTGTACCTGAAGGTCAGGGACTTCATCAGGGGGACGAGCTTCCGTTCTGTATCTGAGTTCGTGACCTACTTGGTGCGGCGTGAGATTGAGAATGGGAAGAAGTGATGTTGTGTGCGGCCTCTTCATCGCCTTCGCATCTGGGTATCTACTTTCTGGGTGCTCAGTCTTCGTGATCTGGGTCGAGAGGCTGGATGGGGCGAGGTTCTCCTGACGGTGATCTTATTCGCGCTGTTTTGGTGGGTGGTAATCGTGGGGTCCGTCTGGATGCATCTGGAGAATAGGAGTGTGGCGAAATGACTCTGTACGACTATGAGATGTCTCAGCACATTGAGGCTCAGGCCTATCCGTTCTATGCTTTGATCATGACGGCGATGCGGCAGGCGGATACGAACAACTTGGCCAAGCTCAAAGCTGAGTGGCCGAATGTGTGGGATGAGCTGTATCGGAGGTATCACGCTCCTGGCGGCGTGATTCCTGAGGATGCGAATCCACCTCAGATCCGGTTTGAGGTGGTGAAGAGGAGCAAGGGGGATGAATGATGGTGCTTGCTCCTACGAGTAACCGCTGGGAAGACTGTGAAGTTGTGCGGGTCCGTTACTTGGACCACTTCAGAGTCGGTTCCAGCGTCGGCTGCGGGGGGCGACTCTCCGATGTGCTCGTTGAGACCCGGGAAGAGATCGACGAGAACTGGATGGAGGTGACAGGTCGGGTTATCCGCGAGGATGACAGGTGGCTCGTTCTCATGGAGCGGTGGGACAACATTCAGTGTGAGGGGATCTTCATGTACGTCTTGAAGTCTGCGGTCATTGAGCGCGTGGTGCTGGTGGAAAAGGAGGAGGCTAGAAAGTCTGGAGGATCTGACTATGAAACTGGGCACTAAACCGAGGGTTGAGTTATGAGAAAAGGTACATGTTTGTTCTATGAGAAGGGCGTGACCACGAAGACTCCTGCCTGTGAGGAGGCGTTGAAGTGGTCGAGGTTGAAGGCTCCGCCGCTGGGCGTTCCTTGCTTGGCTGCACAAATAGTAGATGGGCAGCCCTTTCGGACGGACGGTGCTCCACCGATGTGCAGGGATTGTGTCATGTTCCAGCCGGAGGGACAGCCGCTCGGCCTTGTGATCTTCCCTGTGGAAGACGACGAGGACTGCCTCGGGAAGGATCTTGACCTTGAGGATTCTGACGACTTCGAGACGCAGGTGGGGCTTTGCATGAAGTGTAAGAGGGTATGTCCTCATGCCTGAACGTCCTGACTTTGATGAGCTTGAGTCCGCTATCAGGATTTTGAAGAGGCTTGCTGAATGGATGGAGCATTGGTATTCAATGGCGGCTGATGAAGTCGCTGCGCTTCGGCGGGCTATCGACATCGTTGACGTTGAGGTGAAGCAGGCAGAGCGTGATTACGAGACGCCGTTTAAGGAGCGTGGGTGAGTGGGTAACAAATCTATGGGCTGGGAGGTTCACCTCATAAAGAAGCCTGTGCAAAATACTTGGTGGATCGTGGTCGGCAGGGACGCTGATTCCCAGTTCGCTCAGACTCCGGTTCAGAGCCCTGAGGATGGCCTTCAGATGGTGAAGTTTCTTGATAGGCTGCTTCCTCAGCTTGAGTTCTACGAGCGCTTTGAGTCTGAGTACAATGACAGGTGCAAGCTTGAGGAGGAGCTGGGTGAGATGAACGCGAAGTCTGCTCGTTTGATGGAGCGTCTTGACGAGGCGGAGCGGCGGCTGCGGGATGCTCGGCACGCCTTCAGGATGCTGGCGAAGGAGCGCTCCAAGAAGAGGGTCGCTGAGCTTATGGCGTTCATCAAGAAGTCGGTGGATCTGGAGCCGGAAAAGGAGGTGGCCAAGCTTGCATCTACGTGACATTCAGCGCTTGGTGCATAAGCATTACACTGAGAAGGGCTTTGAGGCTCGCTTCAACGCTATTCCCGACAAGGTGTTCGCGGACGTTGCTGAGCTGGGCCTGGTCTGTTCTGAGATAGCGGGTGAAGCTATGAACAAAGTTCGTAAGGGGAAGGAGGTTTCGGAGGAGTGTGCCGACGCTGTGATCCGCATCGCTAACTTCTGTAACCGAAAGGGAATCGATCTTGAGGCGGCGGTCCTGAAGAAGAATGCGGTGAACATGAAGCGGCCTTACTTGCACGGCGACGTTGGTGGTGGGAATGCCGCTTGAGTTCAACATCAACTGTCCGTATTGTGCTAAGACCCTTGTGCTTAGGATATCGGTGGGCGTCCTCATCGTTGAGCCTGGGAAGACGAAGCAGAAGGAGGTGCGACGGCGTGGGAAACGTGAGCGGATACAGTCTTCGGTACTGGTTGGTTGAGTTGCCGAGGTGGTGAGCTGATGGATATGTCTTCGCTTCTATGGGTGGCTGCATCGGTGGCGACTGTTATTCTGCTTGTTTGTCTGTGGCTTGCCATCTTCAAGGTGATGGGGCTCTGGGAGGTGCTGTCTTGAACTCTGGGCCATACTCCTTGGCCCCTCCTCTTTGGCTGATTGGGTTAGCACTTGCCATCTTCACTGGCTTCTCTTACCTTACTTACAAGATTGTGGAGGATTGCAGGAGGGGCCTCAAGGGTCGTGTGGATGGGCGGCAGCTCGATTTGGTAAGCTGCTTTGTTGCAGGGGGTCTTTGGACGGTTGGATATATGATACTGGCTTTGGCTGGAGTGTTGGTATAGGATGTTCGGTTCTTCGATAGTTATTGAGCGTCAGAGCATCGGTGAGGCCTGGGAGGCTCTTGTGCAGGAGTGCTGGACTGATGGGCGGGTCATCGCCACTGAGTACGGTGAGGATGCGAGGGATCTCTCTCCTGGCATCGCCTATATTATAGACCCGCTCTCTGAGCCTCGGATTCACAGGGCGGTCTTTGCGTGGCACAAGAAGGATAGCTACGCAAAGGAGATCCTGAAGGGTACTGAGGATCGTCGGATTGGCAAGGATTGGCACTACACCTATCATCAGCGCCTCTTTGAATGGCCTTACGCTAACTCTCAGGTTGCTGATGTCATGCATGGTCAGACGAATCCTTGCTTTTCGATGGGTGGGTCTTCCTGTCTGGCTGACTTCATTATGTCCGGCTATGGCGGTGTCAATCAGATTGCCTACATCATCGATAAGTTGAAGAAGGTGCCATACTCGCGGCGTGCCCAGGCCGTGACGTGGCAGCCTCTGATCGACGAGTGGGTCGATGGTCCTCCGTGCCTTCAGAGGGTCTGGTGTCGGGTGGCCTCTGAGCTTGGCTCTCCTTCGAAGTCCTGGCTTGAGATGCACACCTACTGGCGCTCGCGGGATCTCTGGAAGGCTTGGTGGTTGAACGTCTGGGGCATGGTCGCCCTTCAGCAGTACATTGCCAAGAAGCTGAACGTCGGTGTGGGCAGGTATGTCGATATCTCTTCTTCTCTTCACATCTACGAGCGGGACTGGGAGAGCGTGGAGAAGAACTTCATCGAGATCGTGAGGACCAGATCGTATGAGGAGCGTTTTGTGTGGCCGAAGAAGAAGGGGGCGAAGAAATGAAGGGGCATGACATTTGTATGCTTGTGTCTTGCATCGCGTTCGTGTTTGGCATAATGCTGATGACGTGGAATGCTCCTTGGTTCAGGGATCCTATCGTGGGTGTGGTCAGGATGCTTGGCTGGCTCTTGAACATGGGTTCTCTCATTGTGATATGGGAACTCTGGAAGCAGCAGGCAAAGGAGGCGAAGAAGGGGAGGGTGAACGGTCTTGGTTCGCATTAGGAAGGCTCGTCGCCACGAGTTCAAGATGGAGATCTCCACGACCTTCTGTGCTGTCACCCATGATCGGTGTGACAATTCTTACGAGGGGCCGAAGGGCTATCCTTTTTGCTCTAAGTGTCAGGTGGCGCACAGGGCCAAGAACCCAGGATTGAAGGAGGGATCGGAATGAGTGGGTACATCTGTTCGGATTGTGGCCGGGAGTTCTCAACTTGTAATGCGAGGCAGTATCTTTGTCCGAGTTGTAGGCGATCTAAGTGACGATCATGCTTGCTTCTGAGAACATGATCTGGAAGGCTGCCAGGGACATTCAGCTCCAGAAGGAGGCCAAGAACAAGCCTTGGTCTGACCGCGATCTGACTCTTCCAAGCACCTCGGAGCTTATGCGTGCTACTGGCTTAAAGCGGGGCGCCTTGATGCGTATCTTGCGGTGCCTGCTCACTGATCACTGGATGAAGCGCTGGGAGAGCAGCGGGAAATACTTCTGGGAGCCTGGGTATCCGATTCATCATAGCTTCTTTGGTTGGTCTATGCTTCACATGGAGACGCCAATTGAGAGTGATTGCTCTAAGTGTTTGCATGTGAAGGTCTGTGATCGCGACATGTTCAAGCGCTGTTTGAACTACGAGTTTGGCAACAGCCGGGAGAAGGGCTGTAATTCGTGTATCCACAACTATACTCGTTTTGACTTGAAGGAGAAGGTTCCTTGCTTCTACTGTGAGGATGAGCTTTGGGAGACGACGATCACTGGGGAGGTTTGGCATCCGAAGTTGACTCTTCCTGTGCGGGCGCGTGCTTTGGAGGAGGGATGATCTTGATTGGCTTGGTTGCTGCTGTGCATCTTGAGACCGGGGATCTTCGCTTCTTCGGCTGGAATAGGGGTGATTCTCCTGAGTCTCATGTGGCCCGCTTCATGTTTCACGACAAGGACGTGCTTCATGTGGGTCATTTCGCTATCATCGGCTATAAGCCGGATGTCCGCCAGTTGCCGAAGACGCTTGATCACTTGAAGGCCTTGGATCCTAAGTGGCTCGACGAGGTGATTGGTCTTTACCATAAATACTTCCTCGCGCAGAATGTAGAGAAGTTTGAGGCTTGGCTTGGTGAGGAGGAGTCCGGGTTGCGGGATGGTGTGAAAGCCAGAAGTGTGGGTTCTCCTCTTGATCTTACGAGCGGCGCTCTGGGCGAGATCCGGGTGGTTGCGAGTAAATGGAGGGACATAAAAAATGTTGGAAAAGGAGCTTGAGCTGTTTCGGTCTTCGATGCTGAAGGTTCTGAACGAGCCCAGGAATCTGGCAAAGGACTTCATCGATCCTCCTCTGGGTGATCTCGTCGATGATCTGGCCAAGGAGTTGAACGAGCTGAGGGGGGCGTGTAAGAAGAGTGGGCCTGAGGAGATCATGGACGAGGCTGTCGATGCTGCTAACATGGCTTTCCTGATCTGGGTCAGGATGCACATGCTCGACGAGCGGGATCTTAAGCACACGCCCGAGTGCGAGGGCTGTCCTGCTTGCCGTTTGGAGGGGGAGCTTGAAGAGGCGGGCCGGAGGGGATCTGATGTATAGGCGTCGTGACGTTATCGACGTGGAGGCTGCTGCGAAGCGTTCTGCTCCTCTTGAGAAGCCTAACATCGTCTGGGATCTTGACGGTGTTCTTGCTGAGCAGGCGTGGCCCGAAATTGGGAAGCCGATTCCCTGGGCTGTGGAGTTGTTCAAGGAGTGTCAGCAGGCGGGGCACCTCTGCATCATCTATACCAGTCGGGATGGGTGGCACCTTCCTGCGATCCGTGACTTCTGCAATTCATGGGGCATCGTTCCTGACGAGGTTGTCACGGGCAAGCCTCTTGGGATTCTGATTGACGATCTTGCTGTGAACCCGGGTTCTACTCAGGGCTTGGGGGTCAGGTCAGCCATTGGTGAACTCTGCAGAAAGATGCAGAGGCTTTGGAACGCGAATTTGGAGGGAGCGAAACGCCGTTGAGTCCGTTGCACGGGAAGCTCGTGCCTGACGACGAGAGGTGTGTCTTCTGTTACAGGAGGCCGCGTAAGGGTGAGATCTACGGGACTGGGCCGAAGGACTGGGACGCTCCCGGTCATATCTGCCCCGAGTGTTTCCCGAAGGCACCTCTCCTGTACGGCCCGCTCGTTGTGGAATGCCTTGGGTGCGGCCATCCGGAAGAGTCGCACGCTATGGATGCTCCTGACGGTGAGAAGGAGTGCCTTGAAGAGGGGTGCGACTGTAAAAACTTTGAAGCTGAAGGGGAAGAGGAATGATCGACTACCGTGAGGCATGGCGTGCTCTGAAACGAAAGGTGCGTGCGCGTCGTGCCGAGGTCAACAGGCGCTCGAAGTCTCATGATTTGTGGGGAGAGCTTTTCCCGGGTGAGAATGCGCGAGCCCTTACGGAGTTGGACTGGGTGATCGGGTCGATGATGGACGCTGAGAGGGGGGTAAAGTGAGAGAGGATCTCAGGAGTTTCTTGGAGGCGGCTTTGCAGCAGGTTCGGGTTCATGTGCAGCACGTTGAGATTAATCTTTTGATTCGTCCGGATCTGATTTCCGATGCTAAGGCTGAGATGGTTGCCGAGAAGGTTCGCTATGCTCTGGCTTTGATGGATCGCGCTGAGGATCTGTCTGACCCTGCGTTGCCTCCTTTGAAACTGCCTTCTCGGGCTCGGGTACAGAGGCTTGGAGATCTTTGGAAGAAGGTGGATTAGTGAGTACGATGTATGATCGATCTTTGGCTGACGAGGAAGCGGCTAAGCTGGCTCGTACTGTTGCATCTACTGTGGTTGCTCTGTCGCTGGCTGACGAGGTTCTGTCCAAGGAGGAGATCGTCTGCATCGTTGGCTCCAGGGAGGTGGAGCAGACTATGGCTCGGCGGGAAGTCAGGAAGATTCTTGGCAAGTACAGCCCCGAGATGGACGTTGTGATCTCAGGTGGTCGGGGCAACGTGGATCTGGCTGTCGAGGAGGTCGCCAAAGAGCTTGGCTTCAAGTTCGTTCCTTTCTTGCCGAGGCATGATCAGTGGCAGAACTATCAGGAGCGGAACTGGTCGATGGCTGCTGCCTGCACCGTCCTTTATCGCATCACTCTTGCTTCTCCTCTGCCTACTACTACCTATGGCTCTGGCTGGACCCGGGACCGGGCAAAGGAGTTGGGGAAGCCGACTTTCGAGGTGGTTGTGTGAATTTTCGCGGGATGACAAAGAGCGAATCGCAAGATCATGGAAGTGCGAAAGAATGACGACGCTTGATGTGATCATTATCTTCCTGATCGGGTGCTGTGTGGTCTTCGCGATCAGCCTCATCTGGGTCCTAGCGTCCAATATGCGGGATTTGAGGAAGGCGACTGCGGAAATAAAGGGAAAGGTGAAAGAATGAGTGGCGTAGTGTTTCGCAGGATAATCGTTCGGCGCAAAAGGAGGTGAAAAGATGAGGTGTTCATACTGTGAGAAAGACATACCTGCCGGGGTGGGCTTGGTTGTCGATATATATCATTCTTTGAGTGGCTATGAGGAGCAGATTGTCGGGGTCTATTGCCCCGAATGCTTCAGAAGACGGGTTAGCTCCTCAATTCCGGAGTCCCCGTACAAACTGGCACAAGTTCTGCGTGACCTTCATAAGAGGCAGACGCTCGTTCGGATGCACAACTTGACTGCCAGAATGAGGGTTGAGGAGACTGAACTTGGTAGGATTGAACCATAGTCATTTCGCAGGATATGCAAGAAGAGGCGAAAGAATGAGTTCTTGGGTCCAGTTGGCTTTGTTCATGGGTACAATTGCGGGGCTTCTCCTACTGTCCTTAAATCCGTTCTTGGGGATAATCATCACCGGATCATGTAGTTTGGGACTGATGTGGGACGAAGATCGACAAGAGACCGTTTCGCGGGATAATCATAAGGAGAAGCTACAATGATCCCCAATCTTGAGTTGTATCTTCGGTCCAAGTTGCCACATGATCTTCATCACATCTTGGACCTGATACGGGATGAAGCCTGTCCGGTTGACGATAACGAGATTGTGGAACAGTTGACCGATCTCTACCAGAGGCATCGAGTAACCTTTGCCTATGAGGGTGACTGGATCATTGGCAGCCCCAGCAAGTGGTCTGATGACGAGTGGAAATCGGCCCAGATCAACGGGACTGTATTCAACAGCATCCTTCGGTCCAACTACCGGGCAGGGATCAAAAAGCGTGAGATTGAGCGAGTCAGAATCATTATGCGGACTCTCTCACATCGGATACCAATTCATCCAGAGTGGGGATTTGTCAGATACCATCTGTATGCAGAGGCGGCGAAAGAATGAAGAAGATCAAATGGCATTGCGACAATTGTGGGCAAGATGTCGAACAGGAAGTCGAGTTCTCACCCGATTTGACAGGAGTTACCTGCCCGAAATGCAGGACACAGTATTTCCCAGACCACTTCTGGGAAAAGGGTTTGTTCCCCTGTTGTTTCAGGGTACGACCGAACCTTGGGTCGCATATCTGTTGGAGTTGTGGAGTTGCGTACCTATGAAGCCGATCAAGGCTCTTGGTTTCATTGTCTTGCCGACCTTCCTTGCGCTTGAAGCCTACATACTGTGGGATGTATCCCCCATCCGCTATCAGACGAGACTGCAGTTGATGTTTCTGGCCTTTTGTGGTTTCGAGGTAGCGAAGGTTTGGGCAATATGGGTTGATCCTTCTTTCGGAAGAAGTAAGATTTCGCAGGATATGCATTCTGAGAACGCTTCGCGGGAGGTTGATGAGCGAAATGCGTAAGAAGAGGGTGCCTTACAGCCATGAGTTCCTCATGGTGCGGCGTGAGGATGTTTGCACTGTGGTGTATCGGCCTTGCGACTCTGTGTTCGAGCCGCAGCCCGGAACGCGGGGCCGGATATATTTCTGTTCTGACTGTACAATGGGATGGAAGCAGAAGAACATGTGAGTTGATGGTTTGAACGTCCTGATCCCCGATCCGCCTGTGCAGAACGTCTTGTTTCTGTGTAGGCATCTTCATCGCGATCATCGAATGTGGCTGGTGGCGGCAGTCGGAGGCTGACGAATGGAACGGTGCTCGCTCCTGTCAAGGATGATCTATGCGATGCGGTTGTGGGTGCAGACCGTGATCTGCTTGGCAAGGATGAGAAGGAAGGGGATCTTGGAGGACTGAGCTTAAGATGTATCTACTTGTGGAGGGCTGTCGGATGGCTGCGCAGAACGCATGGATGTTCTGGAGGCTGTTCTGGTGAGGACTGGACCGAGGGTTCTGAGGGCCGTGATGAGCTGCTCCGTCTCTCCCCAGACGACGCGGTTCGGAAATCCTGACCACTACCACTTCCAGCTTGAGTGTGGTCACGAGAGGGTGAGCATGTACGGGGCGAGCGAGCGGATAGCGGTGATGTTGCTCAACCTGTTCGATGCGGGCAAGGTTCCGATGCCAGCGATCATGGGATCAGCTGGTTGATCTATGATCGTATGCAGCCTTCGGGTGGTCTGCACGACTTCAAGGTGCGGCACGGCTTTCGTCGGGTTGGTTTGCTTCCTTTTTCTTTGGAGTGGAAGCGGCGAGTCGATCTGTCCTTGCATACAAAGTCTTTATAGCAAATTCTTTGTGGTAAAATCTTTATATCAAAGATTTGGCAGTTGCGAGTTTTATTCTTCTCGGTGATGCCTCCACGAAAGCTTTATTAGGTGGAAAAGTTTTCCTTGAAGGGGCAACTTTGCCTTCTAAGAGGCGCACGAAGCATCGCAAGTCTCGTCCTCGTTCTCGTAGACAGTCAAAGCCAGACTACGTGGCAATTGGTTTCAGGGAGACTGGTCGATTTCTTCGTCGCGGTGCAAAAGAGGCAAAGCCTTACGTTGTGAAGGGTGGAAGGTGGGTTGCCCCAAGGGCCAAGGTTGCCGCGAAGAAGGGTGCAATCCTTGCTGGTCGCGGTGTGAAGGCTGCATCTGTCGGGGCTTGGAGTGCTCTCCAGAGGCTGCGTAACCGTGGACATCTCAAGGAAATGGAGCGGGCTAGACAGGATATGATCTTCCGGGGCGAGTTCTACATGCGGCCTGCTGTTGAGAGGAGGAGGAAGTGAGATGGGAGAATATCATTGGTTATGTCCGGTTTGTGGACGGGGCGCGTATGGCAGCATTGGTGGATATAATGCAGGTAAAGCTGCATTCTTGCATCATTTGAGGCGACATGGCATCCGGAGCGGGGAGTTCGTTGACTCTTGGATTCGCTATGTGACATCTCCACCTGCGATTCCTAGAATGCACAAGGCTAAGAGACGGAGACCGCGCAAGAAGAAGATCGGGCTGCTGGGGTATTGAACATGAAGTGTTGGTACGGCGCTTGGAACGGGCGAGCTTGGGTCCGTTGGATCGGCGCCACGAGGAGCCCTCAAGAGATGCGTCGGCGCCTGAGGCGCTACCGTGCTCCTGAGGAGATCAGGGTTCGGCGGATTCCGCCAAGCTCTGTCTGGTTCAAGGGGCGCCCGAAGCTGAAGTATCCGAAGTTGAGGTGAGATGAGATGATCCTGGGTCGATCCAAGAAGAAGATGACGTATCACGGGCGTACTGGCTATCCCCTGATCCACGCGACCAGGGGCGGTCGGCTGTTCATAATGGTTCGGAAGAGGGGCGGCGGGACGAAGAGGCTGTACCTCGTGCGGGGCAAGGTTCCTCGTAGGCATTGGGCTCCGAGCTAGGTGATAGGCATGGCTCCGAAGATCGGTTCTGTCGTGAAGGTTGGGCATGGGTCTCCGTGCGGCTTCACTTTGGTCACGAATTTTTCGAAGGCGTGGCCTTTCTACCATTACAGTGACATTTGGCGGCCTTGTAGCCCGGGTCTGAAGGGTAAAGTCGTCCGTATTGTTCGGGGTCGCTTTTATCAGAACATTTTGGGCGTTGATTGGGTGTACGCTAAGATCCCGAGGAAGGGCCGCTATCAGTTTGCTGTCCTCTTCTATAAAGGTGGCAGGAGGATTGCATAGAATGGCAAGACGCAAGCCGAGGGCGTATCCGGTGTATACGCTGAAGAGTGTAGGTGGATCTACACTCGACTACGTGAAGATGGACGGTAAGTGGTGGAGCGTCTACCACTACTACAAGACTCGGGCCGCTGCCAAGCACGGTGTTGAGCGGCTCAGGTTCTTGTTTGGTGGCCCGCGCACGACCTTCTTCAAGCAGCCCAGTGGGAGGATTGTGGGTAGGAAGGTCTACGCTAACAAGCGGGCGGTTCTGACTACCAAGGGCTGGGCGGTCGTGCAGTGCTCCTCTGATAGGCGCTTCCAGTTGAAGGAGCGTCAGGTTCTCGGCAGACAGCTCAGGAGGAGGTGAGCAGCTTGGTCAGCTTTGTTCAGGCGAGGCGACTTCACTATGGGGACGAGCTATACCACAAATATCTGAAGAACGCGGATGGGTCGGCTCAGCGCTGGCGCGTGACTGGGATGCCCAAGACGTGGAAGACCCGCCCGGGCGAGATCCGGGTTCCGCTCAAGAGGGGCATGTCCGAGTACGGCGTTCTTGACCAGTACAATCTGAATGACTTCACCTTGAGGGAGCCCAGGGTGAGGAGGAGAGCTTCTCGCAGGAAGAGGGGCCGCGTCGGGCTTCTCGGGTATTGAGGAGGTGAGCTAGTTGGCAAAAAAGATTCGTCTGTACGTGAAGGAGAAGTCTGCTGAGGATCGGGCGCTGGCTAGGAAGGTTATCGCCAAGTGGGGTAGGGCTCAGTTCCGGGTTGGCCAGTGGGTGGTCTTGCTGAGGTCTGGCACTGAGGCCAAGGTCATCGGTTATGCCGTTTCTGAGGGTTTTGGTTGGGAGTATCGACTGAGGGCTAGAGGTTCGAAGCGGACTTTCTATCGCCGTCAGTACGAGCTTGCTACTCTGAATCGTCCGAGGCTGAGGAGAAGCTTCCGTACTGTTCCGAGGCGGAGGAAGAAGATCGGGCTTCTCGGGTACTGAGGTGAGCTGAAATGGCGAGGGTCAGTTGGCGCGGGGACTTCGTGAAGGTGACTTTCCTGAGGCAGGAGGTCATGCGGTTCAAGGATCGCTGGCCTGTCTCTGGTCTGCGCGACGCGGCTATCTGGTTCGAGTTCGACTCCGGTGGCAACTTGGTTGACATGGGGTCGAGCCGGACTCTGCGTCGGGCTGAGGGGTCGGGTGCCCTGCTTGCCCTCTCTCAGGACGCCTGGGAGATTGCGCGGCGGAGGAGGCGCAGGCGCAGCAGGCGTAGCGGGCGCAGCGGGAGGAAGAAGGTGGGGCTCCTCGGGTACTGAGATGACGTGGTTGGCTCGTGTCGTGATCAGGGGCAAGGTGAAGGTGGTTCGATGAGTTCGATGTTCAGAGGGCCTTATCATCCGCCTAGCTCCATCAAAGTGAACGGTGCGACGTTCTTCCATATCGCTTCCAGGCATTCGAAGGTGGAGGCCCAGGAGGTTGTTCGCCTGATCCGGAGGCGGGGGATCCGCGTGCGGCTCGTTCACTTCCCTGCGGGCACGTCTCTTGGCCACCACTTCGGTGTCTATGCCACGAAGCGGACTTACGCCTGGGTCATGGAGTTGAAGTAGATGAGCGCTGCTGAGGGTTTGATCGGTGTTGCGGGGACGGTTCTCATTGCGGGTGTACTCTACAGGGTTCTCGAAGATGGGACCTTGAAGAGGATCGGTCCTGCTAAGTCGAGGGCTAGGCCGAGGCGTCCTGCTAGGCGCAGGTCGAGGGCGAAGCCGAAGAGGAGGAAGCGGAGGAAGCCTAAGAAGAAGGTTGGGCTGCTCGGGGATTGAGGTGATTGGATGGTGAGGTACGGTAAGCATACTGGTTGGTGCGACGGGTCGCACGCTGGGGGCAACAATGGCCCTATGACCGTGAAGAGGCTCAGCCTCGGCGGAGGCGCAGGGGCCTACTTCTGTAAGAGGCACTGGGCGCAGGAGATGCGCTGGCGCAGGCGGCGGAACAGGTCGCTGGCGCTGGGTGCCCGGTTCAGGATCCTGAAGTGGTGAGTGGATGAAGAGACACAAGCCTTCTTGGTTGCATCGTGCGAAGGCTGGTCATCCGAGGTGCTTTGGCGGCGTGGTCTACCGTATGGCTGAATCTTACGTCCGGAAGCCTGACGCTGTTCGCCATGCGAGGGATGTCCGTCGCTTCGGCTTTCGTGCTCGGGTCACTCGTGAGACTGACGGGTGCTGGGTTGTGTGGGTCTGTCTGATGGGTGGCAGGTGATTGGATGGTGAAGGCTGTCTCGTTCTGTGTCGTGGAGGCTTCGAGCAAGAGGGCTGCACGCAGGAAGGCCGCTGTGAGGTGGCCCAGGTACGTGATCGGGCGTGCCTATCGCATCGTGCCTCGTCTGTCTGCCGGGAACTACATGGTGGACCTGGGGCCGAGGAAGAAGGGGAGGAAGCGGTGATGGCTAAGGGTCGTGTTCGTTGGCTCATACGGCATCCCTACAAGGTGACGTTCGAACTCTGGATCGGTGGGCATCTCGTCCAGAGGTCGTCGGTAATCAACAGTAAGACGAAGGTTCTCAGGCTTGCCAAGAATCTGAGGGCTCTCGGCTACCGGGTGAAGACGAAGGCCTTGAAGCGGTCTTACCCTGTGAGGTGAGGTAGAATGAGGAAGAAGTGTTGGGTGCCTTTGTACGTGACTTGGACTGACCCCTTCATGTCTGGCTGGGGCAAGGCTCGTAACAAGATGAATCGCTGCTGGGATGGGCCTTTTGACTCTGTGAATGCCGCCCAGGTGGAATACTATGTCCGGACTCATGCCCGGACTCTTCCTGCGAATCGTATCTCTGTCACGTTGTACAAGCCTCGTCCCAGTCTCCATACGCTTGTGAGCCATGTCAGGGTCGCGGAGAGAGCCGGGGCGAGACGGATGAGGAGGAGGTGAGTTGTTTGGTCAGGAAGTGGTTTGGTCCTGCGGTTGCGGCTAGGCCGCCCTACACTCTGGGTGGCTGGCGTAAGGACCAGAAGGCGTCTGTGAGGCGGCGGTTGGCGCTTTCCTCTAGGCCCAAGAACTGGTCGAGGAAGAGAAGGTATCTGAGTGCGGCCAGGGCTCTCCAGGCTCTGGCGAACGTCACGAAGGATCTCGGGACGAGGGCTGCGGCGAAGGCCGATGCTGCGTACTTCTATGCGAAGAACCGTGCGCTGAGGAGGTGAAGTTCTCTTGGGTAGTCTTGGTGCAGTTGCTAAGGCGTTTTGGAGCGGGTCGCGCAGACGGGTCAAGATGGCTACGTGCAGTTACGTTCCTGTCCGAGGCGGCGGTGGTATGCTTCTTGACTATGGCTGGGCGATCCTTGCTAGGCGCAGCGCGAAGGGAAACGTTGTGATCTACGATGGCTGGAGGAAGTACAGTACGACGACGAGCAGCCATATCTCGAAGCTCGGTCTGTACGCTACGGGTCGTGGGATTCGGCACTCTCATAAGAGGCCTAGATTGCTGTCTGCGCCGTTTCCGCCGCCATACGGATATTGGTATCCTGGGTACGGTCGGAAGCCTAGATACTAGGTGTGATCTTGGTGTTCCGTAGGAGGAATCCAAAGGTTTACCGCGTCTACAAGCATGGGTTAGCGGATGCTGTCAAGCTGGGCAGGAAGCTCTGGGTCGTGTACAGGTTCTACCGCTGTAAGGCTAATGCCCGTCGGGGCCTGGAGATCGCCAAGTGGGGCCG
>Ga0209725_1001093_pt1 | contig 15819 bp, 13 predicted proteins | sample I18A1metaG_FD_184145 | JGI IMG/M metagenome (GOLD analysis project Ga0209725, IMG submission 184145) | Lake sediment bacterial and archeal communities from Gulf of Boni, Indonesia to study Microbial Dark Matter (Phase II) - ​I18A1 metaG... | ecosystem: Environmental > Aquatic > Freshwater > Lake... | reverse complement strand
TATCGTTACACGTCCCTGTAGGTGATCCTCAAATTCAAGTGCTGAATATGTGCCTCTCCGGATTTCAGCCATAATTTGACTGACAATTGCTGGTGATTCCTGGAACGTGTGGACCCACTGTTTCTTTACAACTTCGTTTCCTTTGTAAATGAAGACTATCCTACTTCTGTGGGCGAACGCGACATCCGGTATCTTGAGCACTTGGGGCTCGTTTAGCGTGATGAGTTGCTCGGTCGGTTGCCTTGACGGTCTTGTTTTCAGTTCTGTCACGGGCTTTGGAGGATAGGGATTAGCGGAACATCTTTTCATCTTGTCGATCAGCAACATTCTGGAAGAGAGGAGCCTTCGTGCAGCCTTACTCACCATGTCGGGCTTTATGCGGGAGTCTTCCTCGCAGAACTTCGTGATCAGCGCTCCAATCTTGATCTTGGTGGGGTAGATTTTCCTCAAAAATTCGAGAATCCTAGCCTCAACTGCTTCAACAGGAATGGCAAGACCCGAGGGCACGACCTTTATCGTTTCGTTGATGTACCAGGCATCGCCGAAGATGTTCTGGAACAGCAGTTCCTTTGTGTCGAGCTCTCGAAGGGCGGCCAAAACGTTCGAATAATTTGCTCCGTTTATGCCCTCCCATCTGAGCTTTGCGAGGATCTCCTTGAAGCTGAACCCCCTGCTTCGGTCAGAGTTCAGTAGGACAAGTATTCTTCCCTGAATCGGTGGAAAATCCGCTTCATTGATTGTAGGTATCTTGAGGATAGGCTTTGGCGTCTCTCGCAATATCAGCTCTTGCTTGAGTTCAAGCTCTGCTTCGTAGGCCTCACGCCTCTTTCTTATCTCCTCCCCAAGTCCCAGTAGCTCCTCCTCGATCGTAGCTATTGAGGGGCCCTGAATGCCCGTTCTCACAGTAGCCTTAGGAGCGGCAAGGCCATCGAGAGGATGGATAGCAATCACGTGTAGGTGGGCCCTGTAATCCTCAAGGGCGCTCTTCCCTACTATTGCAAAGCCTGCGATCCTCGCCTCGGAGCCTTGGTACTTCTGAGGCTCAGCAACGGGGTCAAAGAGCGAATTCCTGAACATCCAGCCAGATAGTTCCACGCCATTCACTCCGAACCTGAAGGCGTAGTTCCACTCCTTGTGCCTGACCGCCGACACAACCTCAGCATCAGCAACCACGAACTGCATTAGAGCGTAGTTGCTCCCGTACCGCGCTATTACATACCTGTCAAGCTCCAGGCCGAGTTTCCCCTGAAAGTGGGAGGCCAGATGAGAAGCGTTCACGTAACCAGCTGAAAGGGACTCCAGCTGGTTCTTGAAGGTCTCGAGACCTTTGAAAGATTTCGGGTCTATGGGCCTGGCTTTCGAGCACCTTATCCTGTTGAAGAGAGGATGAAGTTTTGAGTGCGAAATGCTGAAGGCTGTTCCAATGAAGGGATCGGTTCCCTGCGTGAGAGTCATCAGCCTCTTTCTCAGCGGCTCGAACCTAGAGTCCGAGAGTTTCATCACAGCAGCTTTTGCGAAGCCGGGAAGGTAGAGAGCGATGTCATTGTGGGGCCATGAAGCTCCATAGTATCTAGGAAAGTCTATGAGGGAGACTGCCTCTACAGGCTCGCTAAGAGCAATGTCCTCAGATGTAAGTGCGGCAGACCACGCTTTTTCTAAGGTTTCGACCACTTCAGAGCATCTATGCTTCTGCATTGCCTGAAAGACGTTCCGCATCTTCCAGTAGAGCGTCTTCTCTCTTGCCCTGTACTTCTGCTCCGCAAGGAAGTCAAGGGATTCGTTAATCGTGGGCGTGTGTCCTTCTTCTCTAGCCCACCTTCTCACCCTCGGGAGGTGGTAGTAGAGGCCCATCCACACGGTCACGAGCCTGCCAAGAGCGTACGTCATTGCCTTGAGCCCCAGATCGAGTCGTAGATTCTCGCGTAGTGGTCCGCTATTCGTCCTTTGGCCAGGAGGCCGAGGTCAACATTGTAGTAGATGTGGCTAAACCTGAAATTGAAGCTGCCAATCAACACCTCGGATCTGTCAGCTATCATTATCTTGGCGTGGATACCTTGAACCTTGAGATTTCCCGAAGCCTCTGAAGCACCTCGGTAAAGAGTCTTCACCTTTGCGTTCTGAAATAGCGTGCACGCCTTGACGAGAATGGGGTCCATGCTCTCCGCAAGTACTGCAACAAACCTCAGCCTCGCAACATTCTGGGCCTGCCCGCTCAGCACATCAATGAAAAGCTCGTCGTAATACGGGCATGCTATCCTAAGCTCCTGCCTCGCATCCATTACGACTTTTTCCATGGCCTCCCTGACATTGAGCACAGGCATCCCGAGGCTCCTCAGATCGACGCCTTGGAGGCTGAGAAAAATCGGCTGAGATACAACTATCATGGCTTCATCTATGTAGGAACCCTCTTTCGTAGCCTCCACAGCTGAAGCCTGCACTCTTTCACTAGTAAGGAGCCATGAAATCGTTGAAACGGGCTTGGATTCGTCGTAGTCAGAGGTCTTGATTCTTCTTACTTGACCCACAGCCGCCGCCTTTACAAGTACATCGAAAACTTGAGACTCGGAAATAGGGGCAAGCCTCGCTAGCCTTCGCAGCTCTGCCGCGATGGTAAAAGTAGTCTTCGGGGTTACGGGGTCAAGAGCCCTAAGAACCAAAGTACCTATCTCTGAGCCGCTCATCTATGATCTCCTCCAGCATCTCCCTCTTGAGCTGGCGGTTGATCCACCCACAATTCCCTGTGTGTAAGCATGCCTTGCATGACCACAAGCAACCGAGCTGGCATCCCAGAGAATTCAGGAGCTGCGCGGCATAGTCTCCCCTCAACTGAGGGCCTTCGGTTCCCTCCTCGAAGACCGTTCTAACGCCTCCTATTCCCCCTGGTGAGTTGTCGTAGACAGAGATCTCGTTATCCGTCGGTGAGAAGCTCTCGTGGAACTCCGAGGCATCCAAGCCAGCTATTATTGGAAGGGGCTTAAGGAATGCGTGAGAGACAGTGTGATAGAGGGTTGCGGATAGAGTCGCCTGTGGGATCTCAGGACGGGCCTGCAACCACTGGCCGAGGATTCTGTTCCTTACCTCCGGCCTGAGCTTGATTACAATACCCTCGGTGAGCAATCTTCTAGAGAGGACATAGAGGTTGTCCTGACCATCGGGTCCCACATCTGACAGCAGCCTGATGGCCCTGTTTCTTATCGAAACATATGGGAGGCCAACGGCCAGAGCTATGGTGAACTGGAATATCTCCAGTTTCCGGACAAACAGGATCTCCGCAATCCCCCTAAGCTCGTCATCGTGGAACCTGAGCGGCTGAGAGGCACTCTCGGGGAAGCTGTGTATGGCAACACGTACGGGCTTTGTCGAGCCCTCTGAGATCGTTATTGGCCTGTACCTGTCAACAAAAGTTCCGAAGACTGTCCTCCTCCGCGAAGGGGGAGGAACAAGCCTGACCCTCTGAGACGCACCCCAGAGGTCTGGTCTCCAGTCCTGACCGGCATACCTTGTGTAGGTGCAGAAGTTCCTGTCGTCCCTCCACTGGCAGGGCTCCTCGGGGATTGGGCATGTCCAGCAAAGCGAATCTATGGGCCTCGACCTGTCTGCTTCCACCAGTCCCTTCAGGAAGTCTCTCGGCAACCTCCTACCTCCAGACATAGGTGCAGCAACATAGATACAGTACCTTGAGTTCCAGTCAAGCGTGACCTTCCTCATTGCCTCAGAAAGGGGGATTGGCGTAGGGGGCCTATCCCTGAAGCTGGCAGAGAAGATAGGCGCTTGGGACAAAGAGGGCCTTCCGGGACAATTCTCGCACCTTAGCCTCATCTCCACGGCCGTATGGAAGCTGTACATCCTCCCGCACTCGGAGCAACGGAATATGTCAAAGCCGTACTCCAGGTCAGTCCTGCTTGTTATCCTGGCCGTAACGCTTTGCGGAACCCTAGTGTCGAGTGAGCCCTCATCTATTGCCTGAATCAACATGTTCATATGGCGCGGAAGAATGAGGCCCGCCTGCTGAGTTTCTCTTATCCTCTCCTTCAGCCTATCAGTTAGCGTCCTCTGCGAGCTCAAAGGTCTTCCCTCCTTGCGAGTGCCTGTCTCCTGAACAGTGCGTTCCTTACCTGTCCGCTCATTGTAGGGTCGGACTCGATGTGATCGATAACAAAGAAAACACTCCTGTAGGACGTGATCTGTCCGGGACAGTAGTCGCCTATTGCAATGGAAAGTGTCCTCTCTCTCGTCGTGTCCTCTGACGATCTGCCATAGGAGCGGGCCACCTGCTCAAGGTCGGGATGCTCGACCCTGACTACGTAGTCGCTCTGCCTCAGGTCGCCCGCATAGATGCTGTTCAGGAATCCAAGTTGCCTGTTGCTGAAGAGCTGGGAGAGGCTTGTGATGCCGCTTGTTGACATCAGTTCGAGCAGGCTGTCTATTGTCCTTAAGACGCTCCTCGATTCGAGCTCTGTCATCTCTGCGCGGTTTGCCATCTGTATATAGGAGATAAGCTCGGGATTGACCTGCTCCCTTGTGGCGATCTGCTGAAGTGCCTCGCTTCCTTGCCTTGCAATCCCCTCGGAGAAGAGCACCTTGAGAAGCGGGTTTACTGCTCTTCGAACTCCGTCTTTGTAGTATCTCGGGGAGTCGGGGTGAGTGCAGAGGTAATCGAGGAAGGCCTTTACAGCCGACCTGCTCCTTATCCTCTCGTTTTCCCTTGAGATTCTAACAGCCTCGGCATCAAGGGCCCTGTCCCTGACATCTAGGTCAGTTATGAGTGGGTAGTTGCCGAAGAAGAAGAAATCGATGGGTTTGTCAGGAAGTATGTTTACTATTAGAGCCGCGTGCTTCCTTCCCGCCCTCCCTATCCTCTGCACGTAATCGGAGAGATAGAAGGGAGCACCGTAGATAATCAGAACATCTATGCGGTTGAAGTCAACGCCAACCTGTAGGGTGCTCGTTGCTACCAGGACGTTAATAGCACCCCTTGTGAAGCCATCCTCTACCTCAACCCTCTGGGTGCTGCCGTAGTCCGTGCTATGACCATCTATGACCGGAGGTGGCAGATGCTCCCTTCCCTCGCGCAAGTGAGACCTATGGTGCCTCAGGAGAGAGATGAGCAGGTTTGACTCTGCGAGGCTGTTGACGAAGATGAGAACGTTGGGGTGCCTGTCACGGAACGGGAAGTTTCGGAAGACTGCTTTGACAGTCTGGATCAGCGTTGCCTCTGGGGAATATCCCTTCGGAACCATGAAAAGGTGAATCCTGTGGATTACGCTAGATTCCAAAAGGTAGTCCGCCTTCACCAGTTGCTTGGCAGGTACATTCATGCCGAAGAAGTCCCTCACAAAGGCCGAGGGCCTAGCAAGGGTCGCACTGCTAAAGATGTAGACGGGCCTGTAGTCCCTGTTCCCTGTGAGGACTTTAACCGCCTCCTCCAGCCTGGACATAACGTGCGAAACTTGCGAACCGAACGAGCCCCTCAGCTGGTGGGCTTCGTCGAAGACAAGGACGCGAGGAGCACTGAACTCTAGGGGGCCTTCTAGGGCGGTATTGCACTGGGAACACGGGCCCCTCTCAGCTATATTTGCCGTAGTGTAGCTACAAACAGGGCACCTCTTGATTCTCCTTCCAAAGATCGCCTGTTCCGATGGGTCGAAAAAGAGCCTGTAGTTGATCATGTCAGGTGTGCAGACGAGTATGTCGGGAGGGTCTGCGTAGACAGATTCCTCAGCGGCCCTGACCATGGAGTTGAAGAATTTGATTTCGTCTGCATTGGTAGCCAGAGGACAGGCCGGGTTTTCCGAGCCCGAGCAGCTTACCGATTCCGAAACTCCTGTTTCTCCCACCCTCCTATAGACTATCTGAAGCTGCGAGCTACAAACGGGGCACTTCAGCCTCAGAGTTTCCGAGGTTTCTGTCTGGCTCGCCCTAGCAAGCCTCTTTGAGACTGCCTTTTTGTCGGTTATGTCTCCATGAAGGATGCCGAAGGTTAGGGGCCCTCCAGAGAAGCCCATCTTTCGGAGGTTGCTGTTGAACCTCCAGAGCAACTTCACTATGGTGTCGGATTGGTCGTTTATCAAGGCCTTCGTGGGGTAGAAGAGGAGTGCCTTCACTCCCTTCGACTCTGCCTTTCTGGAGAAGGCGTAGATGCATATTGGGATGAGAAAGCCGAGGGTTTTTCCTCCCGCTGTCTGAATGCTCATTGGAACGGCTGATGCGGGAGAACGGTTCTCAACTATGCACTCTAGAATCATTAGCGTGCAGTCTTCTTGGAACGTGAAAAGATAGTTTGAATTATCTATGAGCGGTCTCAGAGAGTCAGTCAGGGCATCAACAGTCATCTCCGAGTACTCCGGAGGAATTCCAAGTTGCTGGCCAAACTGTGACAAAGCTGTCCGTAGAAAATCGGCAATCGGCCGGTTGCTCTGCCTTATCCTCCTGCCTCTTTCAGGCACTATCGCATAGTCCCGAAATCTTATCTCTCCCTCATTGATGGCCTCGAGGTTGTAGGCGCAGTTGATCGGCCTTATGCCAGATATCCCGTATTCTGTTGCGCGGACAGCGAACTCGTAGCCTATTACCATAACAACTGACTGGACTTCATGTAGCTGGGCAATGCTCCAGGGCTCCCTGACCCTGTCAACAAGCCCCTGGTTCCTGCACTTTCTGTTCCTGTCATCTAGTAGAATGATGCGTCCGTTAGGATCGTTAAATGTCCCTTCCTCATCGAGTAACCTCACCGCCAGCTCGAGCCTTCCATTTCCGGATTTAGCGAGGGAGGCAGTGACGGCGAAGCCGTAGGTGAACCTAAGCCTGAGGCACTCCTGAGATGTGTAACCGGTTTGCATGGTTGTAGTTAGGTGGGTGCGTGCATCGGCGAAGGGCCCATCTGGTACTCTGACGCCGAACTGATTATTGTTGAGATTCACCTGCACTTCCCGCGAGTAGAGGACAACGTTCCTCAGCCCATCGTATATCACGAGTGACACCTCGATGTCCTTCTCATTCTTTACTATGAAGCAGAAATCGATGGATCGGAACTGGTCCCTCTCTTGGACTTCCTCTCCTGTTCTCCTTGAAGGAGCGGAGATGCGGATCGAGAAGGAATAGCATACCTTTATTCTACTTTCATCGGCTCCTTCGATTGGCCTGAGGCTGACCCTAAACCCCGAAACGAAGGGAGAAAGCCACTGCTCTGCCTGTTCTTCAACTGCCTCTGTGAGAAGATCGAGGGGATCAGCCTCGGGTCCCCTGGTTCCAGGGCCGATGAGCCCTATGTGGGCGTTCTTTGCGAAACTTCTGTTCTCAAGAAATCCTGCAACATCTTGTGCGAGCCTTTCCGCTTGTTCCCTGTTCAAGTAGACGAGCTGGCTTCTGTTTGAACTCATCACCTAGCACCCTTCCCTTTCCCATGGAATGCTTTCCTCATTGACTTGGCGAGTGGCTCTGCGAGAATTGGAGGAACCGCGTTCGCGGCCTGCTGGTACTGATGATGTATCCCTCCGCAGAACCTGAAATGGTCCGGGAAGCTCGGGAGCCTCGCGGCCTCCCTCACAGAAAGTACAAAGTTGGGCGGGGCATTCCGAACGAAAAATGAAAAGGCCATTTCCTTCTGAGCGGGCTCGGAGACCTTTTCAAGTCTGACTCTATCACCGGTGATGTTTGGGATCAGCCGCTGAAGAGCTTCCTCTTCTACGTGTTCATCGAAGAATTCCTCTGGAAGTAGAGATGTTGACAAGCCAATCGAGCTCCGCTCAGCTCCTAGGAGGGCAATGTGAGGCCTTCTCGCGAAGTCCTTGCGCTTGAGGTAGCTGGACACGCTCTCAGCTAAGGAAAGGACTGACTCAGCTTCTGACAAAATCTAGTTCTCCATCTGTAAGATGGAGATGCCGAGCTATAATGTTTTGTCAGGCCACAAGCAGATTATCCGCAAGGAACATGTACTGCAGGCTGGATGTCTGAGACGGCAAACTTTCGTTGCGAAATCGAGCAGAGCTAAGTTAAATTCACGTCCCTTCCCTGGCGGAATTAACTCTTGAGCAAGATCCCACAGTTTCTTGTCGGTTCTTGGCCTTGCTTTACTTGACTTCACGCCAAAGACTCTGAGAAGAACCCGAACCCCATTGGTGTCGAGAGCTACTAAATCCTGACCGTACGAATAGCACAGAACTGCGTTAGCTATGTAGGGACCGACGCCAGGCAACTTGAGCAAGTCTTCTCTTGAAGCTGGAACTCGCCCACCGAAATCTGACAGAAGCTTTCCAGCAAGGTGCCTGAGCTCTCGAGACTTAATCTTATACATGCCTAAGGGCTTCAGGTCGGCCTGAAGTTCTGACAAACTTGCCCTCGCAAGCTTATGAGGCGTATGATACTTCAAGAGAAGTTTGTCATAGACTGCCTGCACCTTGGCGGCGTCCGTCTTCCTAAGCAGAATCTCGGCAATCAGTATAGCAAACGGATCCTTTGTCTTCCGCCATGAAAAAGCTCTTTTGTTGTGATAAAACCATGAGAGCAAGGGATTAGCAAAAGCTTCCATGCGATCCACGCAACAAGCACCTGCTAGTCTTATAAGATTTAAACAGGAATAAATATGTGTAAAATTGTCGACTATTGCTGTTGATATCTTTTCAGGGGCAGGAGGCCTTTCACTTGGATTCAAGTGGGCAGGCTTTAGGATAGCTGTAGCTCTGGACAGAGACGGTTACGCTCGGCAAACATATGCGCATAACAATCCTGAAGTGCTCTTTCTTCAGCGATCAGTAAGGACGATTTCAGGCAGAGAGATCCTTAGAATCGCAAATGTCGAGAAAGTGGATGTGTTGATAGCAGGTCCTCCTTGCAGCCCCTACTCAATGGCCAATAGACAGAGAAATGGCTCTGCACATCCCGACAGCGACGCCGTTCATCACTTTCTTCGCTTGGTAGGTGAAATTCATCCACGGAGCTTTGTTATGGAAAACGTTCGAGGCATTCAATTTCTCAATGGAGGAAGAACTTTCAAACGCATCTGTTCAAAAGCAAAAGCACAGGGATACGAAGTGCAGCAAAAGATTCTTGAGGCAACCGCACTTGGAGTGCCGCAACGCCGCAAACGACTCTTTCTTATCGGCTTCGAAAATGGGAACCCCGACTTTAACTTCAACAGCCTCGATGTCCGGTTGAACGTTCTTGACGCCATCTCTGACCTACCGTCTCTGCCCGAAGGTGGCGGAGGAGCTATCGAGATGAACTACAACAAGGAATCGAGGACCGATTACCAAAAGCTCATGCGAGGTTCTTGCCATACTCTTCTGAATCACATGTCAACACTGAGCAGTCCCCTTTCGCTGGCGCGATTCAAGCACATTCCACCGAAAGGTAGCCTCAGAACCATCTGGGACAAGTTGCCACAGAGTCTGAAAAAGGGCATATCATCAATAAAGAAAGTTCACTGGAACATATATCGAAGATTGCCGTTGAAAGAGCCGAGCTACACAATCGTCCACGTCCGAAAGGCTGTACTTATCCACCCATATGAACACCGTCTCATTTCTGCAAGAGAAGCGGCGCGGCTACAAAGCTTTCCTGACAGCTATAGGTTCTTTGGCGGGATCGATGCGCAGTATCAACAAATCGCTGATGCTACGCCACCACTTGTTGCAAAGGCGCTTGCTGAGAGAATTGCAGTTCTTCTGAAGTGACGTTGGCCTGTAGCGACGAGGTAAGAATGAATGAAGATAGCTGACATCAAACCAGGCATGAACAATGTTACCGTAACTGGAAGAATCGTGAATATTGGAGAGAAGAAGCTGGTTACCACTAGGTTTGGAGACGCGTACGTTGCTCAAGCGTTGCTTGAAGATCATACCGGAAAGATAATTCTCAACCTTTGGAGAGGGCAGATCGAAATGGTAAAAATTGGCGACATAGTCACAGTGGAGAACGGCTTCGTGGGCGGATTCAAAAAGCAACTCGAGCTGAACGTCGGAAGTAAGGGCAGAATAATGAAAATGTAGTCTTATTATTCTTTTGCAGCCCTGGCATGATGTCTCTGACTTTGGTGATCAATCTTGAGGGATCCCAGAAGCTTAATGAAAGTAAACGTCAATCTCGCAGGGACGGTCGCGTCTTCCCTGCGCCTTCATACAGGATAGTATGGCATGAGATCTTGGGCACGAAATACTTTGATCCCCGGTCCCTGCTTCGACTGACAAGCTACTAGACACGATGGCCCTCCAAACTGGAAAATCCAGTCTAAGCAGCTCCCGCAAGGAGTAAAATTCTCCCTTTCAGTAACGATCAGTATGGCGATCAACTTTGTGCGACCAGCGGCAATCATGGATGTTATCGCGTTCACCTCGGCATGCACGTCGTGACACCGAAAACGATGTTCGACATTGCATCCAACGAAGATGCTACCGTCATTCGACATAGCAGCTGCCCCTACCTTAGTATTTCCGAGCACGTACGCGTGGTCCCGGCACTTCCAAGCTTCACGCGCTAGTTCCCTCAGCTGATCATCCGCAATGTTTGCCTCTTCCTTGCTCATTCAAGTCGCCCCTCCGCACAAAAGGCATTGAAGTCCTCAATAATTCTTTTCCATCTTTCTCGATCTGCCTGTGCTTTTTGAGCTTCCATGGCGCTTTGCAAAGTCGGAATCACGACCCCGGACCAAGTATCTGGCGCGCCTCGGTAAAACACTGCATGTCCGATTTCTTCCAGAACCGTGGGCTTCATCGACTTGGCGCGTCTCCTAAGATCTTCAAATATAAGCCGGCGGCGATCTTCGCTTTTGGTTCTAGCAGATATCTCGACAAGGGACCTTGCAGCTCCGAAGCTTTCCCACAAGTACTTGTTGCTATCAAGAGCGCGAAAAAGTAACTCAACATTCTCGTAAGTATCAAAAGCACCTAGTGCATGGACTACTCGCCAACGAACAGTATTCTTCGAAGCATCGTCCACAAATGAGTCAAAGTATGCCCTCAGCTGTCGCAGGTCTGCGTTATTAAGTTCGAACCTTTTTATGACGTTTGATGCTGTCCATCCGAGGATTGGGTCCTTTTCGTTGATCGTATGGATTTCCTTTTCATTAAGAGGAGGATCTCGATATCTCGTAAAGAGCGTCTTCCACTTTACGAACCAATCCACATCTGAATCAATTCTTCTGACCACATCTAATACCTTTTCGAGGCTGTTGCCGGTAGCCAAGAAATCGTGGGCAATCGTGCCCTCTGGGAATTCACCCAGCCTTCTCTCGGCTCGATTGCGGGTTTTGCGAACAGGATCAGATAACTTTTCAGCGACAAGAGCGATCACGGCCACTTCCATCTCCACGGTGTAGCGCCTTTCTGGAGCTCGCGTAGCGTTTGCCATGCACGTGACTGTCGCGAGCCAGTTCCAGTCATATACTCGCTTAAGAAATCTGTCTCCTTGGATAGGGTCGACCAATTGTTCTAGGACCATTGATAGAGAATCGAACGAGTTTGACTCGAAGCTCACTGCATCAAAAGAGCTGGGTTCCCAGAGGTCTTCGTTCTTTGCTAAGTGCCTTGACGCCAAGTAGTCGTGTTTTAATTGGTGGTCAAACTGCGTCATACCTTTAACCGGCTCGTTTATGACACCTAACAATTTTGCCCATGTCTCTTCTCCAATTTCCTTCTTAAATTCCTCAGCGTCAAAAGAAGAGGACTGGTACTTCTTGTACATATTGAAGGCTAGCTGTGCGACGTGGTCTAAAGTGGATTCCTCCACGCGAATCTGGCTTGTGAAGAAAGATCTTATGGAACTAGCCTTGGATCCTAGACGGGGTGTGTCGCTTTTGAGCGCAGAATCGAGGAAATATGCGATTTCGAGCAATTCTTTGTCGTTTTCTGGAAGATTGTCGTAGATTCTCTTACCGAATTTACTTTCAATTCGCTTCCGCGCCTCAGTCGAGTCCAGAGCGTCAAGCTCAGCTACAACCCAGCTGGATCCAAGGAAACCTCGCGGGGTCAACCTATCCGTTACCAGCACGTATGCGCGTGGGGCTTCTCGTCTGACATACTCGTCTAAAGTGTTTAGTATTTCACGGACAGCGTCTTCACCGTAGACTTCGTTAAGGCCGTCAACGAAGATGAACTTAGTTGAAAGTGCGCTAAGCATTCTGAGATTCAAGTCGGTTATTGACACTCTAAGGAGAACGTCGAGCTTGTCATAAGGTTCTTCTAGGCTCGTCAACTTCGAAGAATATTCCTTTTTCCAATTTTTCAGGTTAAGCAATATGGGCACTGTATCTCGGTTAATTAGAGCCCTAGCGAGTGTTCCCAATATCATGCTTTTCCCGCTACCTGCACGTCCGCGCAGGATCACTCGTTTGTGTTTCTCGGTTATGTCCAACAGAGATTTGATTGGTATTCCTTTCTCTGCCCCAAAACTGAAGGTTAGTTCAAACCTAACAGGGGGCTCCGGAAAACCCTGCAGTGCGGTCTCAAATGCCTTTCTATACTCATACTGCTCAGTCAAGGGTCTGGTTACGGCTGGCATCCTCGTATTCTGAATTATTGCCAACGCTACAGCTGCGGCCGCCTGCGCCGCATACACCCTCCATGCATCTCGGGTTTCCTGGCTTCTCTCCTCGTTGCAGTAGTCCGATATTCCCCTCACGACCAGAAACTGAACGCGATAATCAGGTTTCTCATGAAGAGCTCTGGCAACCCCTCCTGACTCCATCTCAACCGCTAGAGCTTTGTAATGTCGGTTCAGCAGTCTCTCTAGACGAGCTGATTTGGGGTCGCTCAACAGTGTCTCACCGGTCAAGATCTGACCGCGATGCACCTTGGGAACAGTTACTGTTTGATCGGGTCTCGCAACTCTTATCCACTGCCACCATGATATCTTTTCAATTCTGATCAATTCCTCAGCGGCCAAAAGCCTCTCCGAGACATCCTTAACTGGCATTTCAATTTCTTTCTCTTCACCATCTATCTCCTTCACCAACTGGTAGTATGCGGGGTTTGTACCACTGATGACTACGTCTCCAAGTGCGAGTTCTTCTCGACCTTTTATACCGCCTGCTATTCCTACAACCAACAGAAACAACGGGTCCCAATGCCTGAGAATATCCGCAGCAAGTTGGCTGGCGGGAATATTCCCTCTTTCGCTGCACCTTGCACATACTGCGAAATAGCCTTGCTCAGAGTAAGGTGATGCAACTTTGGCGCAGTGATAGATTCTTCCATTGGCGTCGACGATAGGTTGCTTAAGACCTAGAATCTGTTGGATAGCCTCAAGCTCTTCCGGCAACACCGTAATTATGGCGAAGTCCGCCCGCTCGGGGAGGCCGGAGTGGCTAGTCGACATGACAACATCAATTGTATCTCCAGATCCCCCAGTATTAAGTCTTAGATCTCTTATGAACAAGAATTGGAGGACCAAGAGAAGGCTTGAGTGTTAAGCTCTGGCCCAGATACATGTATCAATATTTGCATCGATGCTCTCAAGGACGAGAACGAGACCATTAAGGAAGAAGAGCTCTTGGAGAAAGTTAGAGGAAGAACCATCTACAAGAAGCTTCGTCATCAAGAGGTTTTAGAAACTGAACAGGTTTGAAGATCTAGTCAGGCGGATAGTCAAGACCCTTAACGCTTTTGGAATCGACTATATCTTTACTGGAGCGCTAGTAGCAAACTATTACGGTACACCTCGAACCACAACGGAGGTAGACATCGCGGTAAAAGTCGCTAGAGAAGATCTGAAAACTCTCGTATATGCGCTGAGGAAGGCTGAGATAGAGGTTGACGAGCGGGGAATCATTAGAGCATTTGAATCTGACTTTAGAATAATTACTCTAAAGGACAGGAGAACTCCATTCACTTTTGACATCATATTTTCAATTGAGAAACTTGATAAGAAACAGGGAAGAATCTTAGGTCTGCCGACTTTCTATCAAACTCCCGAAGGACTAATTCTATCCAAGCTCCGTATGATAAAAGCAACAATCCCGGAAACGAGGGCCATTACGGATAAGGACGATGTAAAGACGATACTAAGATATACTAAGGTTAAGATGAAAGCCCTCGGGAGGCGAGCAAAGAAGGAAGGCACTTCCTCTATACTTCAACCGCTGAAAATCTCGCTGTAAAGACAAGATAGCTCATTTCGAGTTATGCTCAGCCTGAGCGCATGGCGAAACAGTCTATTACTTCCAGCCCCAGTAGTCTTCTTCAGCTTCATAGACCTCTTCGCAGTCTGAGCATACACCAAGCGTCTTAATCACTCCGTCGGCTACAGCGCATTGTTCACAGTACTTCTTTCCACATTCACCGCACCTATACAGCTCCTCATCACTCACTTCAGCACCGCAGCCATCACATATGCCCAACCGAACCGGTCACCCTGAAGCTACTCGTACTCTTCCTCGAGTATGATCCTTCTCGCGCGAACCCTCGTTCTCTCCGTCACGTCTGTAGTTCCCTGTTCCTCCACCATACGCGTAGCCTCCTTCTCTTGATCTTGAAGCCAAGGAGGCTCCTCCCCACGGCTCCCATGGTAAACTAGGCTTAAGGCTTGCATCCCAAGCAGACCTAAACGCTCAAGAAAACCTGTAACCCTACCGATCCTCGGAGGGGAAACATCTCTCTCAACAGTAGCTTCTTCCTTTGAGCCTCCCCACATTACACCCGTTCCACATCTCCGGCAGACGTTCTCACCACGCATAATTGGATGCCCGCACTTTCCACATCGGTAACCCGATCGCATACAGCCTTACCTCACAAAAGAATGACTATCTCGTCCTTCCTCAGAATATTCCTCACCCACTCGCCTTATATTAGTATGAGCGATACCTGTCTAAGCGCCTAAGCTCAAATACGCCATGCGAGCCCTACTCAAACGAATAAGATGAAACTCAGATCTCTTTCTGAGGAAAACTGAAACCTCATAGCTATTACTGACCACACGGTCGGGACCAATTTCAGCCTACTCTCAACCTAATGAAATTCATAGTCATAGAGTTGGTAGAGCTGTTTTCCGATGCATAGTTGGCGTGCCGACTGCGTGTACCTTCGAACCACATCGCTCACGCTTGTTGCCAATATTCAGGCAACTTTCAAGTTAATCAAATACTATGTCTTTAAACCTACCTCAATCATTAGTTGGCGAGGCGTCATGAGAAGCTGTAGGGAAAGATGAAGGATGAGCGCTTCGGGAACACGTAAGTCCAAAGAGCTCACTGCGAAACATACGGCAATGGTCTATGGTAGAATTGAAAGTTCTTTGCTGGACATTTCTTCATCTTCCTTCACCCCCACGGCCTTAATTCTTCAAAGTAGTCAACGTTATCCAATAAGATGCTGCTCCCACCAGCAAAGTGCAACCGTATCGTTAAAGTTTGATAGCTGTACTCTCCCAAGTCGACGTATTGAACGTCTACTACATCAACTGTAACGACATTCTTATAATCTTCATAACTTCCGCTACGATAGTGCACGCGAATTGTGTATTTTTCAACAAATGGACTATACTGTGGATATAGAACGAACAAGAAAAGATTTACAGCAATGAAGATTATGGCAGCACAAGTAAAGGCGTCTCTTACTCCCCTTTTCTTGGTTTTCAGCTTTGAAGGAGGTATATCGCTGTAGGCTATCTGGCCTTCAACAAACCGGAACTTGGCTCCAGATTTTGAACATAAATTCTCGCTCAAGGTAGATTCCACTTCTTTCTCTTTGATTAAATGCGCATTTCGGTCTATATTGCTCAGGTCTTTTCTATGTGGGTCTAAGTCCAAACTTTCTCTCAAGCCACTCATATTTGCCTTTGAAATCGTAGAACTCTTCGGCGCTCTTAACATCTAGAAGAGTTACTTTGTCC
>Ga0209725_1001092_pt1 | contig 15819 bp, 12 predicted proteins | sample I18A1metaG_FD_184145 | JGI IMG/M metagenome (GOLD analysis project Ga0209725, IMG submission 184145) | Lake sediment bacterial and archeal communities from Gulf of Boni, Indonesia to study Microbial Dark Matter (Phase II) - ​I18A1 metaG... | ecosystem: Environmental > Aquatic > Freshwater > Lake... | reverse complement strand
TCCCGTAGATAGGTCTATTGCTAGACCTCATCGCTTCAACCTTGCAGCTTTGAGAGTGCGCAAGTCTTTCAAAACCATCGGGCATGCGGATGACCTCATCGTTATGCGAAGCCCAGGCTGTGAAGGACGGGCCGGCTCCTCGTAGGATTTCGTCTTCTTCATCAACGTGGACGGTAATTCGGCCGTACTCAGGGTCCTTGGCTGGCCCGGTCCTTCCTCCGAGGGCTTCGGCTAAGAGCTGGTGGCTGACGCAGATGCAAAGTAGAGGTTTAGAGTTCTCCTTGAGTAGGCGTTCCAGATTGCTCAGTTCTCGTCTCGAGTTCTCTTCATATACGGATTGAGGGCCTCCCCCAGTGACGAGGCCGTTGAAACCGATCTCTTCAAGCTCGCCGATTGACGTGGATAGCGGTACCAAGGAGCTTTCGGCACCCAGCTCTGTTAGCACTCTCACTATGAGATGGTTATATTGACCCTTGACATTTATGACAGGGACCACTGTCTTCAACACGGCCACCAAACGTTCGTCATTTCTCACTCAAATTCTATCGTGGCAGGCGGTTTAGATGTCAAGTCGTAATAGACATGCGCCACGCTCGAACACTTCTTGAGGATTTCCTTTGCTATTGCGGTTAATGTCGCCCATGGTATCGCAACTATATCGGCAGTCATGAAATCTCTCGTCTCAATCGCTCTAATAGCGACATCGTAGGGCGCGCTCTCCTTTCCCTCCTTTATGGTGTATAGGATTCTAGTGAACTCAGGATTACTTGAGGTCAACTTGGACTGCAGCTCCTTGAGCTTCTCGATCAGCCACCCATAGACCTCTCTCTGCTTCTTCGAGATGCTTACGGAAGCAATTCTTCCGTAGACCCTGACGTCTCCTTTTACACCTGTCGCCCTGTTTCGAAGTATGTTCACCTTGACCTCTCTACTTTGAGTCTTGAGAGATTCTGAAACCTGCTTCTGCAAAGGCTCTTTCGCCGGATGGCCTACAACGACGTTGTCCAGGACAGCTGCGAAGAACTGTTGACCGCCTGTCGTAGCCAAATGTTTCTCCACGATCTGCGTCGACCGCTTAAGAGTCTTAAGTTTACTCGGTTCGACCCTTCCGACGCATCTCACAAGCAGCCCGGGTCCCGGGAAAGGTTGCCTCTCAGAAATCTCATGCGGAATGCCCAAGTGTCTGGCAACTGCTCTAACTTGATCCTTGTACAGGTTGGCTACCGGTTCTATTATCTTGAAACCGTATCTCTCTTCTGGGCTGATTCCTATCTGTTCGAGGACATTGTGCTGTGTCTTTATTCCTCCTTTCGTCTCAATCCAGTCTGGCGCTATGGTTCCTTGAATGAGAAAATGGCAGTCTTCTTCCCTCGCCGTCTCGCTCAAGGTCGTATAGAATGTCTCCCTGAACGCTTTTCTCTTTTCTTCAGCGTCCTCGTTTTCACCTATTGCCTCAATGAATCTTTCCTGAGCTCTGACTATTCTAATCGGAAGCGCGAGAGGTCGTTTCGAGAGCAGCGTCTTAACCCTTCGCGGTTCATCGAGCCTCATGAATCCAGTGTCGATGAAGATGCAAAGGAGATTCTTCCCTACAGCCTTGTAGGTTAGAGCAGCGCAGGTTGTGCTGTCAACGCCTCCAGAGATAGCTATTATCGCTCGCTCATTGCCAAGTTTTTGGGCTATTTCGTCAATCTGTGATTTAACAAAGGCTTCGGCGTCAAATTCAGGTTGTTGAACGGTCATAGGCAGGCCCTTTCAGAGACGATTGTTATGTTGGTCATTTATCTTTTGCTACATCCTCCGTAGCGCTAGAACGTGTGTCGTGGCTGTTAGCCGAGAGCGGAGCAAAGTATACTTATTGAGAAAGCAGCTTTTAATCTGTGAGGAAGAGCGATGGAGAAGGAGATAATCGGTCGCGGAACATGGCTTGACAAAGTTGCCTTCGAGATACTCAAAAGGGAAGAGAGAATCGGAAGAAAGGTCGACATACTGCGAACTGAGAGTGGTTTGGGTGCGTCAGGTATTCCTCATGTGGGTAGTTTGGGCGACTGCGCCAGAGCCTATGGAATAAAACTTGCATTGGAGGCTCAAAGCCGCAAATCTGAGTACATCGCCTTCTCAGACGATAAGGACGGGCTTCGTAAGGTCCCTGCAGGCTTCCCTGAAAACCTAGTCAGATATCTGGGTTTCCCAGTCTCGTCAATTCCTGATCCTTTCGGATGCCACGGCAGCTATGGCGAGCACATGAGTTCGCTGCTTGTGGATGCCTTGGATAAGTGCGGCATAGAGTACAAGTTCTATTCCGGAACGAAAGCATACAAGGAAGGCTTGTTCAACAAGCAGATCGAGATTCTTCTAACGCACGCCAAGAGGGTCGGAGAGATAATTCGGGAGGAACTGGGGCAAGAGAAGTACACGGAGGTGCTTCCGTATTTCCCAGTCTGCCGGAATTGCGGGCGAATATACACGACGAAAGCTTACAGCTTTCTGCCTGAAGAAAGCAAGATCCTCTATCAATGTGAAGGGTTAGAGATCAAAGGGAGATGGATTGAAGGTTGCAAGCACAAAGGGGAGGTCGATTACAGGACTGGAGATGGCAAACTGAGCTGGAAGGTGGAGTTTGCAGCCAGATGGACCAGTCTAGGAATCAACTTTGAAGCTTATGGAAAAGACATTGCAGACTCTGTTCGAGTTAACGATCGAATCTGCAGGGACATTCTCGGATACGCGCCGCCTTTCCATGTGCAATATGAAATGTTTCTCGACAAAGGTGGAAAGAAGATATCGAAATCTACAGGAAACGTTTTCACGCCGCAGGTTTGGCTGATGTACGGCTCGCCTCAATCCTTGCTCCTGCTGATGTTCAAGCGTATAGTTGGAACTCGAGTTCTATCCCCTCTAGATATTCCTCAATATATGACGGAGATGGATGAGCTTGAAGACGTCTACTTCGGAAGGAAGACCATCGCCGACAGAATGGAGCTAGCCAAACTGAAAGGATTGTATCAATACTGCTGGCTCTTCAAGGCGCCCGGCCAGCCGAGTGTTCATGTTCCCTACAATCTCCTGGTCTATTTAGCTAAAGTCGCCCCCAAAGGATCTGAGATTCAATACGTCGAGGAGAGGCTTAGAGAATACGGGTATGTAAGGAACACATTTTCAGAAGATCTGGAGAGAAGAGTTGAATACGCTGGGAGTTGGGCGGAAGATTTCGTTGAGATTCAAGAGACGGCAGTAAAGCTCTCTGAGCAAGAAAGGAAAGCAATCGCTCGACTTATCGAGGTTCTTCGCATAGAGAGAGATGAGAAAGCAATCCAGAACGCCATCTTTAACAGTGCTAAGAGCGTTGAGCTCGAACCTCGAGATTTCTTCAAACTTCTATACAGGATTCTTCTCGGCACTTCAGAAGGGCCTAAACTCGGATCATATATTGTCGCGATGGGAAACGAGAATGTTATAGACACTTTGCAGAGAGCGATCTCGCGATAAGTGATGGCTAAGCCGTTCTTTTCCTCCGCTTTAATCGACTTTGAAAGACAACGGCAACGACCGCCGCCGCAACTACGATCTCCATGAAATAGGCGAAGCTCCCCAGAAATCCGTTAGGCCTTAGAAAACGCAACACCTCGAGTCTGACTTCGTTCTCAGCGGCGGTACCTCTGAAATCGTGGCCGTATTCGAGAATTCGCAGTCTCGCTAGCTCTTGATCGGCATTCTTCATCCAGATTTGCGCTTGAATGATAGGCGTTATTGAATCGTTTGCTCCCCACACCAAGAGATGTGGTATCTCAACACGTGACGCCGCGTAAGCCGACGAAAATATGTCCTCCCTCTTTCCATAGTAGCCGCATAACGCCCCGTTAATAATGACTGCTTTCTCGAAGACCGTTGAGCCCATTATTGCGTTGGCAGCCACGACTCCTCCAGAAGAGTATCCGACTATATAGACGTGTCTTAGACGAAACTCATGCATAACCAATGAGGCAACATCGGAGACCCATGGCTCTCTTTCATCAGAATAGTAGTATGAGTAAGGCATCAACACGTTGAAGCCGTTCCCAGCAAAGTATTCCAAGAAACCGTACCATGCTGAGCTTTCATTCTCGAATCCCTCAACCCAGAGCTTCACATTGAGACGCTGGAAGACCAACGCGTGCAGAAACCAAGATTCGTCATGCGGCCCTCCGTGCAAGAATAAAACGAGGGAATCTGACTGAGAATTCCTGTAGAACTTGAACGTCATTTCTTGGTAGGCGACGTCCATGGATCTTGCAGCAACTAGCTCCAAGGCTTTCGGCCCGGATGTTGAGATGACTTCCCGAGACATCGAAGACCAAGTTAGCGCTAGAAGCACAAGCAACATCAGTGCCGACATCGATGTCCAGTTCAACTCGATCAGGCCTTAGGTAACTCTGCGCACAGAGAGCGCAATTAATGAAGCGAGTTATTGATTCACCTCTCTTTATTGATTTATCGCTTTCAATAACGGAGATAATCCTTTTTACTCTATGGCCAACTGTTGTTATGTTGGGCCCGTAGTCTAGTCAGGACGAAGACGCTGTGAAGGACTCATGTCCTTCGCGTAAGCCTGCGGATAGCTTTCGGAAGCAGAGAGCCGGAGATCCGGGGTTCAAATCCCCGCGGGCCCGCCACTTTTTATCACGACGACGAGGAAAATACCCACTAAGCCAACCTTTTTCTTATTGCCACGCTCGGGAAGAACGAGCGACACAATTGCACGCGACGTTAGTGACTTTTTGCTGATTCTTCCTTGGCCGGGTTGTATGTGTATGCCTTGATATGTCGCGAAGCTTAAGTATGTGCTTGAAAGTATAATTATATATCGTGGCCGGCAACCGAGGAGGAACCCATATTGACCAGGTGCGTCAACGAAGGATTATGCCAGCGGATTCGCCAGAAGCTTGGCGACGGGGTCTTAGGCTTAGCGTCGGCTGAGATAGTCGGCGGCAACGAAAGCGGAATCATAGTGCGATTGGTGAACCCTGCTGGCGCGCAGAGATGGAGTCGGAACGACAAGATTTTGCTTGTGGCTGCAGAGAAGATCGATGCTTGCAGTTCACAGCCATCCCGTCGCCCCTGAGAAAGCTCCGAGAGGTAGGCTGGTGACAATCTCGGGATCCATACTTGACATATGCACGCGCATACGTAGAGCGGGTCAAGCCCGCTATGATCGTGAGAAGAGACTGATAATGAGTATAAATCCCCGAAGCTTGCAGTCAGCGCTCTGGACAGCTTTCATCACACTCCTCATTTTGAATCTCCTTGACATTGCAAGCACAATTTATGGATTGAAGACTATTTCATTTGTCTACGAGACGAATAGGATTTTCGCTTCTCTCCTTTGCAGCATGAGTGGAGCTGGACCTGCTGCAGCTGTATTCATGAAACTTATCATCCTCGTTATTCCTTTCATGGCTGTACATTATCCTCTCGGCAAGAACAGATACGAGTTGGTTCTTAGAGTCGTTAAGCTAGGTCTACTTCTGGGAATAGTATCGAGTATTCCGTTATACGCGTTGATCGTGGCGAGGAATTTCTGGATTATCTGCGTCTTTCTTAGCTAGATTTCAAGACGGTTCATATCCCATGAAGAAGGAATATGGGGGTGAAGAAAGGAATGGACACTGAAGGTGAAGCAACTGAGAGGAGAGAAGGGATAGTCTCACAAGTTATACATGTGGGTGCGAATCGCGCTCGATCTGGGATTCCAGGTTTTGACGAATTGACGAAGGGAGGTTTGATAAGGAATAGAGCTTATCTAACGGCTGGTTCAGCTGGGACAGGCAAGACAATCTTCTCAACGCAATTTATTCATAACGGGGCCGTGAAATACAGAGAGAACGGGGTGTACGTGACCTTGGAGGAAACTCCTGAACAGCTAAGGAGGGATATGTTCAGCTTCGGATGGAACTTGAAGAAACTGGAGAGCGAGAGCAGGCTGATCCTGTTGGATGCGTCTTCCAGTAGAGTTGGCTTCGGCAGCAAAGAGAAATTTGTTGTTCCTCGACCCTTCACCTTGGATGCACTGCTCTACGAGGTTAACCGCTGCATCGAGAAGATCGAAGCTAAGAGAGTTGTGATCGACTGCTTAGACGCGATGGGCTTACATGCTAAGGATGTGGAGGAATTTAGGAAGTCTCTTCTCAAGCTGACTATGATCTTAAAGTCTTTCGAATGTACTTCTCTCCTTATCTCGGAGTCGTTTGAAGGGAAGGCCCCTAGCCGGTATGGAGTTGAGGAGTTCGTTACCGATGGTATAATAATGCTTCATCATGCGCTGGATGAGAGTATCTCTGAGGAGACCACTCTCGATGACAACCCTGTTGAGGGAAACTTCCAAAACTTGCTGCAGGAAAGCAAGTCTTGGACTAGAACACGTACTAGGAGGATAGAAGTCCTAAAGATGAGGGGCAGCGACCATTCCCATGACTTGCATAAGTTCGTGATAACTCAAGACGGCGTCACTGTAGAAAGCCATCCTGAAGTAACGAGGAGCATTAGAAAAGCAGTGTTCAAGACACGCCCCATCGAGTGAATCCAAAGTGGCAGGAAATGAAAGAGAAGAGGATGAGGACAGGTATCGGAGGGCTCGACGAGAGACTTGGAGGGCTGCCTAGTCGTCGCGACGAGAAGACGTAAACCCTAACAAACAAAGAGTTCACCGTTAGAGGCACTCATCGCTAACAAAAATAGAGAGACTTTAGTCATCTCTGATGATGAGGCTTCCCGATGGGACAAACCTCAATGCATCTTGTACATTCAATGTAGCTGTCTGTAGTAGGCCTCTCAATAAGCTTCCTTTCCAATCTTCTCACATCCTCGGCAACATCCGATGAGGAGGGGCTTTCAGCCGAATAGGTCATACAACGGTTGATATTCAACCTGAACGGTTCGAGCGCTTTAGTTGGACAGGCAGTGAGGCATCTTACACAATCTCCGCACAAGTCTTCCTTGTAAGGTTCGTCTATGTCAAGTTCTGCTGATGTCAGCACTGAGATCAGTCTCACTCTCGGTCCGTAGCTCGGAGTGACTAGCAGAGTGCTTTTCCCTTGACAACCAAGACCGCATTTAACAGCAGCCGTTTTGAGAGGAATGCTAAGCGAAAATAGAGATTCAAAACCTCTCTTTCCAAGATATTCGACAACCATCCATGCCTTATTTTTCATGATCTCATAGTAGAAACAGTAATGTTCCAACAGTTCATCAGGCATATGCATTCCGTAACCTCGCCAATTCGGGGAATCTACGGCCAAGTTAACAGCCTTATCCCAAGCGTTGAAGCCCATCAATACCACTGATTTAACCGTTGGCAATTCCTCTTCTGGCGGACGCAAGTTGATAATCCCGCCTACCTGTCCATAAGGCAGGCCATGCAGCATTTCTGGGTTAGAAATTCCAACGGATACAAAGCCGATCTCGATCGCTCTCTGCTTAAGATCTTGAGTCAAAGTCATTATACTATCTCCTTTCGGTCACAATAGAAGAGTGTAGAAATGCAGCGAAATAAATCCTCCACCATCAGATGACGGTGCAGGTATGTCGGATCACTAGGACACTCGCCTGGGAATAAGGCTTCTGATTTCCAGACTCTTATCCAGTGCCATCAACGACTTATTCGAGAAGAGTTCGGAAAAGGTCAAGCTACCTTTATACGGTGGGTAGTAGCCTAAGACACTGCCTTCAACAGGGTCTGGCCCCAACTCCTTCATCGTAGCCCTCACAGATTGTTCGACACTCATTCCCTCCATGATCATCATCCTCAGCAGTGTAAGCGTAGCTTGATCCGTATGCTTGACATCGACCAGCCCATCCCAGCCTATAACCACGGATGCGCCTCGACTTATGAAAGCTTGAGGCAGGTCACGGCTGAAGAGCCCGAAGCATCCCGTCAAAATGATTACAGTGCCACCGTAGTCCGCGGATCTCTGCTCGATAAATTCAGGGTTGACAGCGAATACTACCTCGCTCTCGTTAAAGGCTTGAGCTGGAGTCACCAAATCATACAACTGCTCTTGAGGATACTTGAGCTCACTGTAGGTCTCTGTGGTGAAGAGCCCTACCGGCTTTCCCTTGATCTCAGGGTCCCATGATCTAACCTCGACGCCAGCGTGAACCCTGAAGACTATAAGCTTGTAACCATACTTAGCCAAAGACCCGTACAGGTTGACCGTCACCTCCTTCGGGTTGTAGATGTCTACATCAAAGCCCGAACGAAACATCATGTCTTCAGCCGTATCAATGAACTCTCGGCTAGGAGAATGGGCGCTGAGCTGGTCTACTAAGGCCGCCTTCAAAGTAGGCTTATTCACCGTGGTGGATTGGCTTGTGGAAGTGCTAGTCTCTAGCTGATTCCCACTATGTGAGGTCGGTGGAGAAACCATAAGGTAGGCTACGAGGACCATGAAGACCATTAAGACCAGGAACCCGGCCAGCTCGCCAGTCTTAGCTCTACGTCTCCCCTTATCTCTACCTTTCCTTCCTCTAGCCTTCAATCTTCTTCATCAAAGAAATAAGACGGCAAGAGCTTAAACTTTAGGTTTGATTCTTCGAAAGAAGCTTCCGAAAAAAAAGGTTTGTTTAGGCTTTATGCCTTCAGAAATACAGTGATTCTTTTGCTAAGAAGCTCGATCAACTTAGCAAATCTTAAAAGCGCTATTCTGAATGTTGTAGAGCGCCTACTTTCAAGAGTGATTGAGCATTGACGGAATCTGCCGGCAGAGTGCTCGAAGGAACCATGAAAGCCTTGAGCATGGCTTCGACTCTAGTCGAAGAAGCCTGCAATAGGTTGGGAAGAGAGTCATCAGTCTCCTTTCCTGAAACGAACTATTCTCTTCCCATGATCTACGCTTTATTGGGAACACGTGTGGATAAAGTCGATGATCTTGTCAGGGTTCTCTCCACAATTAAAGGAGGAGTGAAGAAGGAAATCACAAACGAGGATATGTTGTCAAACGGAATGATAGCGCTGATAGCCTTCGAATTGACTGAAGGCGCGAGATACGCTCTCGAAAAGGAGCCTTACAAAGATCCTTACGTCGGTTTCATAACAGACGCGCTCTTCAGAAGGGTCAGCCTAGGTCTAGCTGACGGTACTATACCGGGAATCGTCGTAGTCAGGGGTGAAGCTGGAGACGAGCATTTGGCAGCCCAACTCGGAAGAGAGATAAGGAGTCGAAACCTTCTAGGCCTCTTATCTGGCGGAGTAATCGATCAAATGCAGAAAGGAGGCGTAGCGTTCGGTTTGGATCAGAACCTAATTCCTTTGGGCGACGAACCGTCGTCCTTGATACACGCTGTAAACCTAGCGGTCAGGGCTTCTCTAATGTTCGGAAGCATTGAACCTGGAAAGAAGAATGAACTTACTCGATACTTGAAGGATCGCATTCCAGCATTCGTAGTCTCACTTGGAAAGCTGGATGATCTGACGCTTGCAACAGGCTTCGGAGCGATCGCATTAGGGCTTCCAGTCGTTACAGATCAAATCGTAGCAGAGATTCCAAACTCTCTATTATCAAGACCTGACTATAGAATGCTCCTCAGCTCGGGGTGTACTCTAAAAAAGATTAGAACTAAGGTTATTGTGAAGCCGCCGATCCCAGTGGACTATAGCTCTGCGTATGAGGGAAAGAGCATAAGGAAAGAGGAAATGTACGGAGAGTTCGGTGGGGGTCGAAGCGTCGCATTTGAATTGGTACGGAAGAGGAGCCCTGAAGAGATCGTCGATGGAGCTGTAAAGGTCCTCGGCCCTGACCTAGCGGATATGTCCGAGGGGAAAGCCCACGCTTTAGGCATAACCGTGGACGTGGCCGGGGCTAGACTTGAGAAGGATTTTGAGCCCGTTCTCGAACGCAGACTACATCAGTTCTTGAATAGAGCCGAAGGCGTAATGCACCTAGCATCCCGCGATATCGTCTGGATTCGCATCAGTAAGGAGGCTTTCAAGAAAGGATTTCAAATCTTAAACCTAGGCGATATTATAGTCACCATGCTCCGCGCAACATTCCCAGCGCTGGTCGATAAAGTTCAAGTCACCATCCTGACCGACGAGAAGAAAGTTCAAGAATCAATTCTGGAAGCGAAAAGATTCTATGTAGAGAGGGATGGGCGTATGATGGAGTTAACTGAAGACAACGTAGATGCCTTTTACGGATGTGCCCTCTGCCAATCCTTTGCTCCCGTCCACGCATGCGTCATCACGCCCGAAAGGATAAGCCTCTGCGGAGCAACGACTTGGATAGATGCAAAGGTTTCGCATAGCATCGATCCACAAGGTCCGAACTTTCTAGTTCCGAAAGGAAAGTGTCTAGATCCAGTGAAAGGCGAATGGGAAGGCGTGAACAAGAAAGTCTATGAAAGATCGCATAATACAGTTGAGAGAGTCTTCCTTCACAGCATGTTCGGGTATCCGCATACCTCCTGCGGCTGCTTCGAGGCGATAGTGTTCTACATCCCAGAAGTCAGTGGCATGGGGGTTGTTGACAGAGAATTTAAAGGGCCAACAGTCAACGGGATGTCTTTCTCATCTATGGCAGGGTTGGCTGGAGGCGGGAGACAGACTGAAGGCTTCCTAGGCATAGGAGTCAACTACATGAGATCAAGAAAATTTCTCCAAGCAGACGGTGGATGGAAAAAGATTGTGTGGTTACCACGTAAAATGAAGGAAGCAATGAGAGAAGTGATCCCGACTGAATTGTATGGCAAGATAGCGACCGAGGAAAACGCCAAGAACTTGGAAGAGCTTAAGCATTTTCTCGAAGACGTCAACCGGATTATGAATTGATACAGCAATCATTAAAGCCCTCACTTGATATTATGGGTTGAAACAGCCAGAGGGAATGTTGCGAATGTCCGAGTCAGGGAAATGCCCTCGATGCCAGGAAGAATGCGTCGAGCTCGGAGTGCCGATAATAAAAGTTGGCAAGACGCGTGAAGCACGAGTTCGCGTGCTTGAGTGCCCGAAGTGCCTACTCGTATTCTACGAGGCTTCGAAAGAATAGACGAACACAAGTGACCAAATGCGAACCCTTTGTCTTCCACATTGGATGACGGTTAGCCAGTAGCCGCAAATGAAAGAGATCTAAGTGGATTGCGATGACGGAGGACCTCTACCGACTCCTAAGACCAAAGTTGAAGCTTCCATCAGTCAGATACCCCGGCAGAATAAGCATAGTGCAGCTAGGAGCCACCTCGCAAGAGGGAGGGACGCGCAAACGCTCGGTCAAGATTGGAGGCGACATCGATTTTCCATTCTTCGCTTTGGAGGCGCCGACAGCTGTCAGACCTGCTGTCGCAATGGAGGTCTTTGACAAACCTCTGGGAATTCCTACGCCTGTTCGAGAGAGTTTAGGTAGCGCAGCCGAAGACCCAATAGAGTGGGCGAAAAAATGTGCACGAGAATGTCCGATCGATGCTATCGCTCTACGACTCGTGAGCTCAGACCCTGCACTTGACGATAGGTCTTCGGAAGAATGTGCCCGGCTAGTCAAAAATCTCCTTGAGGAAGTAGATTTACCTCTAATAGTCTTTGGCTCAGGGAATGATCAGAAGGATCCTGCCGTCCTAGAGAAAGTAGCAGAAGCTGCCGAGAAAGAAAGAGTCTTACTATCAGTAGCTACCTTGAAGAATGACTACAAGAGAATCGCGCATGCCGCTATACGCTATGGCCATTTGATCCTCTCTAGGACAGAGTGCGATCCCCCTTCACAAAGAATCTTGAACGACCATCTTCTCGAGCTCGGCTTGAACCCAGATAAGATAGTTATGGATCCAACGACCGCTGCGCTAGGGTACGGCATTGAATACTCAATCTCCATAATGGAACAGCTTAGACTCGATGCACTCAAAGGTGATAGGAGCGTCCAGATGCCGATCGCAGCCATTACAAGCTATACTTGGAATGCTCGTGAAGCGTGGAGTGAGGATGAGAGACTTGGCCCGATACAGGTTCGAGGTCCACTCTGGGAGACTCACACCGCGACCTCACTTTTTCTTGCTGGTGCTGGCCTTTTCATAATGCTCCATCCAGATTCAGTATGGCAGTTCAACAAGATTCTTTCTGAAATCTTTCCAAGGAATGCTCAAAGTCAGCTGGATGGTTGAGGCATGTCTCGCAGACTTTCTCCATTGGCAGTATACAACTCCCTACCGAAGAAGAACTGCAATGACTGTGGCGTACCAACATGCCTTGCCTTCGCAGTTAAACTCATTGAAGGCACTGTCGAACTGAATGCTTGCCCCCACCTCACGGATCAGCAGAAGAGTGAAATCGACCAAATGGTTCTTCCTCCGGTTAGGAAAGTGGTTTTCGGCAAAAGAAAAACGGTGGCGGTCGGTGGTGAAAGGGTTCTCCATCGACATGAGTTGAAACTGCACAATCCTACGGCCATCGCGTTGGACTTAGACGACTCTGAGCAAGACCAAGTCATTGAGGCAAGACTTCAGTCGATAAACGAGTTTAGAATAGAACGCGCAGGACAAACTCTCGGAATAGATGCAGTCGCTGTGTTAGGCACCTCGAAGAGCCCCGACCGCTTCCGAAAAGTGGTGAAGACTGCCAGTGAAGGCAGCAGCCTACCTATTATTCTATGTTCTTTGAATTCGGAAGTATTGCAAGCCAGTTTAGAAGAAGTCAAGGACGATAGGCCAATCTTGTACTCAGCGACAGCTGAGACTCTTGACAGATTCATTGAACTGTCGAAAGAGTTCAAATGCCCGATTTGCCTCACCTCCGAAGACTTGGCTGAATTAAGAGCGATGGCCAGAAAAGCAATGAATGAAGGCGTCAGCGTTCTCCTTGCTCCGATAACGCCACCGACCAACCTTCATGAGGCGTTGCTGAAGCTTGCAACGATCAGACGCGCGGCCATTGAGCACAAGTATCAGGAGTTAGGTCACCCAATCATCGCCTTTCCGATATTCGAACCAGACTCCATAGAAAGGGGATGGCGCAATTCAGTCGTAGCGTCTATGTTGATGATGCGATATGCAGACATCTTAGTGACACACTCTCTAGAGATGCCTCTGCTACTACCAGTGTTTACGTTACGTCAAGCTATCTACAGCGACCCAAGATATCCTTCTTCAGTGAAGAGTGGACTATACGCATATGGTACGCCGGATTCTAAGTCTCCAGTTCTAATGACGACTAACTTTGCTTTAACGTATTATCTGGTCTCAGGAGATATCTCAGCCGCAAAGATCAGCTGTTTCCTACTGGTTGCAGATACACAGGGCATGTCCGTTCTGAACGCAGTTGTAGGCAGACAACTAACGCCTGAGGTTGTTAGAGATCTCATTCATCAGACGCACATCGAAGAGAAGGTTACGCATCGGAAACTTATGATTCCAGGGCTCGCAGCAACATTGAGCGGCGACATTGAGGATGCCACCGAGTGGCAGGTCATTGTTGGACCAGAGGAATCTTCAGAAATATGGAGTTTCCTAAAGAAGACTGGCTGGACTCTGTAGTCGAGACATTTGATGAATCGAAGGTCTATTGCCTACGTTCAAAAATTCTTTGGATGTCGATTGCTGTCTTGCGCTAGTTTTTTTTGGAATTGGATTCGTTTTAGGGAGAAGCATTAAATACGGCTGTCCAGCCATTATCTGCCGAACCTAGTGGAATTTCGAAAGCTGGTGCTTTAATCTGTCGAAGCGAGCTCTTCACATGAAAGTTAAAGAATTGAAAACTGACATCGGGGTCGTAAAGGATCTTGAGCTATCATTTGGCAGGATCTTTGAAGAGACTTGGACTGAGCCGGTAGGTACAACGCCTTTCCCGGCGGTCACGGATTTAAGGGCTTGGGACATGAGACTGCTGGAGAGATACAAGCCCTTCTATATGCCATTCTGTGATGTCTGTTGCCTCTGCACAATGGGTAAGTGCGATCTTTCTCGAGGGAAGAGAGGTGCTTGCGGGCTCAACATGGCAGCTCAGCAGTCAAGGATAGTGTTGCTTGCCTGCTGTATAGGAGCTGCCACACATGTAGCTCATGCACGGCATCTTGTCGAGCACTTGGCGGATCATTATGGCAGGGACGCCCCGATAGACGTTGGCGGTTTCAATGTTGAGGTGGAAGCCCCTATCACGAGGCTCGTTTGCGGTATTAGGCCTAGGAAGATCGGGGACCTTGAGGATGTGCTGGACTACCTTGAAGGCGAAATCGTTCATCTACTGTCGGCAACACACACGGGCCAAGAAGGAAGTGAACTCGACTTTGAATCGAAGGTTTTTCACGCGGGCATGATCGATCACGTTGGCCTTGAGGTAGCAGACATAGCGCAGATAGCTGCTTACGGCTTTCCGAAGGCTGATCCTGACGCGCCTCTAACGGAGATTGGTTTCGGAGCCATAGACTCTTCAAAACCTGTTGTGCTGGTCATAGGTCACAATGTTCCCCCTTCAGTCGCCATAGTCGACTACCTGAAGAAGAATAGGCTGTACGGCTCAGTTGAAGTGTGCGGATTGTGTTGCACAGCCCACGACTTGACAAGGTACGAACCGACAGCGAAGATAGTTGGGCCCATCTCGTGGCAGTTACGATTCATAAGAAGTGGAATCCCTGACGTTGTTGTGGTCGATGAGCAATGCATTAGAGCAGACTCACTTGTGGAAGCTCAGAAGATACATGCGCCGCTCATAGCGACTAGCGACAAGAACTGTCTCGGATTGCCGGATAGAACGCATGATCCAGCGGACGAGATTGTATCGGATCTCGTTGACGGAAAAGTTCCCGGAGCTCTCATTCTTAACCCGGCTAAGGCTGGGGAGGTTGTAGTAAAGACAGCCTTGAAGATCGCTCCTAAGCGCAACAAGTTCAAGAGCATCCCGAGTATCGAGGAAATGATCGACGGAGCGAAGAAGTGTAGGAAATGCGACGATTGTAGGCGTGCTTGTCCAAACGACTTGCCGATAACTGAAGCCTTAAGCAAAGTCGCAGAAGGCAAAATTGAACGGCTTGCAGAGTTGCTCGATAGCTGCATCGGCTGCGGCAGATGCGAGAGCGCCTGCCCAGTGAAGCTCCCCATACACAGCTACATGGAGAAGGCTGCTGAAAAGATACTGAAAGAAGAGAAGTTCAAGATTAGAGTCGGCAGAGGCGCAATTCAAGACATCGAGATTAGGAACGTAGGCAGCCCGATAGTACTGGGAGAAATCCCCGGGGTCGTAGCGTTCGTAGGATGCGCCAACTATCCTCACGGAGGAGATGAAGTCGCAAAGATGTGCGAGGAATTTGCTAAGAGGCGGTACATTGTGACAGCCTCCGGTTGCTCAGCAATGTCTATCGCTATGCATAAGAATGAGGAGGGCAAGACCCTATACGAGGAGTTGCCCGGGGCTTTCGACGCCGGCTGCCTTACGAATGTAGGATCCTGCGTATCAAATTCTCACATCGCTGGAGCAGCAATCAAGATCGCTAGCATATTCGCTAAACGCAATCTACGCGCGAACTATGAGGAGATCGCTGATTATATTCTCAATCGAGTTGGCGCTGTAGGTGTAGCGTGGGGTGCTATGTCTCAGAAGGCTGCGGCTATCGCTAGCGGATTCTGGCGACTGGGAATCCCAGTGGTCGTTGGACCCCACGGCGCAAAGTATAGGCGCATGCTACTCGGTAGGAAAGACCGTCAGGAGGATTGGTATGTCTATGATGCTAGGACTGGCAATCGCGTTTACGTCGGTCCAGCACCTGAACACCTCTTCTACGCGGCTGAGACCAAAGAGGAGGCGACAGTTATGATTGCGAAGCTCTGTATGAGACCTAATGACACTACGAAAGGGCGTGCGATTAAGCTTAC
>Ga0209725_1001090_pt1 | contig 15824 bp, 15 predicted proteins | sample I18A1metaG_FD_184145 | JGI IMG/M metagenome (GOLD analysis project Ga0209725, IMG submission 184145) | Lake sediment bacterial and archeal communities from Gulf of Boni, Indonesia to study Microbial Dark Matter (Phase II) - ​I18A1 metaG... | ecosystem: Environmental > Aquatic > Freshwater > Lake... | reverse complement strand
AATTGGATGAAATACACTTTTGCCACTAAGAAGAGAAAGAACTACATGGTGGTCTTCAATGTCTACGGAGGCTCTATGACCCTTGAGCTACTTCGCCTCTTGAGGGACGGAGGCGTTAAGAGAGTCTTCTTTGTCGGTTCTCTTGGAGCCAAAGATCTGCCAATAGGAAGTATGGTCTTGCCTTTGAAGGTGGTCGATAGGGCTGGGCCTGTGTTGGTCGATGACCGATCTAGCGAGATTGTGACGCCAGATGAGGGTTCCTTAGCAAGATTGAGAAGAGCACTGCAGGATCTGGGAATAAGTCATGTGGAAGGAACGATAACCTCCGTTCCATGCGTCCTTCACAATCTTCCTGAAGTGAAGAGGTTGGTAGAACAAGACCAGGCGGTTCTGGGCGTAGAACTGGAGATGTCCACATTCTATTATTATTCCAAGAAGGACGGGCTTGAGAACTATGCACTCTTGTATGTAAGCGACAATGAGAAACACAGCATCATCAGTCGGGCGAAGAATGTGCGGGAAGCCAGGAGGAACGCATTGAGAAGTATCACTAACGTGGCGTTAGAACTCTTGTGACTGTCGAAGCTACTTGGGCCCAGGCAATAACTCTCTGTTCAACTGTGAGCTCAACCATTTCTCAGACATCTGGCCTAGCAACCTATCCAGTTTCCTTCAGCTAATCTTTTGATTGCTTTGTTGCGTCGATGATTCTTTCTTTCCAACATTCGCTGTTATTGAGACCCAGGATGATTCTTTTGTAAGGTCCATCCCTTAGTTCAATGATCAGATAGTTCTTACTCCTCGTCACGTACCAAAATTCTCTCCCTTTCGTTGTGTGATAGGTCCCTGCCCTTATCACTCCTGGTATATGAGTTCCGGGTGCTCTGATATCTCTCAAACTAGTTTGAGGGGCTTCAGTGGTCACATCTTGTATGTGCTCCAGAGGTACTTCAAAAGAAGTCTTTGCTGCTAGAATCTTCTCCAAGGCTCCTAACTCTACTTTCAATCTGTTCTTGCGAATACTGAGCTTCATACAATCAACCCACGAGTCCGCTTCAGATATCAAGCTATGTTCAAAAAGGAAGAGTTATGGCAGGTCAGTCTCCGCTGGTGGTGCAGAGAAACTCTCCGAGCACCATGCCCTCTCTTCTTCAAAATCAATCTCATACTGAAGTCTAAGGTTAGAGCATATGGCCTGAAGAATGATGTTTTGCCTGTTCATAGCTGGAGCTAACACGTGCATGCTTAACTCCGTGCCTTTTCTCTCATCCACTGCACGGTTAACTGTCCGCTAGAAGAATTTCCGGATATTCACTCAGCCGGGTGCTAGTGGATAGATTCCTGCGAATCCGTCTACACCGTAGTCGACGAAGCCATCATTGTTTCCAGCTGGAACTGTGACTCTGCCTATCGTCCAAGGCGTGGAAGAGTCGTTCCAAGCTATGACGTAGACGCCACCCAGATACGCAGAGGGGTTCGCCATCACATTCTTCACAAACCATAGGGCTCCTGCTTGAGTGCCCTTGAGTGTGAGCCCCGTGATGATGAAGATGATTCGTCCTGCACTGTCCGTGAAGCACTGGATTAGGCATAGGTCTCTCAGCAGTCCTGTTACATCTGTTGCGGGAACACTAGCGATCACCACTCCGCCTGCTCGTAGCACGAACTGGTAGTACGCGACGCCACCTGCGGTTGACGCTCTGAAGAAGGCGAGTGACTGATCAGCACCCGCCGGTGCCTGATCCATATAGTACTTGATCGAGTTATGGACGGCTGGACCGCCTGTCATCACTATGCATGATCCGCTCGGACCGAAGTCCAGCCTGGGGCGTCCTGTCGCCGAATCAACCTTACTGGCGTCCGTGTCCCAGGCTTGGCCGTAGCCGACTCCGCCGGCACCTTGCAGAGCTCCAGCAGCAGCGTATATGTCAACTGGATCAGCATATCCCACGCCGAAGAGTTTGGTTCCTCCAACCGTGGCCGTCGCCGGATACAAATACTTCAAAGCAGACCCGCCTGACGTGATCTTGTTGGCGGCCCCGCCTGCCGGGGCCGCGTTGCCTTTAGCTGAGCCGCCGACGGAGACCTTCACAATCTTTCCGGGCCAGTCGTACGTTCCAAAATACGCGTAACTGTTAACAGTATCGATGACGCCTGACTTGAAGTCATTCTCGCCTGTATTCAGCGATATGGCTCCAGCGTACGTGAAGTCTGAAAGCTTGATCTTAACGATCCTGCCTGGAGTGTGTGCGTATGTCGCGAAGTATGCGAAACCCTGTGCAACGTCGATGACCCCGGAAAACAGTCCCAAATCGCCCAAGTTTAATGTTAAGGCTCCGACGCGGCTGAGGTCTGAAAGCTTAACCTTAACGATCTTGCCCGGATTGCTTCCTGTTGCGAAATACGCGAAGCCATTCGCAGCATCAATAACAGCTGATCTAAGCTCGTTTTCGCCTGCGTTCAGGGTTAATACTCCGACGCACGTAAAGTCCGATAGTCTAACCTTCGCAACCTTGCCTGGTGACGTGTTCGTTCCAAAATACGCGAAGCCTTTGGCAACGTCAATGACAGCAGAACAGATCCAGGTTACATCTGGCCCCAACGTTAACGATCCAACGCGAGTGAAGTTGGAAAGGCTAATCTTCACAATCTTGGAATTTGAGGCGAGGTTCGTGAATGTTGCGAAATATGCGAACCCAGCTGCAGGATCGATGACGGCTGACAGGGGGCTCTCACCGATAGGGAAATTCAACGTCCCAACGCGAGTGAAGTCTGAGAGCCTAATCTTCACGACCTTGGGTTCATAGTTTACCCCGAAATACACGAAGCCGCTCGCGGCGTCAATGACAGCTGATCTAAGCTCGTCTTCACCCGTGTTCAGAGTCAAAGCTCCGACGCGGCTAAGGTCCGATAACTTGACTTTCACAACCTTACCTGGTCGGGTGCCTGTCCCGAAATATGCGAAGCCGTTAGCAGTGTCATTGACGGCACAATAAAGCATGTCTTCCCCCGTGTTCAAGGTTAATGCTCGCACCCGAGCAAGGTAGGAGGCAGGCAGAGCTAGGGCGAAGGTCATAGTTGTGCCTGAAGCACTGATGTTAATCACGTTGATTCCTGTGGATCCCCCTGCTTTGTCCCTGCTGTTCGGATCTGTCGTGTCATTGAAGGCCCTTCTCTGAGGAGCACAGAAAGTGTCGTTTGAATCACCCCGGTTGCTACCATAGAAATCCAGATCCTGGCGTCCTCCGTGAGCCTCCTCCAGATCGACCCATCTATCTTTCTCATTCTTGTTATCGGTCTTCGTGTCGTCTACATACCATATCAGCATCCCAGGGCCAGGCAGGCTGCTGTCGTACCCGGTGTTCTGCCGATTCTCAATCAGGAGATATTCCGTTGATGTGATTGCCAACTTGTACATGCTTTTGTCCGTCTCTATCTGCTTCAGACTCTTCGTCACAGGAATGCTATCGCCGGAATTGATCAACAGAGTGGTAGGAGATATCCATCCTAGCTTTGCTTTGCACCAGGCACTAGGATGTGAAGGGGAAGACCCACTAGGGGAGCCTAACCAGCTACCAGAACTCATCAGACACCAGTTGCCTACGCCGTCAGAACTGTAATCAGTATCGTACAGGTCTGGTAAGCCTATGTCGTGGCCGAACTCGTGGGCAACTGTACCTAGAGGAGAGTCCTCAGCCACAATGAAGTATCCGCCCACCTCGTCAGTTGGATGTTTTGAGATCCTCTTCCCGTCAACAAAGGTGTCTTGAAACTGAACGTACTGCGTCCCATCCCAACTCTGGTAGCCATCCCCGAAAATGTACCAGCGATGGGACCAAATATCAGTTGACACCCCGGTGGATTCCTGTCCGTTTCCCGCATGAATGATGCATATGCTCAATTCATCGGGGTCTATCACACCGTTCCCATTCTTATCGTAGGGAGCAAAGTTTATGAAGGGATCGGCCAGCACGATCGCTTCCCTCGCAAGGTCGAAAACGAAGGCGTTCTTCTGGTCATCACCAGTACTCGAGCCGTCCTCTCCCCACCAAGTCATGTTATGTGCGCTTCTAACCCAGTTCGCCGTTACACCGCCTGCCACCATCAGCGACCCATATGAGACCTCTGTGAAGTAATGTCTCATCTGACCTTGACTAGTGCCGAAGAAGAGACTCACATAGTGATTGTATGACTGCGTCCCTGCCCTGTCCGCAAAGTCGACCCGGATAACAAAGATGTCCCTCGTTCCAGTTACGGCTTTCTCTGGAAGCGGCGCCGGCCAGTCAGCCACCTCCGGAGGCGGCAAGCCCAAGGCACGGTAACGCTCAACTAGATCTGGACTAGGAACGATACCCGGATGGCCTTTCTCTTGAATCAGCTGAGCCAGATTCGCAGCAGGTACAGCAGCCGGGTATGCGAGTGAACCTTGCCCCAATAAGAGAAGAAACAGCAACGGGAAGACGAGAGTGCGAGCTATCAGCCTAGAGTGGCACATAAACTCTCAGTACGGAAGGGGTCAGAGTATATATGCGTTCAGATCTAGGTTCTACTGAGGGCCAGGACAAGGATTATGATGAATAGTCCCTGGAGGAGACCCATCATGTTTGCTGCGCTTTTCACTGTCATAGTTGTCGCACTGGTAGTCTCATTGATCACGACGAGGCTGAGGACGCTGGAGGAATCCAATACAAGCCTCAGGGAACTGATTGAGAGCCCCGAAAAGTATCCCGGCGAAAAGTTCGCTAGGTTCTTAGTTGTTGACGTAGAGTTGCGTGAGGATCCGTATCATCGATTGAATGAAACCTACTACCTCGTGCACATCAGAGATTCATTCGGATATGAGTCTCCTTTCGTCATCTCTTCAGACCAATACTCAAGGTATTCGAAGCATGTTGGAGAGAATGTTCGATTTAGATTGGTGGGGTCTTCAGGGCCGGGAATCGTGTCTCCTCCTGACAAGCTGATCACAAACATCTTAGTCAGCAAGAGCGTGGATCCGTTCGCCAGAGAGTTTTGTACAATACGCATTGCGCTAGCTGAGGGCTGACTAGTTCACTTATGGTTGAGCTGTGGAGGCTGTTTGTGGTGTTGCTGCGTGAAGACGCGCACCTTCGGGTTCGGATGTGCTTTACTTGGCTCTCAACTCCCCCTGTTAGGAGAGGCATCCTTCTTTCTCTTGGAAAGTCTTTTTAGGTCAGCAATGCTGGTTATTGTTGGTGTCATTTGATGGGTTTTATATGTCGCACCTCTAGCATGTGCGCATTGCTGCTTGTGTTAACTCTTACGTTTGTTAACTCAGCAATCAAGCCGGTCAGTGGCCAAGTTCAGACTTGGTCGAAATATCTCGGTACCGGGGGGCCTGTCCTTGCGCCAAGCAGCGGAGCGGCGTGGGACAGCTACCAAGTCGGTTGTCCCATGGCGTTCAAGGATGAAAACACCTACAGATTATACTACCACGGTGGGAGCGGATCTATTCCTATTGCAATAGGATACGCATATTCCGTGGACAGGGTCACCTTTACCAAGCATGCCGGCAACCCGATCCTCACGCCTGGATCTGGCGGCGCCTGGGATTCGGTTTGGGTCAACTCTCCCAGCGTTCTCAAAGCGCGAAACGGATCATATCTCATGTGGTACTCAGGTTATACCTATTTTGTAGAGAGGATTGGAGTGGCCAGGTCCAATAGCCCAGAAGGCCCATGGACAAAAGCCGCATTCCCCGTCCTCAACCCCGGCCCAAGCTCTTGGGACTCATACTGCGTTGCCTACGCGACAGTTCTCTGGGATGAGCGAGCAAAGATCTACAGAATGTGGTACACTGGCTGGGCGTCTAGTGGTCCGACTCAGATCGGGTACGCAACATCAATAGATGGACAGAACTGGGAAAAGTATAATCTGAACCCAGTCCTTACGGTGGGGGCGAGTGGTGCATGGGACGGCGATAGGGTCCATTTGCCCACTGTGCTTAAGATAGGAGGCGTTTTCTGGATGTGGTATGGAGGGTTCCGCGCTAGTACTAATACTTACAGCATCGGATGCGCATACTCCGTAGACGGTATCTCTTGGACTAAATGGTCTGCGAACCCTATCCTCACGTCCGGTTCAGCTGGAAGCTGGGATAGCAACGCTGTTTGGGGTCAGACAGTTTTCACTTGGGATCCCTCGGATCTGATTTTTGGCGGAACGCGATGGTTGGGAATGTACTATGGTGGGCGGCCTTCTGACACGAATCAAGGGGCATCTATAGGTCACGCGACTACGTTGTTTGGCGTAGCGAATCTTCCTCTCTTCACAGATTCCCCCGTGCTCTTCATCAACGCAGATCCGTCCCGAAGCCAATACGCTGCATACGATTCATTGTCCGCGGGGATTCTCTACGGGTTATGCTATAAGCCGCAGTATCAGGGCTTCGACACTAACCCATCCTGGGTGACTCAGACAGGCGCCGACAAGGGGAAGCTCCTCGTCACTGGTAAGTCAGTGGTAGCGATGGGTGGGTATGCGGCGAATTGGGTGGTCAACTATTATGAGAAGACGGCGGGAACGACGCCCGTCTATTTCCGCGTCAATACTGCTGCGAATACGTTTGAGTGGGTGGATCGAGCTACAGGAGTCGCCATCGCCAACGTTCCTCAATCGATCGACTTTACTCGTCGGGACTTCCTGGTGATCATGACTTTCGGAGGGTTAACTGGCAGCGGCAATGACATCACGATAATGTATGGGATAGGGTGGCGAGGAACCTGGGCAGGAGGCGTGTACTTCAAAGACGTTATCTGGGGAACTGGAGACGCCTCCTACTACGTAGGATACAGCTACATAATACTAGAGTGGAATGACGCCAACGGCGACACTGCTCCTCAAGCAAACGAGGTTGTGTTCAGGATAGGGCGCTAAGCTCCTCTTCCGCCGCTATCTTCATCATACACGTGTGGGCCTCACAGCGCAGCGTCTTCGTAAGATAGCGAGGTTGCTCACTTAGAGCCCAAAGCTCATGATGCGTCGATGATTATTGGCTTTTTTGGTTCTCATGGGCTTTATATGGAGACGCCTCACTCGCATTGTAAGAGAGATGCGGAAAGGCGATAGCACTTGGTAGGAGATTCCGTAAGACTCGACTAGCTACCCCTACTTGTTTGCCCACTCTCTTGAACAGTTCCTTCATCACGGATTTCACTTTTCCACCGCCTCCGTGGGAGTAGAGAGGAGCATATGGTTTGCCAGTGTATCCTTTCTTCCTCTTTACAGTCGATTCTATGTAGTGATCGCCCATGACGGCTACGGCCGGCCCTTGCATCTTTCATACGCATCGAGCCTCATGTCTCTTGGATTGGCCAAAAGGATCAAAGCGGTCTTGCGGTTAATTGTCAATAACTGTGGAAGCATCGCTTGTAACTTCTACGGTCAAGCTTAGCCCTAAGACCCAGCTTTACTATGAGTATGCGAAAGGAAAGGGCCACTGGGGGCGCATTGAAGACTTCATCAATGAGGCTGCGGAGACCTCTTTCAAACAGAAGGGCGCGACAATAAAGGGGTATGCTGTCCTTAGACTGGCCTTTCTCACGCATAGAGCTATGTTAGCAGCATATAGTCCAACGTAAGGCCGATCAAACCTATAGGTCTCCCATTCAACTTCGATATAGTTTCAAGCATTTGTCGGCTGCTCGAACGGGATCGTGAAACCGCTTAGTAAATTCTGCCCCCTTCTTGCCAAGCTCCTTTCTAACATCCTCATCTAGGAGGTATTCAATAGTCTGCTTGATTTCGCACCGTTCAGTTGTGGTGAATGGACACGAAGGGATAAGGCTCTGTTCGGGTTCTCCTATCTGTGTCACTACTGGTATCTCACAAAGCGAAGCCTCAAGGGCGCAGAGCCCGTAGAAATCCATTCCGAACTTGTCAATCCAAATATCGATTTGTTGAAAGTATTCCGGTACCTCTTGATGCTTGTATCCTGAAAGGATGCGTACGTCAATTCTCTTTCCGTTTCTCTGAAGTTCTCTCACTGCGGCAAGTGTCTCAGCGACTGGTGAGAAATGCTTGACATAGGGGTTTGGCGAGTCGTAGCATCCCACGATCGTCTTGGGGTGCGACATTTTTCTTGGATAGAATAGCTCGGGGTCTGCTGCATTGGGTATCCAAGTGGCGTCAGGTAGGTATCTAAGCAAATCAGGAGTAGAGACAATCGCCGGGCAATCGAACTGAGGAGGCCTTTTTTCAACTGGCTGGCCCCTGATTTCATGGCCGTGAAAATGCCATACGACGCTTTTTCGGAGAGTTCTTGCCATTGAATAGTCCAGGTACCTTATTCTTCCTGCCAGAATTCGATAGATCCAAGGTGCACTGTGGTAGTGGATCACATCTGATGCAACAATGCGCATCATAGCGTTGAGAGTGTTACAACAAATCTCATCCTCATATCCGTACGGATGCCTCGATTTGACGATCACGCAAGGCATGTGGCCGAGTCTCCTTTGATATTTCGCTAGTGTTGAAGCAACGCCTGCAGTATTGCCAATGTGCAGAATCTTCAAACCCAACGCCTCTGGATCGTTTGGCCTTCATTCTATAAGGCTATGTTCGTATATAGTTAGTTTCGCGAGGTGGACGCCATGAAACTGATATATCTCATGTTCGGGAGCCGGTGCTGTTTTGGAATCGGATACGACACGCATCTAATTCTCCTCTTAGGCTACGCAAGCACATTGGTCACGATCTACTATATTGCAATCAAGAGCATACCGAAGCTTGCTTCATTCTTTCCAAAACTCGGCGCCTGCCAAGAAGAAGGCCTAGCTTCCAGTAGATCATGCGTTTTTCAGCTAGCGCACTAGGGGATGTTACGTACGATTTCGATAAGTGTTGTGGTGGGCACCCGTCCTGAGATAATAAAACTGTCGTCAATCACAAAGGAGCTTGCTCAGACTCCAGGGGTCGAGCTCGATCTGATTCATACTGGGCAGCACTACGACTGGAGTATGTCCGAGGTCTTCTTCGAAGAACTTGGCTTGCCAGAGCCCAATATCTTTCTAGGCGCAAGCTCCATAACACATGCTCAGCAGCTTGCCCTAATAATGGTGCGTCTGCAGAAGCATCTTGCTACAGGTAAGACGAGTTGGCTTGTCATCGAAGGAGATACAAACTCAGCAATGGCGGCCGCTCTCACAGCTGCTAAGCTACGGATTCCCGTGGCACATGTCGAAGCGGGTTGTCGTTCCTATGACCTGTCCATGCCAGAGGAGCTGAACAGGAGGATAATCTCTGAATGTGCAATTTTGAACTTCGCGCCAACTGAGAATTGTGCAATAAATCTCATGAGGGAAGGCTTTCCGATGTCACGGATCGCACTTACGGGTCACCCTATCGTTGAAGTTGTCAACGGAGCGATGCATATGGCATGCAGCGCGGAAATTCTCGATCGACTAGACATTGAACCAAATCGGTTTGTTTTGGCCACATTGCACAGAGAAGAAAACGTTGACAATTCCAGAAAGCTAAGAAATCTGATCAAATCTCTGGCCGAAATGGGATCCACGATAGTATTTCCACTTCATCCCAGAACAAAGAAGAAGATACGTGAGTTCAGACTTAGCGGTTACTTGAAGCGCAGCTGCTTCGTCGTAACTCCTCCTCTGAAATATGTTGACATGTTAACGCTGATCAAGAACGCAGCTCTAGTGTTCACAGATTCAGGAGGGATGCAGCAAGAGGCATTGATGCTTGGCACTCCATGCCTCACAGCCAGAACTACCACGGAGTGGATAGAAACAGTGATTGCCGGAGCAAATGCCCTCGTTGCAACTAGAACGCGAGAGATTCTCAAGCGTTCTAGATATCTTTTGCAAAACATCTCAATGGTCAAGAGCAAGTTGACAACGGTTCGAAATCCGTTTGGAGATGGAAGGGCAACAGAGCGTATAATCCGAATTCTTCTTGATAGGAGGATCAGTGCTGCCGCTTCGAAGCCCATGGACTTTCTTACTGGCGGCTTGCCCATATCAAGAATGATTAAGGTCAATACGAACCAGATCTCATGGACAGAGCTTCGACGATTCGCACCGTATGTCAATATGGTTCTTGACAGGAAAGAGACCCCGATGGTGCCTGACACTCGACAAGCACTGAGGAGAGATCAGAAACTATGGATGTTTGGGCCAATGAAGATTCTTGAAAAGCTCCAAAGACTGTGCGCAAATCAGTATAGGGGAACAGGTAGATAACCTATCCGCTAGGTGGTCTACGAAAAATGCTGTACCTGCCGGCGGAATGGACCGTTATGAAGCCCATCGTATCAAAGACATCCTTGGATCCACAAAAAATGGAATGATCAACGAGAACGAGACTCACTCCAGTCTCCCTAATAGTTTCTTGAAGTCCCTGCAAAGTCCTGATTCTTCTTGAAAGGTCGAATCCTTTGATAAGGCCTCTCAGACTAGCGTCTCCGGCAAGAATTGTTTGGCGAGCGAAATATGCCGCCGAGTATGAATACGAAAGGGGTAGGCAAAGCAACATCGTCTGTTGTTGTTTCCTTATGAACTGGAAGCAACTCAAGAGATCGTGCGTTATTACGAAAGGAGGAGCGAATTTCCTCAAAGTGTCAATCTGCCTCCAAATGCCATAGCAGAGGGCAGAGGTGCAAAGCACTGGACCGAGGCTGTTATTGCACCATAGCGCGGCTATCACTGCTGTTGCTGATGAACCAAAAGCTAGAAACCGATGTGCATCTCCGAATCGCCAGAAGACGGCCAAGAGGCTTGCCATGATCGCCCACGATGCAATGATGGGTTCTACAGAAGCCCCATGGTACAGGGTTAGGAGAACCGCGACGGCAGCGAGAAGAAGAAGCGGATTCGATCTAAGAAGGGCTACAGGACCGGGAAATGCTTTGCGGCCACTCAGATCGCCAAATCTTACGTGAAATCTTAGGTATCCTATATGCTGCTTAAGAATCTTCCAGTAAAAGCCTCCAGTAAAGATGGTTACCAATATGATGGCTAGCGCCACACTGACTGCAATCTTTCCTGCAAGGACTGGAACGCTGATCGCGAGTCCGCCCAAAACGAACCATGAGACTTGCACAGCCATCTTGTGAGATAGGAGCATGAGACCGTATAGAACAACAAAGATGAAGGGGACTGTTTGATTAGAACATAAGAGGAGCGAAAAGATTGACGCTGTGAGAAGAATGTTTCCAATCGGCCGTGGGTTTATGGACAGGGAGTCGATGTAGTTGATTGGGATGCTCAAGTATAGGACAACCGCCAAAAGGCCCTGGACAAGGTTACCAGAATCTACAAAAGATGACAGACCAAACACAAGTGCGGCATTTGCCAGGTCGCAAGCTAAAGGAACGAACTTCGACAGGCTGTGTGGCATAAGAGCCAATATCATGTGCAGCAACGGAGGGTACGCATGTGGCCCATGGTAAAGAAATTCCGGAATATTCTTAGGCAGACGCAGTTCCTTCCGAGTATGTCTAGCCACCGTCAGATGATAGAAAGTGTCAACTCCCAGCCAATAGAAGGACACCAGCGGATAGACTCTCAGGAAGATCTCAATTGCAAGGACGAGCATGAGAAGAATAATCAATCTTTGAAGCCTTCAAAGAGCAGTCGGTCATAGGTTTCAAGGGTCTGTCTCAGGTCCAAAAATTCTTCAGCAAACATTCTCATTCGAATTTTCTCTTTATCAAAATCCACCGTACTGAGAACTCTTGTTATTTCTTTTGCAAGGACAGACGGACTGTCCTTCTCAACAAAGTAGGCAACATCGCTCAGCAAGTGACACGAGACGCGGTCAGATCCTACTATCACAGGCAAACCGCAAGACATAGCCTCATAAACGGTGAGACCCACGCCTTCTACTAAGGAGGAAACGTGAGAGACAAAGAGATCAGACGCTTGGTAGTACGGCAGAGGGCGACTTCTTCTTCCCACAAAGATCACGTTCGAAGCGACTCCTGTTAGATTGACGATGTCCTTGCAGTCATCAGTAGCAAACCCGTCGCCAACAAATACGAATATTCTGTCCTTCCTAGCTTCTGTCACAAGGGGAATTGCCTGAGCTATTATCAACACACCGTTCTTTGGAACCATTCGCCCGACGAAAGTAATGATCCTCTTATCAGTCGGAAGTCCGATCGACCGGCGAGTCTCCTGCTTATCCAATGTTGGCCGAAACATGTTCAGGTCAACTCCATTTCTAACAACGAACAGGTTCCTCCTCCTTAGCTTTTCAATGAATCTCCTTTCAAAATCTGAGACAGCAACTACAGCGTTAGCTTTCATGTAAGCAAACTTCTCTAGGATAGACAATAGCGCTAAGTAGAACATGTCGCTGAACTTGAATTGGTTGAAACGTTTTCTGTAGAAGTTGGCAAACTCGTATGAAGCAGGCCCATGCACTGTGAGCACCAGCCTAATTCCAAGTAGCTTTGCAGCGATGGCTGCTGGAAATCCAATGTACACGTCATGAGCATGATAGACGCGAACTCCCGTTGTCTTGCTATGTCTGATCAGCTTGAGAAGAATAAGAAGTTCCGAGAACATGAGACTCAGAGATCGCAACGGCAGCTTCGGATGGACGAAGAATATTGGATTTGGAAGCTTCACCACGGGTTGCTTTGGGGCTTCACAGAATACTGCTATCTGCCCTCTTGCATCGAAGTATTCGATTTCATGTCTGATCAAGGACATAGATCCCCCAACACCTGAAAGATCATCGTAGCTCAGAATCATTAGAGGCGCTCTCAACTTCCTCGCTGAGCTCTGAGATGACCTACGATGCATGATAGAGAACACCTGTCTAAGCCCGGGTTTGCTGTAACCTGCTCATGCTGGGCCACCGTTGTCAACGGGTCGTTTCTGAGCCTTGAACGCAAGGACTCTCCATATCGGAAGCTTCATCCTTCCAAGGTGACGGTAAATCGGATCGAGGCTTCGGAGGAAGACTGATTCACATGAGAACGAGCGGAAAAATTTTCGAATACGAAAATCCAAGTACGGGTCCACAAGATCAATCCCTAGTCCTTGAAAGGCGAACTCCTCAAATCCCTTAGTGTTCAACAAGCCGCGAACCTCAGAGTAGCTATACTCCTTAACATGAGCTGGATCAATGCGCTTCGAGACACGGATTCCGCTTCTTCTCACTGTGGAGATAATCATTTTTCCGTTTTCCTTAAGAATTCTCCAGATCTCAGCGACAACGCATCGATCTTCTCGTACGTGTTCAATGACTTGATGGCATATCACCCCGTCAACAGACGCATCGGCAAGAGGCAGAGCCCTGCCATCAGCTCTTATTATGTCACCCTTCAGTTTTGCCTTCGCTTTTCTGCACCTGGTCAGGGACAGATCAACACCAACTATCAGGCCAACCCATCGTTCGAATTCACTGGTGAGAAATCCCTCGCCACACCCGATGTCTGCTATCGTTTGCAGGCCTCTTAGCCCGGAAACAGTGAAATCTCGAAGCAATCTGTCCGCGGGGTCAGTCAAGTCAAGGGACTTTTGAGGGCACCTAATAGCATAATCTTCCAAGGCAGTCAGTTCTGTCATCGAAGATGTTGCCTCATGCACCGCGGCGCATAGCATTCAATTGTCTTTCGGCAATGTGAGGTTTCTAAAGCTGTTGCATCCGCCCTGCCCCCGCCTATTCTGATGTTGTGCTCGCAGAGTACTGCGATCCTCATCTCCGCGGGGCCTTTCGAGAGGGATCCCGTCTCCAATCAAGTGTATTTTCGCTTGAACAATTCATTCCGTCAATTGATGTCTGAAAGCGTAAACGTGCATCAGCTGGCCGTTAACGAGGGCAACACGTCTTTTCTTTGGCATTCCAAGATAGTTCTGGACACAAAAGGTCGCAAGCCAGATACCTACAGCGCCTGCGAAACCTAGTTATCCATGTACGTTACGCTCAGGGTCGATCAGGTGGAGCTGCTTTGGTTCAGGCGGACGGTGGGGATATGCGTTTCGTCTTTGAGCCTCGAAGTGTGGCTGTCATCGGTGCCTCAAGGAACCCAGCCAAGTTTGGGCATGTTCAGCTCAGGAATCTGGTCGAGCTGGGCTTCCGAGGGAAGGTTTACCCTGTCAACCCGAACGCTGATCAGGTTCTGGGCTTGAGGGCTTATGGGGCTCTGGACGAGATTCCTGCGCCGCCAGATTTGGCTATCGTCACGATTCCTGCGCCGAAGGTCCCCGAAGCCATCGAGGACTGCGCACGGAAGGGGGTGAAGGCTGCGGTTGTGACGTCTTCAGGCTTCAGCGAGGTTGGTGGGGAGGGCGAGGAGAGAGAGTACACTATCGTCCAGATAGCGAGGAAGGCGGGGATGCGCCTCGTCGGGCCGAACACGACAGGGATCGTGAATACGGCGAACAACTTCACAACGAGCTTCATAGCGCTTCCAAGGCTTGCCCGTGGGCCTGTAGCCTTCATAGCGCAAACTGGGCTCTTCGCCGCCGCCTCGCTGTGGCATATGTTTACGGCTGAGCGGTTCGGCGTGAGCAAGGTGGCTGGGCTTGGCAATAAGGCAGATGTCAACGACCAGGACGTTCTGCAGTATCTTGCCAACGATCCGGAGACGCGTGTCATCGCGATCTACATGGAGGGTGTGAAGGACGGGCGGGGCTTCATGAAGGTTGCGCGCGAAGTCTCAAGGCGCAAGCCAATCATACTGCTCAAAGGTGCTTCGACCGCCCTTGGAGCCAGAGCCGCGGCCTCACACACAGCCTCGATCGCAGTAAGGGATGAGGTCTTTGAAGCCGCGTGCAGAAGCGCTGGCATACTAAGGGCTAGAAGCTTCGAGGAGATGATGGACCTAGCGAAAATGTTCGCGTTACAGCCCACTCCTAAAGGGCGGAAGCTGGCGGTCGCAACGTTCACAGGTGCAGGAGGCGTCATGGCTTCAGATCGAGCCGCAGCTGAAGGCCTAGAGCTGGCTGACCTCTCCTCGCAGACAATCATGAACCTTCAGGCCAAGATGCCCCCCTGGGCCCGGGCTGGAAACCCTGTGGACGCTGAGCCCCTTTTCGAAACCTTGGGCCCGGACGCATCATTGAGGTTTGCCTTGGACGCGATCTCCAAGGATGAGAAAGTGGATATGGTTGCCTTATTCCTCGTCGCACTTCCTCAATTCCAATTCGACCTGATGCATACTGTCAGAGAGATGAAGGAGAAGCTTACCGCCACCGGAACACCTGTGGCGATTCACGTAACTGGCATGAGGAAACTTGTGGAAGAAGCGACGGCTCTCCTCGAAGAGAACGGGATCCCGGTCTACCCATCGGTCGAGCGAGCAGTCTCATCCCTCGCCGCCAACCACAGGTACGCCTCGCGTCCACATGCTCAAAAGTAGGCGGGGATCTGACGGTGGATATACCCGCAGAAAGGTTGCTCATCTGGGCACACATATCGCGTCGCGACATGTAGACTCTTATATGGACAGGCTGCGGACGTAAGGCGGAAAGGCGCTGCCCATTGAGTCCGAGACCAATCCGGATTTCTCCTCGTGACTATGCAGCGTTCTATTTCGGTTATCCGTAGCCAGCCGAATCTGCGGCTATCAACCGCGACAAGTTCGGCGTGGCTTCTCAGGTGAAATCTCGTGAGAGCTAAGACCATAAAAGAAGTTTCCCGCCTCGTGGTCAAGTTCGGAGGCTCGTCCCTATCATCGCCTCGAAAAATCTCAAAGGCAGTAGGCGCTGTCAGGCGAGAGATAGACGAGGGGGCCCAGGTTGCAGTGGTTGTTTCTGCATTGGGTCGAACAACAGACGATCTACTTGAAACGCTGTCTGTGGCATCCCGTAGTAGGTCGAGTGATCATGTGG
>Ga0209725_1001089_pt1 | contig 15833 bp, 17 predicted proteins | sample I18A1metaG_FD_184145 | JGI IMG/M metagenome (GOLD analysis project Ga0209725, IMG submission 184145) | Lake sediment bacterial and archeal communities from Gulf of Boni, Indonesia to study Microbial Dark Matter (Phase II) - ​I18A1 metaG... | ecosystem: Environmental > Aquatic > Freshwater > Lake... | reverse complement strand
CGCGGAACCTATAAATGCGGTGGTACACATGTGTACAGGTGTGTAATCGTAATGGCCAAGCAGGTTGCAGCAAAGCTTTCGGACGTGGAGTACAATCAAATCAGGCGTATCGTCAGGTCCGGATTATACATAAACTCAAGCGACTTTGTCCGTGATGCCGTCAGAAGACGTCTTTCTGAGATTGAGTCGGCTGCCAGACCTGCGTCAGGAAAGCTGAAGGACGAACTCTATCGGTATATGAAAGAACGTGGAGGTTTGGTTTGGCCTGATGACGCTGCCAGAGATCTCGGTTACTCTGTTCTCGAAATACTGGAGGCTCTCAGAAAGCTAGAGAGAGAGGGAAAGGCGCGGGAAGCTGAAGGCATACCTGTCGAGGCGTAGGACTTGGCTAGTGCACTTGAGATTGTCGGCGAAAGAATCGTGTGCTACTGTAGAAAGAAGGTTGCCGAACGTGTGGTGCCCTACACCGGTGGTCACAGAGCCCTTGAGATCATAATTGAGGGCCGCGGAATGACGCCGGCTCGTTGCATAGTCATAAGACCATGGAGGCTAGCTGAGCGCCGGCCTGAGACCCGCTGAAAATGCCTGCCAAGCATAGCGAAAGCCCAACCAAAGATTCCCCATTCTTGGCGTACAGTCCACTGCTTTGCCCAAGGCGCATTTCCGTCCGTCCCGCATTTTTCAGCTGGCTTGCATCCTTAGAACGCGTCTGAAGGCAACCAGCTCCCTGTCGTCTCACCGCTTTCTGAGCTGATCTTGAACTCAAGTACCGCTCAATTCCAGCTTATTCTCAGCTTCCATGCAGGTCAAAATCGGCTCAGTTGGCAGATTCAAAGGCGGGTTTCAAGCTAACCTCGGCGCTTCCCGATGACCCCCCCTACGCTTCTAGGCGTTGGCGATATCCTGTCCTTTGGGCCGTGGACGATCAAACAGGTGTAGAGACATTCTACGTGCACTACTGTCTTCAGGCGCTCAAGTCGATGGGCACGCAAACCAACTTCCTCGACGACGAGTCCGTGAAGACATACCTGGCGACCATTGAGGTCAGCGAGGCAGGAAAGGGATACTCGTAGAGGACTTGGCGAGTTTCTACGGTTGGAAGCACATTCCATTCGACAAGCTAAACTGCAGGCGTATTGAGAGGTTGCGATTTGTCCCACTGGAGTATGAGATAGATCATCAGACTCGCGCAATCCTCCTTACAGTTGATCATCGGGCCAGAGATGCTCAGTTGAGGGAGGGCGTACGCCGACATGTCTCAGTCAACATTATATTTTTCATGGCCATCTACTTACTCACGCGGAACGTGAATTTTTGGCACAACCCGAGAAGCGTGATGTGTCTAGAAGAGGCTTCATGAAGTACGTTGTAGGGCTTGTTGCGGCGCTAATCGCGGCCGTTGCCGGATACAGGCTTCTCGGCGGTAGACGCGAGGAGACGCAGGAAACTCTGGCGCCCTCGACGACTACGGCGAAGCCTCCGACGACTACAACGAAGCCTGCAACTACTACAGCGCCATTGACGACACTCTCAGCTGAAGGGTACGCCGACATGATCCTGATGAACGGTAAAGTTCTGACGGTGGATCCCAACGACAGCGTTGTTGAAGCTGTCGCGGTGAAAGATGGCCGCATACAAGCGGCGGGATCATACGATGAGTTGAAGCGGCTGGTCGGTCCCTCAACTAGGCAGGTCGACTTGAAAGGAAAGGCTGTCACGCCGGGGCTTGTAGATTCCCATTTGCACATGCAGTACTACGGGAAACAGTTTCAGGACAAGCTGTTCGACATTAGGTTTCCCACGGTTAAGACGAGGGACGAACTGATCCGGACAGTACAGAAGCATCTAGCGACGGCGCAGAAGGGGGAATGGGTCGCGGGCAACCAGGGCTTCATCATCGGCGACCCTCCGGATCGATGGGAACTTGACAAGATAGCTCCCGACAACCCGCTATTCCTGCTACACGCTTCAGGCCAATTTGCCGTTGCCAATAGCCTAGCTCTGAAGTTGGCTGGCATAGGCAAGGACACGCCGAATCCATACGGCGGACTCATCGACAAGGATGACTCCACCGGGGAGCCGACCGGCTTCCTATATCATTACCCAGCTATTGACATGGTTAGACGCCTGATCCCTGGAATCGGAGTGGTGACCGAAGAAGACAAGACAGGATTCGTTCTCGGAGGCGCAAACAGGTGTTTTGAAGCCGGCTACACAAGCGTTGAGGACGTAATCATCGCCACCTCCGATGATGTGAATTTGTACATGGACTTAGCCAAGGAGGGAAAGCTGCCAATAAACGTCTACATGCTACAGTACGTCCAGTCCTTGCAAGACGCCGAGACAAAGCTAGGCAAAGCTGATCATTGGAAGGGCAAGAACTACAACTTTGCAGGTTGGAAGATAGCTGTGGACGGGGGAGCGTCTGCTGGGACCCTCCTCATGTACGATAGAGAACTACGGGTTTCCCAAAGATCGTATCTTTACCATACACAGGAAACGTTGAACGAGATGGTGGCCATGTTCCACAAGGAAGGCTACCAAGTAGCGTTCCACGTGGGCGGCGACAAAGCCATAGACATGGCCCTAGACGCCATCGAATACGCGTTGGAAAAGACTCCTAGAGCGGACCACAGGCATAGATTGGAGCATGCCATCGTCCCGACCGCTGAAGCCCTGGATAGAATAAAGAAGCTAGGCGTCGTCGTCTCGGCACAGCCTCAGTGGATAACCTTCTTCGGTAAGGCATGGGCGGACGGCCTTGGAGAAGAGTACACGAAGCGATTCATGCCCTTCAAGACGATGCTGGACAAGGGAATCCCCCTCGCTTTCGGATGCGATGTCCCGGCCACGCCGCTGATAGATCCAAAGTGGGCTCTGATCGGCGCCGCAACCCGGATGACATATGACATGACGCCCATCAAACCGGAAGAATCCATCCCAATGAAAGACACTCTGCGAGCCCATACCATGGGGTCGGCGTACGCAGCCTTCGAAGAGAACATCAGAGGATCAATCGAACCAGGGAAGACTGCGGATATGGTTGTGTGGTCTGAAGACCTGTACACCGCCTCCTTGCAACAGCTGGCCAAACTGAGGGTCGAGGCAACGATCGTCGAAGGAGAAGTAGTGTACAAAGCCGAAGACACCAACCTGAGATTCTGATCGTTCTCTCGACGGATCAGCGGCGGCGCACAAGAAGAGTCTGCTTCGAGTCGACATAAGACGAAAGATCTGAAACTGAGGGGGATGACTACTCCACGCGTGATCACCTAACGAAGAATTTGCATCGTCCTGCGGCACGTTTCTGCGAAGCAGACCACAAGCGCGGCTTTCTGAAATCTCATCGTTTGCCGCTTTCAGCATTGCTGCTTTCTTTGCTTCGTAGGAATGTTGTGCAACGCGAGATGAGACAACGCTCTCTGCAAGAAAAGCCCTGTCGTGATGGCAAATACTTAAGGTGAGAGGAGGTGAGTGAGCCAGCATCCTGGCATTAGAGATCTACATGGATAGACTAGAAAGACTGCCAGAATTATTGTTGCATTGATTGCGGGAGGAAGCATTGAAGATGCCTCTTGATCCTGTTCTCTCTGCTATCCTGGTAGTATGCTTGCTCCTGGCGCTCGCGAAGATCTTGTCGGAACTCTTCCAGAAGATTGGGCTGCCCGGAGTGGTTGGTGAGGTTTTTGCTGGAGTCATACTGGGGGCGTACGGACTTGGGGGGATACCGTTTCAGGGAAAGCCGTTGATCCAACTCGGCCCGCTCACCGTTGTGTTCGCATACTTTGGCATGATTATCGTTCTATTCACGGCTGGCCTTGAGACAACCTTCGCTGAGTTCAGAGCCGCTGGGGTTCCGTCGTTCGTCGTGGCGTCGACGGGAGCTGCGCTGCCGTTCGCCGCCGGTTGGTACATATCTTCTCTGATGGGTTTGTCTCAGCAAGCCGGACTTGTCATCGGCCTCGCTCTAGTTCAATGCGATGTCGCAATCATCATTCGCATTCTTGACGAATTGAACATGATGAACCTCAAAGACGCTAAGATGATCATCAGCATAGCTGTGGTCGCCGACGCCATTGGCCTCTCTCTTCTGACGATCGTGAGCTCTGTCGGCGTGGCAAATGTTCCGCTCACGTTCGGAAGGGAGGCGTGGATCTTCGCGCGGTCGCTTGGGCTTTGGTTCGTGTTGGTGGTAGCGTGCGCTTTTCTCATACCGCGTTTTCTCAAGAGGAGGGCAAGAGCTTTCGAGAGGGAGGGGACGATAGAGATAGCGGCGACAGTGATCTGCTTCGCCGCGGCGGGTCTTTCAGTTATCATGGGGCTTTCGCCTCTGGTCGGAGCCTTCGCTGCAGGTATGGGGATGGCTGGATCTGGAGCCATCAAGAGGGTGAAGGAGTACGCCGAGTCGATCGGCATAATCTTCGTACCCATACTCTTCGCGCATATGGGAGCTCAGATGAACTTCGCCGCGCTCTTCTCAGGAAGCCTGATCCTCCTAATCGTCGCGGTCTTCGTGGTCACAGAGGTTGCTACCAAGTTGATCGGATCAGGCCTTTCTGCGCTGTACTTTCTCAAGGACAGAGGAGCTGGACTGCGGGTTGGGGTGGCGACGACTTGCATGGGAATAGATGGGATGCTGGCTCTCAATATAGGCCTGTCCCACGGCCTGATCACCACCGATGTCTTCACGGGTATGATGCTCGTCAGCGTACTGACTACGATCGTCAGCCCCCTCATTCTAAAGCCACTCTATGCGCGGGTCCGCAAAGTCGAGACGAGCACAAAACAGCAAAGTCACTGCGCGGGCCTTAGTTGAACTTGAAAAAAGAAGAGGCCAGATATTTAGCGTTAGTGAGCCTCGCACGGGCGACCCGTTCTGCGTATGGGACCATCTACAATTATGATCGAGTTTGTCACACATCGTAGGCTGGAGGATTTGAGAGAAGTGTCGTACTATTGTGAGAACTGCGAGGAGGACCTCGGCAGCATATCCGCTTGGGCGGAGAGGCACCGGGACCTCGGCCACAGTGTAATCGGGTTTCCGTTTATTCTGTGAAGCTGGCACTCGTCGGCCTAGTCAGATGTGCTGGGCCGTCAAGAAGCGGCGTCGAGAACGAGGCCCACGTTGGCTTTACGGGAAGGTTCGCCTTGCCGCTATCTCTCTATCGGTGGCGCGTGGGCACGATGGCCTAGCTGACGGGCCTCAACGTTGCCGTTCATTCGGTTTCTCTTACTCGCCTTCTTAACAAGCTCCTCGAGCCGGTACAGAGTTCTGAAGTGCATCTCTAAGCGCAATCCTAGCTTTCTACGGAGCCCCAAAAATGAGAGTCTAGTGGATATGACAGGAAAGAGAGGAGGAGGGAAATCACGGAGATCCATAGAGGTAATGTCCTGGAACGCCGGCTACATCCGCCTAATTTGTTTGAAGTCGTGTGACCTGCAGCCGCGACGCAGAGTTTTGCCGCTAGAATGGGTTCAGCAACCTCTCCTCCTTTTCAACCCAGCAAGACCAAGATAAGCTGCATGGACTCGAACGAGACGTGCATATGCTGTGGAAATGAACTGACCAAGGGACGATGTCTCAGGTGCGGTAACTGTGAACGCTGCGGCACCTAAGCATCGAACCGAGTATCCGCCGCGTTGGAGCCGAATGTCAAGATGGGTGAGAGGGCGAGCGAGCTGGCGTTGTGAACTCTGCGGAGTCAAGAACGGGCCCGGCCCTCTTGTCCTTACGGTTCACCACCTGGATGGTAACAAGTGGAACCTCTTGCCCTGGAACCTGGCTGCGCTCTGCCAGACATGCCACCGACAGGTCCAATGGGCTGTTGATTTCTACCAAGCGAACCTCACAGGCATCTACCCTCGATGGCTGCGGGCGCATGTACAGTTGTACAACAGATGGGCGCGAAACAAGGGACGCCCACAGCTTGCCCTGGTAATCTAGCATCCTCGTTCGGCTGGTCTTATGTCCTTCCCTAGCTGAGGAGATGCCGACCTTCGGCATCGTATCGATATATCCGAGCTTTTGTGTCGACGTGCATGACCCTCGTGTCTCTCCCTTGGAAGACTCGCTTCCTCAGCTTTCTCGCGACGCGTAGTGTCGTGACTAGGACCGCTCGACTACACCCGCGCCCAACGCTTCGTAAGACTGCCCTATGCCGCGGACGATATCGCCACGCGGTGATTTGACTTCAATCGCTGGACTACTACGATAGACTCTCACTCATTGAGACAGGGCCAGACGCTTCTATCTGAACAAGAGTTATCAGAGAGTCACTTGACTGATTCTTGACGAAATGTGAGAATAGAGAACGCCGAGGACGCAAAAAGCGTAGTAAGAAAGTACTTCCTAGGCACCAGGACCTTTCATGGGAAGATTGCCTCCCTGCTTATGGAGCAAGAGACTGAGGGTCCGGATGCCAGAGGCGCTTGGAAGGTTAAGGGAACTTACCTTACGGAGGCAGGTATGAGAGAACAGTTTGTGGCTACTGTGTCGCCTCGTGGGGAAGTTCTCACGACCGCTTCAAGTTCGACCAAACCAAAGCCGCCACGGCGCTAATGATCCCGAAGTGCATGCGCCAGGATATGCGAACAGCAATGTAAGAGAAAGCAGCTTGACCCCTAAACTCAGTAGAGCAGACTACGCCACTGCCCCCATCACCATCGGGACGCGATGTTTGACATCGAAGGATACCCTGCGGTCTGCGAAGTCGCAAGAGAATCGATAATCATTCGAAAGAAACTGTAACGTGCTTTTGCCGTTAGCTGCCGTGAAGTAAATGTGGCCATGCCTGTCGTAGTGCTTGCGGATAGCGGACTAGACTTGCGATCTTCCGCACTTGGGGCAGAAGAGCTCTCCGATGGGGATCGGGGTTTCGCAGAACTTGCACTTGTATGGAAACAGAAAGTATTCGGCAATCTTCACTAGACCGCGTATATCCATTCTGATGCACTTAACCATGAGTGGCGCAGGCCTAAATGGTTGCCTTAATAGATCAGCCCGCCTTACGACTCTCGATTGTTTTCAGGAAATCCCGGGCTTTCGCTTTGGTAGCGTTACGGGTGTTGGAAAGCTGTCCCCTAGCGAAAAACATGACTTCGTCCTTCTTCTCTACCAGATCGAAATAATCTTGGAAGGCCGAAATGGCTTTTCCAAGCAGTATGTTCCGACATTCGGGGTCCCTTTCGGTTCCCTCCGCCTTGAGCAGCTCGTCCGTGATTCTCCCGGCGAGCTGCGGCTTCGCCCTAGCGATTCTCCCGGAATTATCGATCACGTGGGCAGCGCTTATCATTACATTGTCATCAAGAAACCCGTAATATTTGCTGAAGAGCTTCTCGAAACGCTCTTTGTCATCGACCCTCGTGAGGTTTGCGAGTACGTCGATCGCGTTCCATTTTATGATCTTATTGTCGCTGTCTAGAAGTCCTGCGAAGAACTCGAATTCAGGATAGAGAATCTCGGGGCGTCTGTCGCTCAGGATATTCAATGTCTTGGCGCAGCCGAATTTCACCCGCGGGATCGGGGAGTAAATGCCTTTGAGTATCTCGGGAACGAGGGCGGGGTCTCTCATGGCCTCATTCGCGAGAGTTTCAGGTTTGACCCGCCTTGCCCTAAGCCTGGATTCTACGTCTGCCTTATGCTTCATCCAACAGCATCCCACCATTGTTTATGTCCCATCGTGCGTTCCTCCACAAAAAGGAGCGTACTCTCACTGCAACGGAGACGCGGGTTAGAGTTCCGTGTCACGCACATTCCTCTTTACTAGAACAGATTGTAAACGGGCGAGCAGAGACAGGTTACTCCTCCGTCGCCCTTACGGAACTCCGACATCTCCACCTCGACCGCCTTGTACCCTGCTTCCTTCAGCTTCTTACTCGCTTCCGGAAAACCGGAAGGAATCAGAACCTTTCCATCTCCCACGTAGAGAGCGTCAGCCGCGTAGGCCTCATCGACCGGTAGAGGCACAAAATCAAAGGCGGGAAATGAGCTGGGGCTGACTAAGTCCGGTGCTATTATCATCCTCCCGTTACTCAGATAAGAACACCCGCATAGAAGGTGAAGGAGATCCGTCTTGACGGGTGTCACCTGAAGATGGTTCAAGTACGCCGCAAGTTGTCTAATGCCGTCCGAGTTGGTTCGTCTGGATTCTCCAACAAAGACCCCGCGATCTGAAATGAGTACATCCCCTCCTTCCAGGGTGCCAGGCTCTCTTACGAACTGAATCGCGCCGATCTTGCTTCGACGGATGCGCGCGTCGTAGAGGAGCGCCCTCTCTTCTCCCCTGCGGGTCTCCTCGCTGAATCTACCAACAATAGTCATCGATGAACCGAGTAATGCCGGGTCTTGGATGAAGACAGAATCCGGGAAGTCCTCCAACGGAGGCAGTTCGATAACATCAACTCCAGCCTCTTTTAGTGTTGAAACATATTGCCTATGTTGCTCCTTCGCCAACTTCAGATCGATCTCGGTCTTTTTCGGGTTTGTAGATACACATTGGAGATAACTGTTCGGGGGAGACCGAACGAGTGCTACGTCGAAGAACCTCTCCATTATCACCTTCGCATCCCCTTCGGTCGGGCCGATCTCTCCCCATAATATTCCGTGCACTTTCTACAAGAATCTTTATTCTCGCATACCTATTTGATTCAACAATCAGGTAATCCAGTATGGCCATGAAAGGTGTTTGATCGGTTTGCCCCCCTCAATTGGCGTGGCTCTCATCGGCTGCGGATACAGCGGCTGTGAACTTCACGGGGTCTGGTACAAGAAGATTCCAGAGATAAACCTCATCGCAACTGTCGATTCAAACATTGATCGTGCGCGAAACGCCGCCCAAAGATTTGGAGCGAAGACCTTCACCGACGACTGGAGAAACGTTTTGAAGAATCCGGCCGTCGACATGATTGACATAAACGTCCCGCCGAGCTTCAACAAGGACATTGCAGTGGCCGCATCGGAGGCGGGAAAGCATGTTCTATGTGAAAAGCCGATGGCGACCAGTCTGAAAGACGCTGATGAAATGATCGCTGCTTCGGAGAAGAATCATGTGAAACTCATGATCGCGCATGTCCTCCACTTCCTCCCCGAATACGCAGAGTTGAGGAAAGCCGTCGATCAAGACATGATTGGAAGGTTGCAGGCAGGTAACGCGATCAGGTGGCTTGGAGAACCCTATTTCCCGTTCTCCTCGACGTGGAATAAGTGGTATGGATCAATAGAGCTCGGCGGCGGCGTCACATTCAGTATGCAGATCCATGACTTAGACTTCTTGAGGAGCCTCTTCGGGAAAGTGACGGAGGTATACTCGGTCTGCAGAAACTTCACCCACAGAGAGTTCATGATCGATGACTTTAGCGCGACCACATTGTCCTTTGACAACGGGAAGATTGCTTTGGCCGAGGCGAGCTGGGTCTCCCCTTCGCCCTTCACGCAGCAACTCGACTTGTTCGGTGAGGAAGGATTCCTCTCATTGAGAACCGGCGGCCGGCTAACCTCGATAGAAGCTTCGAAAGGACAGCCAGCTGTAACCGCCTACTTCAAGGACGGGAGTTCCAGAAGTCTCCCGACATCAGAAGTGAACGGTTACTATGCGGAGATCAAACATTTCATCTCATGCCTAGTTAATGATGAGAAACCTGTGCTGGATCCGCGTGAAAGTCGCGAAACACTCAAAGTTACACTGGCAGCTGTCGAATCTGCAAAATCGGCCAAACCAGTGAAGATGAACCCACCATAGATAGTAAGGGCCGCTTCTTCTCGGTGCGAGTGGAACCTTGAAGTCGTGCTGGACCCAAGGCTGGCGCTCCGACCTTTCGGTTCAACGACTCTCTGACGACGGCCACAGCCGCGAAGTCTGTTCAGGGTTTATAAGTTATAATCTGCAAATTGGGCCATGCCGTGCTTTCATGACGACCACCAAAACGATTGCGGTCAGCGAGTCAGTGTGGGAGCGACTGAAGGAGATTATGAAGAAGCAACACGCTAGAAGCTTGAACGAGGTCGTCGCGAGATTGCTGGAAGAAGCGAGCGGCGTTCCGTCCTCGAGATTCGGTGCGCACCGGAGACTTAAGGTGAGGCTTACTCAGGAAGAACATGAGGAAATTACAAGGGATCTCCACTAGGACTCCTGGCCGCGTGATTCTGCCATGCCAGACCAGCCCTGCGTAATTGACTCCTTCGCATGGTTTGAGTACTTTCTAGGCTCGACTGCGGGAGCACACGCGATGCCTTTCATCGAAAGTTCCCGGGGGCTAACCCCCACGATCGTAATTGCGGAGCTTTCAGAAAAGTACCGGAGAGAAAAGCTAGCCTTCGACGCGGATCTTAATTTCATCGTTGCCAAGACGCGTGTGATTTCTCTTGACACTAGGATCGCGGAGAAAGCTGGAGCTTTGAGTCATGAGAGAAAACTGAAAGTCAAACGCTGGAGTCTGGCGGATTCGATTGTGCTCGCGACAGCCAGAGAGCACAAGGCCAAGGTCTTAACCGGTGACGAACACTTTCGAGATCTTGATGAAGCGATAATGATCAAATAGGCCGAGGGAGCTGCGATTTGACAGTTTTCAACGTGGGGTTTGCGTACCCAGCGCTTCTTAACGACCCCGGCACAAAGTAAGCCATCCCGCAATCTCCGTTTGTCGGATAATGGGCCTCGTACGCTCGGCTACGGATCGGTCGACCTTGGTCATGCTGGTCGGTTGGATCTCGATCGCTACGGTAGCTGAGACACTATCTTTGCCTCTTCGGCTTCCGTCCAGGCTTTGAGCGTTGTGGAGCGAACATTTCCTAGGCTGCCGAGTGTAAGTAGAAATCGCATTGCGGCTTCGTCATTTGGCATCTCTGCTACGCCGACTGCATCATACTCACCGAGGGTATAGAAGAGCTGCAGCTTGCCTCCAGCCTCTTCAGCCATGCGCCGAGCGGCTTCGGCGCGTTTAGTTGTCTGTTTCACGTTCCTTATGCCTTGATCCGTCCAGTTCAATAGGATGATGTAGTGTGGCATCGAAACGGTCTCCTTTATCGAGTCTCTTGACTTTTTGTGATATCCTCAGGGCGTATGTTGTCCACTTGGCCGTAGAAAAAGATCGCGTCCACGTGACCGCCGGCGCCTAGCTCGAACGCATGCCATTCCATCTCCGCGAAATGTAGGGTCATCCCCGCCTCAAGCGCAACGGGCGATCCCAGATGATCAGGACTGGCGCCATATCGTACCCAGCCGTCCTTGGTGCTGAGAATGTAGGCGACCTCCTCGGCGTGGCGGTGAGGCTCCCCGCGTCCGCTCCATCCAGAATGACGCGCAAAACCCATGGTCATACGCATACTCTGGGAGAAGCTGTCCTTTCCAACCGCTTTCTGAATGACTCTACCGGGCAGCTGCACTTTTTCCAAGTCTTCACGCCTAAACAGTCGCATTTCTAGCTACCTCGCATCAAGTTGCCTACCCGATACTACGTTCGCGCGCTATTGGATTGTCGATCACATTAAGATGTTGTGCCGAATACGATTCGAGCACCTGAACCGGGCTTAGGTTTTGATTGTCAGCTGATTGAACTGTTCAAATGCTCTCGGCCAATCGGATACCTCTTCGGGCTGATAGGACGCGATGGGAAAAGAACGATGAACCACGCGTCGCAAGTCAGTGAGCGAGCTGAGGTGACCCAGCGCGATGGCCTGAACCAAGATATTGCCGACAGCGGCCGCTTCCGCTGGACCCGCCAAAACCGTCATCTGCGTAGCGTTCGCGGTGAGCTGGTTCAGCAGCCGATTCCTACTTCCTCCTCCTACAATATGTAGGTACCTCACCCTCTGGCCCGTGACCGTAGCGATTTCTCCAAGCACCTGACGATAGGCCAAAGCCAGACTCTCCAAGACACAGCGGATAATCTCGCCGTGCGTCTTGGGGGACACTTGATTTGTTTCACGACAGTAATCCGCTATTTTTTGTGGCATGAGGCCGGGTTTGACAAATCGTGAAGCGAACGGGTTTATCAGAGACTTCAGCGGCTCAGCTTCCTGCGCCATCTTCGTCAAATCATCATAAGCGTACTCGTATCCTTCTCTGGCCCACTCCCGGCGGCACTGTTGGATGACCCAGAGGCCGACAACGTTCTTGCGAAAAAGAACGGTCCCGCCGTAACCCATCTCATTGGCAAAGCCGTGCACTAGGCTGGCTGCATTGATAATAGGGTGTTCGAGTTCGATTCCAACTGCCGACCAAGTACCTGAACTTACATAACACCAGTTCTCGCCTTCCGCAGGAACAGCTGCGACAGCTGCGGCCGTGTCATGTGAACAGCCGGCCACGACCTGCGTATTCTCTAAGCCCACCTCTTCACCGATGTCATGCCTGACCGGTCCAAGCTTTGTTCCCGACCGCACCAACTTGGGGAATATTCTCCTCGGCAATCCGAACTTCTCGACAAGCTGCCAAGACCATTTTCGCTCTCGTGGATTGAAGAGTTGAGTCGTACTTGCCAACGATTCTTCGGCACAACGCACGCCAGAGAGCAAGTAGTTGAAGTAGTCCGCGATATTGAGACACTGGTCACTCAATTCAAGAATTTCACGGCGATGCTTCTGATCATCGAGCAACTGGTAAAGAGTGTTGATCTGCATGAACTGAATGCCCGTCTCGGAATAGATGACGTCTGGTGGAACAAGTGCAAATGCCTTCTCCAGGGCCCCATCCGTACGGGGGTCCCGGTAGTTGTAGGGGAGCGTGAGGAGGGGTTCCTGACCTCGCAAATACACGTAATCAACACCCCAGGAGTCGACGCTGACGCTTTCGATGGGACATCCGAGCGCAGCGACTTTCCGCAACCCGTTCTTCAATTCGTCAAAAATCCGTAGTACATCCCAACGCAACGTGTCGAAGACTTTGATCGGTGGGTTTTGGAACCTATGTATCTCCTCTACCTCCAAGTGACCTTCCGTTAGTGTCCCTAGGATTACTCGGCAGTTTTCCGCACCCAGATCACAGGCGACATAATGATGACGTGGACTCAAGACGTTGAGTCACTTCGCTGCCACTTCGGTGGATCCTCAAATAACCTCTTCCCTGGCGCCATTGCACCCACCCAACCGTCGTGACTTTAGCCGAGCTCTCTCTAGTCAGATCTATACTGGAGCCGGTCCTGTATCCAAAACTCAATCGGCTTCAAGGCTGTTGTTTCGTCCCGAAGAACGAGCTCGCTCTCGGGTACGAGATCGCAAGAGCGTTGGGTCGCCCTCTGCTCCTCCACCAGGAGTGCCTGATCTCTCAAGCTGGTCGACCAAGTCGTCATCATCCACATGCTGTAGATGCGGTACGCCCTAGGTTCGTTCTCGCCTAAACTATTATTGTCTTCTCGAGCCCCATTAGTTCTGCTAGTTTCTCCAATTTCTTCACAGCATCCTCATTGACGACAGCCCAGTGCTGGTTCGCACCTAAGAGTAGTGCTGTCTCAAGAAAGTGTTTCACTGGCGGATCGATCCTCACTACCATGTGGGCGTATCCCTCGAGCTTCTCGCCGATCGGTAGCGACTCTCCTCGTGACACGATCATTCTGAAGTTCTCGGCTTCGCTTACAATGGCAAGCAAAGTGACTATCCCTTCTCTGTGGGTAAAGTACATGCAGGCTCCTTCTACCTCATCGTAGTGCTGGAATTCGCGATCAGGAACTATCTTCATTCTCGATGGATCTTGAGCGGAGCTCGGATCTGGGACTCCTATGTGTCCCATTAGGAGACTGTTGTTAGGGACATCAAATGTAAAGATCTCACAAAAGATCGCAGCTTTGTCTGTTAGCTTCTGGAGAACAATCATCGAGAGAGCACCTAATGCGTCTCCCTCCATCCCAACGGGTACATGCCTTTCAGCCATCGACTTCGCGCGCAGACAGGGCCGCGTCTTTAGCAGTGTATGCATCTCATCATCCATATCTTGAATCGCGATAGCATCAAGATTGTGCTGCTCGACTATCTTCGCTAAAGCTAGGGAGGCTCTTCCTGAAGTCAACAGGCTCTTTTCTGATACACCCACTATGTCAAAGTTCTTCTTCAAATATTCAACAAAAGACTTGAGTTCGGATTCAGTCACTTGTTCAGAGGCACGAAATAGCTCTCCAACTGAAACCGGCTCCATCTTTGGACCCAGCTTGCTGAGCACTTTGGCTTCGTCCACGTATGTGCCGACCATGTCCTCATACCTCCAAGGAAGCAGACCGACCTTCATCCGCTTAAGCTCGTTAGTAACTTTCGCTGCTACTGAGTATTCGTGAATCTCTTTGAGTACGCGTTCATCATCTCGAGTTCCAGCGATCGGAATCAAAGATCGCCCTAGCCGTTTCATCGCGCTCGCCGATTGAAGCGCTCCCACGGTACCCGTGGTCCTGACCAGCTCTGGAACAGTTATCTTCGCGCTCAACTCTCTGTAGGGGCTAGAACACCACATAATGACTGGTAGTTTACTATCAGTCTCGCTCAACGTTGCCAAGACCACTCTGTCTGAGCTCCAAACTACAGGGCAGAAGATTACTAGATCAACCCGTTCTTCTCTCAGCTCTATGGCGGCCGCCTTGGCCTTATCCTCGTGAAAAATGATCCCACTGCTGACGACTTCAAGGAATGAGCTCAAATTCTCTTTTGTGCTGTCGATGTCGCTTTCAATCAATTTTAGGAATTCGGGGCCAAATCCATTCATCTTCTGGCTCCAAAACCATTCATTTCCAAAGAACAAGATTCCGACCCTAGGTTTCTGCATGTTAGTGCGCACACTCATCGACGCTATCAGTTCCGGGGGCAATAAAAGCCTTGGCTGGTGAAAGACACCACTTCGGAGAAGTTTGCTTGGCCGCAAATTTGGAGCCAGGATCGCGGCGAAGCTAAGGACAAATCCCCGGAGTCGGCGTGGCACTAGAACGGTTGAGGGAAAGTCATCGCTAGACGTTGATACTGAGATTCGGAATATATGCTATACCAAACAGGAAGATCTCAGTACTGCCGGGCGGGGCATTCAAGCATATCCCGAGAATTCGTGCTTCGTGGAATCGCGTCAATCGTGCATTATCGCTTTGCCGGTTGTCACAGTTGTTCAAGTTGGTTATCTTGAGGCAAGGTCACTGAGGCCTTTCAGCGGTGCCGAACTCTGACCCTGGACTGGGGCGATATACTAATGCTGATCGACGAGAAGATTCTGAGGCTTGCAATTTCGAATAGCAATCTTAGCGGAGCGGCTGACCGATGGAGTAGTTCGATCCGTATTGTGCGAGAAGATGTGTAAGCCACAGGAGCCAGAGGGGCCTCTCTAAGACGAAGACGAATACCGAGCGAGAGCCCCGCGTGCTTGAGACGACTTCCCCCTTTCGCGAGCTGACTGCCCGGGCCGAGGAGTCCGGAATTCGAACTAACATGGATAACAAGAGGGAGTCGGGTTCGCTTGTAATCGCATCAGTCAGCTTCTTTTAGGCAGACCTTATCATCGAATGGAATGATCTTAGCTTCGAGTAGCTAAATACAGTGCTGCACATTAGCGAGTTCGCTGTGCGATGAGAGACAATGGGATAGGGAAGAGATAAATATGCAGGCTAGGACCATTTGCGTTCTAGCGGACTGATGTCGTTTTGAGCGAAGTAGAGAAAACCAAAATCACTAGACGGAAGTATTTGAAGTACGCTGCTGGAATCGTTGCAGCCGGAGTCGTAGCGGCAGCGGGATACGGAATCTATGAGGCGACAAAGCCGGCTCCCCCGCCGACTCCTACAAAGAAGGCATACACTTTCGGGCTTTCACACTATTACATTGACGACGACTGGACTAGAGTTGAGGTTAAGGGAGCTGAGTTTTACGCCGAAGA
>Ga0209725_1001088_pt1 | contig 15837 bp, 9 predicted proteins | sample I18A1metaG_FD_184145 | JGI IMG/M metagenome (GOLD analysis project Ga0209725, IMG submission 184145) | Lake sediment bacterial and archeal communities from Gulf of Boni, Indonesia to study Microbial Dark Matter (Phase II) - ​I18A1 metaG... | ecosystem: Environmental > Aquatic > Freshwater > Lake... | reverse complement strand
GTGTGGAAGCCCGTTTCCACTCAATCGTCAGAATGCGCCATTGAGCGCTTATACGCGACTGTGGAGAAGACGGGCAAAGGCGTGCTGTCCTCCTCACCAAGAGGAGCATAGGTTAAAGAAGAACAAACAAGAAGCCTAACCAGGCGGCGAGAGAGAAGAGAGACACACGTTACATACGCGCGCCAGCACAATCACCAGTACGGGAGAGCACGTAGCGGCCGCGATGCCAAAGAGCATCTCAACTGCCTTGCATAATCCACAATTCGCCGGAACTAGGATAGGGAAAAAGGGAAAGATCGGAACGGTGCCTACATGTAGACATCTAACAGGTTTCTCTTCAGCAGAATGAAGATTATGATGGCGCTGACCAAGAATTCCGGGACAAGATACGTAGCATTGTACACCACAGAATAGGCGAGGACGTTCCAACCTTTCCAAGCATATTGGCTGAAGAAAATAACACCTGAGACGAAGTGACAGAGAAATCGACCAAGGATTCCCGTACCCACCCCAACTACCGGATGATTGCGAAATGCTCCCGCCAGTCCGAGGGCACCGAAGGCAAGAGGATAGTCTAGCAAAATCTGCGCGGGATAATAGATGTCTCCAGAGACAACCATGTGGACTAATCCGTAGACTATGCCAGCTTCTATTCCCCATCGGGGGCCTCGCCTCAACGAGAACCACAATAGAGGAACCATGCTTGCCAGAGTTACTCTCCCGCCTTGTGGAAGTCTTAGGAACGGAAAATAGAATTTGCTAATGATGTAAAGCGCATTCGCAAGGGCAACGAAAACGATAGCTTCGGCCAGTATCTTTGTTTTAGCGCCACTCTCACGCGCTCGCTCTGTCTTTATCATGTTGCTCGGTCCACGTCTAGGTACTGGTCAACCCGACGGAGAAATACCCTTCTCGTTCCCTTCGCCAGTATTACCTGGATCAGGTTCAAAGGGTCAGCGAATTCGGAATTCGCTCTCTCAGCCGGGCCTACCCAGCTCCCCATTGCTTCAAGGAAACGAAGGTTCCTATAACGTTTTCGTAAGCGCAAAGGCATTATGTATCGGTTCAGCGACAGCGGATCACAGCGTGCGCCGTCGACTTAGGTCGATTATCAATCGTCAGGAGGAGAATCGTTTGGACCTTTACGATACACTAGAAAGGGTGACAGTTGGAAGACTACATTACAGGTTTCTGGACATCGTCTCGCATGCATGGGCCTGGCGCGCGGCGTCTCCTACCACGTGCCGAGATCCTGCTTGCAGCCATGAAGCGGACCTGGGGCACTGGGTCGGCAATCAACATTGGGTTTGACGAAAGGATTGCCGAAGCGGTGACGGGACGCGGTCTGATCTATTGCAGGATCAATAGGTCAAGAGGCTCCTTGGAGTTGCGTTCTGACGAGGGAGAGGTCGCAGGGGTCGAAGCGGCTTTGGCAGATGTCGAGACTGTTCCTTGTGCGCTTGTTGATCCGGGAGGACATGAGATAGAGTAAATCACGTACGTCTTCGGTGAGTCTGTGCCGCGGGTTGGAGAAGGCGGAGCAGATCGCTGAGTTGCACGGAGTAAAGCCTCTTGACTGAGACCTATTTCTATGAAGAAAGCGCGGTGTTGGGGCGCTCGCTGCCTACTCAGGGCGTTCGCCGCATTAGTCTTTGGATGAGTTTCAGCAGTAGGAGAGGGGCAAGGATCATTGTTGATAGGACCAGGGTTCCTGACGAAACCATGGCGATGAAATCTGAGAAGACCACTTCGCCTGAGTAGTGCATCAGTATGGACAATGTGAGCGCGAATAATGATCCGATCCAAACCAGAGCGAGGTATTTCAACGACATCTCTCGTCTCCTTCGTTCCTCGCCAGTTTTGGCAGCACTTGCTGCGAGGACGGGCGACGTATAGAGCAGGCCGATCAGAGAGCTTGAGATGAGTCCTGCCACCAGAATCTTCCCATCGGATTGTGGGATCAGGATTCCGGCTACCGTTTGTGCGATCTGGAGAGACCCTATCAACGGAGTTACCAGTGCACGTGTAACAACCATCGCAGGATCGTTTGCCGAGATGAACTCGGCCAATGCTGGGCTGAAGGAGTAATAGAACGCATTGAATGTCTTCATGAATTGTGTGCCTGCGAAGGTGTTGAGGGCTTCTTGGTCCCTGAACTCCCTAAGGTATTGAACTTGGGGAGCCAGTTCTGACCCGTATGCTGCAGATGCGATGATACATCTTCTCGGTGCGGTAGTCTGTGTGGCAGTTGCGGTTGTGGTGGCGGTTACTGTGGTTGATGTTGTGGATGTGCTTGTTGACGTGACAGTGGTCGTCATCGTCGTGCTGGTGGATGATGTGCTGTAGAACATGACAGTGCTTGTACTCGAGACTGTCCACGGATAGCTCGTGAAAGTTGCGAAGAACGTGGTAATGACCCAACCCCACGTAACCGTGGTCGAATTGGTGATCGTCTGCGTGGTGCTAGTGGTCACGGTGGCGATCGTGCTGAAGCTCGTCACAGGTATGACTGTTGTAGTTGCTGACCATGTCGAAATCATAGATGTGACCGTGGTTCTATAGGTTGTGGATGTCGCGGTCGCGGTTGTCCCTGTCGAAACGGTGGTCGTTGAAACAATGAACAGCACCGGCCCCATCAGCGGGAAGCCGTCCTTTATTCCGCGCCACCGCGGATAAAGCCAGAACGGGTCGTCACCTATGCCGTTGTTGTCTTTATCCACACTGGAATAGTTGCCCCAGTAGTTGCCTTTCGATCCATCATCCCACGTATTGGTCGTTGTTCCTGGACTTGATCCGAGATCGGAGGCCTCTGCCCAACGGTTATTTCGGATGTCGTTTCGATACGTTCGAATGAGAGTGGTCTGTGCGTTCGGTACTGGCGGCCCTGCGGTTACGACTCCGATGCCGTCGTTGAGGTAGATGTCGTTGTACGTTATTACCACCTGCGTGGCATGCTGCAGGTAGAGGCCGGTCCCGTTGTTGGCGGCTGAGTGAATCCTGTTGTTCGTGATCGTCACATCTTTGTTCGAGTACTCGAAGCTCGATGCCTCATATGCAAGTAGAACGTTCCCTCCGATCGCGGTGGTTGGGTTACGCCAGTTGTTGTAAATCAGGTTGCCACTAATCTCGAGTGTTTGGACAACGCTAACTCGTATTCCTGCTTGATGGTTGTTGTAGACAATGTTCTCCTTGATGAAGTTGTTCACGTTCTGTGTCGCTGATCCGCCGGCGATGACTATCCCATTTCCGTCGATCTTGTAGATCGTGTTCTTGGAGATGTCGGTCTTCTGGCAGCCGCGCTGCAGGCGGATACCGTACTCGGTGTTCTCGTATATCTCGTTGTTTTGGATTATGTTTCCTTCGGCAGCGTCTATCAGAATGCCAGCAGTGTTGTATCGGATGGTGTTGTATGTTAGGATATTGTAGGTTGATCCGGAGCACGTGATCGCGGCCAGCGCGTTGTTTATTGTGCAGTAGCTGATCGTGCTTGGCGTGGTGGTGCTGAAGAGGGTAATACCTTTCCAGTCTGACCTGCCTGACCCGCCGCCGGAAAACGCGAAAGTTATTCGGTTGCCGTAGGTTCCTGCGGCAACGATCTTGCCGTAGACCCACAGCTTGAAGTTCCCTGTGAAGTAGACGTATACGCCGGGTTCTATTGTAAGACTGTCTCCTGCCAGAACGTCGATGTCTCTTTGAACGTATACCGGGCTGTCGCCGGTTCTCCATATTCCGCTGACATGACCGTCGACAGGGTTCACAATGATTCCGCTAGCATGTTGGGCATAGCGAGGAATAAACGAGAAGAGGAATAAAGCACCAAGTACCAGTATCACTAGCCGTTTGCTTGCCATCAGGTCATTCCTTCGCGCAGTTCGAGAGTTTCATTCGGTCCCGCAGCTGGCGGCGTCACTTCCTCTTTTTCAGGAATCGCAACACTACCAGCAAGGGTGTGACGTACACAAGTCCAATAACAGCGCTGCTGAACAGCCCTGCCATAATTACTCCCATCTCAGGCGCAAATTTGAAGAGGCGAGAAACCATCGACGCATATTGAAGCGCGCCTATCAACGGGTAGAGGAGCACTCGGACAGGGGCTGCAACGGCTTGTGATGATGCAACGACTGATGCCACAGCTGGGCTGAAGGAGTAGTAGAACGAGTTGAATGTCTTCATGAACTCGCTTCCGGCGAATGTCGACCGCACGTCATAGTCTCTGAACTGTCTGAGAGCCTGAACGGGTTCAGCCAGCTCCGACCCATATGCGGCTGATGCGATTATGCACGGCCGGAGACTTATTCCGAGAGGCAAAGCGGTTGTCACTGATGTGGTTGTGGTTGTCATCGTCACGGTTGGGGAGTACACTGTTGTGCTCGTCAGGAAGGTGGATGTCGTTGTGGTAGTGGCTCCCATGGAGGTTGTTGAGGTCATCGTTACCGTGGGGGAGTAGACTGTTGTATTGGCCCCGGTTTTGACTGTAGTTGGGACAGTGACGGTTGGGGAGAAGATCGTGGAGACTTGGGTTACTGTGAGCGTTGTTGAGGTTGTTTGCGTGATGTAGGATATGGACTGGACAGTTGCAGTCGAGAGCACCGTAAGGCCCTCCCATGTTGTTGAGACTGATGTCGCAGTGACTGATGTGGTCGTTGATGTTGTGAGGACTGTGACGTACGTAAGCTGATACGTTGACGTTGTGGTTGTGTATGATGTGCTCGTTGTGTATGTGTATGTATAGATGCCGTAGGTTGGGGATGTTTTGATTACGCTCACTGTGTCGACAAGCGTGGAGCTTGCTGTTGAAGCTGTAGTAGGCGCGATCACCGGAGTAGAGAAGGTTACGTAAGGAAGATTGGTGACTGCTGCGGTTGTGGGTGATGTCGAAACTGTCAGTACGGTGGATGATGTGGATACGGCGGAGGAGATGGACCACACGGTCGTGGATACGGTTGGTCCTTCCGGCTGCCTCAACCTTCCTATTCTTCTCCCTCCGTACTCCGCGAACCAGACATTTACCACCCCACCAGATTCGTAGAGGGCAAGGCCCTGAGGCTTTGAGATCGGCATCAAAACCAAGTACTCTGAGAATATGTTGTGTAATGGAACGTATTTTCCGATCTTGCTTGCCTGGTCTGAGAACTCTGTGAACCATACATTGCCTCGGCTGTCAATCTCCAGCTCGTGGACTTCGCTGTTTGGTGTAGGTACTCGGAAGATGGAGAACGCCCATCTGGACTGAAAAGCGGACTCCTTCTCTTGCCTGGTCGGGTCCAGTCTGCCGATTATGTTCTCGTCGGTTCCTACTCTTTGTGCTGTGAACCACACCACGCCATCAGCGTCGACGGCAACATCCCATGGACTGAACGGATATACAGAGTATTCGCTGATTTCCCCTGTTTCGGGCAGGAATCTGATTATGCTTTTTCTCCCAAAGTCTGCTATCCAGATGTAGCGGCGGTTCGTTGACGGGCCCGGGCCGATCGAGTCTAGTGCGAGGCCAATTGGATTTGACTGAATTGGGATGGATAATCCGCCGGGAAGTTTGTACTCAACGATTCTCCCAGTCCACGCCGGCGGGGCAGACATATTGAACATTCCTATTTGTCCTGCTGCGTATTCCGTGAACCATGTGCAGTTTCGGCCGCTGTCAAAGATTATCTTTCTTGGGCCACTGCCAGATGTGGGGATCTGGTATTCAGCTACCTGTCTTGAAGTGTTGCTGGCCGAGCTGACAACTCCTATCCTGTTTCCGTAGCTCTCTGTGAAGATGGCGGCTGTTCCCGCCCAATTGCTGGGGATTGTTATTCCCCAAGGCTGACTGTTGAGCGTAGGAACTGGAATCTGTCTTACGGTGCTGTCGGCATAGTTGAGGTATCCCACGTTGTTGGCGCCGCTCTCGGTGAACCATACAATGCTGTTCGCTCCGTCCACTTTGAGGTCCCAGAGGCCGGGATTTCCTGGAACCGCGTATTCTGTGATTGTTGTCGCCTGCGCAGGTGCGAACATGAGGCCTGCGAGTGGAATTATCGACAGAGCCACCGCTACTCCTCGAAGAATGCGTCTCCTCCACATGTTCCCCGGTGTCCTGTGGCGAACGAGCAGAGCTATGAGTAGGCATATTGTGAAGCTGATTAGCAGAATGAACGGGGTCAATAGGATAGCCTCCTCGTCAACTTCATTTTTCCTCCTAGCATCTTTCGAATCGCCATGATCGGTGTCAGGTAGAATGTGCCGATCAGGCCGCTAGCGAAGATTCCAGCTAGCACTGTCGCGAATTCTGAGTTGAGTGGATGAAGCAGTTTAAAGATGGATGCTGCTGAGTGCAGGGCAGCAAGGAGCGGATAAATCATGAATCGAACGGCGGCCGATAGGATTGGGTTGGCTCCTACTGTCTGTGCGATTGCAGGGCTGAACGAGTAGTAGAACTCGTTGAACATGCTCATGAACTGGTTTCCGCCGAATGTGGATGTGACGGATCTGTCTCGGAATTCTCTGAGGAATTGTACTTCTGGGGCAAGCTCTGAACCATATGCAGCAGAGGCGATGATGCACGGGCGAGTCACGGCGACCGTTGTGGTCGTAGTCGTGCTCGTCGTAAGTGTTGAAGTGGCCACTGTTGTTGTTGGGATGACGGATGTTTGCAGTGATGTTACAGTGATTGTCGGTGAGAAGGTTGTTGTTGGTACATATGATGTGTTGGCCATTGTTACCGTGACAGTGGGGGAGATCGATGTGGATGTTGCGGTCAGCGTGGTAGAAGTCAGAGATGTTGATGTTCCCGCGGAAATGACTGTTATCGAAGTCTGGAGAGTGCTTGTTTGAGCGATGATTGAGACAGAGGTCGCAGTCGTGGTTGTGCTGGTGCTGAGCGTTGAGACGGTTATGAGGGTTTGCGTTGCGGTCGTAGTTGTGCTACTTGTCGTGTAAGACGTTGTGTAGGAGGTTAGTGTGTAGCTGAAGATTGATGTGCTGGTCACGTACAGCTGACTGATCGTTAGAGTCTGCGTTGCTGTCACAACTGTCACGGGAGCCGCTGTTGAGGTGACTGATGATGTGATTGCGGCGGTTGTAGATGCTTGCACTGAGGCAGTGGTTGCGCGCTGAGCGGCCACAGTTGTGCTGGTTGTGGTCGCTGATGTAATCGTCCCTACAGTTGTGTACGTTACCCACGGATCCGATTGGTATAAGACACCGATCTTCTGTGCAAAGGGCTCCGTGAACACAACATATCCCCCGGGACCGGTGACCAATATGCCGTAGGGCCTGGACCCAGCTGTGATGACTGGGTATTCGAAGAAAACATTCAATGTGGGTGAGTATTTGCCGATCTTGTCGGAGTTGTACTCGGTGAACCAGACATTGATGACATTGTATGGAGGAGTGGTGTATGCTTCCACGGCTATGCCGCGAGGCTCCGCGTTTGGAGTTGGAATCGCGAACGTAACATATTCTCCTGTGACGGGATTCAGTCTTCCTATGCAGCTGGCTTTTCCTACTTGGGCTGTGCTCTCTGCAACCCAGACAAATCCATTTGGATCTACAGCGATTCCCCATGGTTTGCTTCCAGGCCAGCTGGTATCGTAATGCCTGATGATCGCATTTCCGTTCTCCAAGATCTTGACGGAGCCGATTTTACCAGAGGTGTACTCGCTGAACCATACGGAGTAGTCTATTGGGTTCATTGTGATGCTCAAGGGGCCCGAGCCTGAGGGAAGGCTGTAGAAGCTGAATCGTGCGATCGGATTGCTCGGGATGGTGTCGTCGACGTAGAGGTATCCGATCTTGTCTGTTCCAAACTCGGTGAACCACACTGAGTTGGCTGGGGTTTTTCCGGTCGATAGCTTTGTTATGTTCATGCATATTCCTCTTGGTCGACCGGTTGGATAATCAGGTAGCGTCCACTCGAGAAATGTCCCGTCAGTGGGATTGAATCTGCCAATCTTCCCAGCGGTCTCTTCAGTGAACCATATGTATGCGTGGTCCTTGCTGCCCGTTATCCCCCATGGAACACAGCCCGGAGTTGGGATAAGCCATTCATAGGGGCCGGATAGTTTTGCTATCTTGTTTGCGCTCTGCTCAGTGAACCATATCACACCATCTTTGTCTAGCGTGATCTCCCAAGGAACAGGTGTGCCAACCAATCCATACTCGTAGATTATTACTGCCTTAGCAGGGGCCAGCATCAGGCCTGCGAGGCTCAGGATGGAAACTAGAACCAGAACTGTTGCGGCTCTGGGAGACTGTTTGGCTCGCTTAGAGAGGAAGAGGAGGGTGATCACTGCTGCGCTGACTAGTACTGGCCAGGTCTCTGCCCACAATCAAACCACGCGCACAATCCATCCGTTCGCCCTAGCGCTTTCTCCTAGACTTTACTGCGCCTACAACGGCTACAGCAGGCGTAAGGTAGGCTACTCCTATCAGTGCTGACGCGATCAACCCTGAGACGATTGCGGCAAACTCAGGTGCGAAGCCGAGGATACTGAATCCCGCTGATGCTGTCCGCAGCACTCCGACCAGTGGGTAGAGCAACACCTTCACCGTCTCCTGCAGCAGTGGGTGTTGCGTGATCACGGATGCGACTGTCGGGCTGAATGAGTAGTAGAAAGCGTTGAACGCTCCCATGAAGGAGGCTCCCGCGAATGTTGCCTGGACGGAGAGGTCACGGAACATCCTCAGGAACTGCACATCTGGAGCGAGCTCTGATCCGTGGGCTGCTGATGCGATTATGCATCGTCTTATGGCGGTGGGCGATGTGGTGATTGTTGTCAGATAGGTTGTGTACATTGTCATCGTTGATGTGACTGTTGTCTGCGATCCTATGACGACTGTGCTTGTGGACGTTGAGGTCTGTGATAGGACGGTGACGCTTGTGATGGTTGGGGAGAACGTTGTTGTGGGGTAGGTGACCGTGGTTGTTGAGGACTCTGTCGACGTAGTTGTGGAGGTGCTGGTGGTCGTTGTGGTTGTTGTAGTTGTCGATGTCTCAGTCGTCGTGGATGTTCGTGTCGTTGTGGTTGAGGTTGAGGTCGTAGTCACCGTTGTGCTTGTAGATGTTTGGGTGCTTGTTGTAGTTGAGCTAGTGTAGAGGATTGACCAAGTCTCGGTGATGGTTGATTGGGTTGTGGACCATACGCTTTCTGTTGAGGAGGTGAAGGCAGTTGTTATAGTCACTTCTGTGGATGTTCTGGTTGTTGTGGCGCAGACCGTTGCTGCCGCAGTTGTTGAAGTTGATGCGTGGCTAACCCAGTTCACGGTCGTCGTTTTCGTGTCGCCACCACCAACGTTTGCAGGCTGATAGAGCCTTCCAATTCTGTTGGTCTGGGCCTCGGTGAAGACAATGTTCCCGGAGGAGTGTATGCAGATCCCATATGGCTGGCTTCCAGCACTTGGTGTCGGGTATTCGTAGAAGTCTCCTGTGCCGGGAACGAACTTGCCTATCTTCGCCGACGCGAACTCCGTGAAGAATACATTGTAGTCCTGATCAACTATTAGCTGAGCTGGACTGCATCCGCTGGTCGGTACCTGCCAGCTTTGTGTCTCATTCTTCCACCAGTTGAGTCGGCAGATCGACCATGTGCCGATCGATGTGAACCAGACGAATCCGTCCTTGTCCAAGGTTATGCCGTTTGGATTCGACGGCACTTTGTACATTGTGAATTCTCCTCCTGCTCCTCCGCCTTTGAACGGATTGAATCGGCCGACTTCGTTTGATCCTGGGGCGGTGAACCAGACTATTCCGTCCTGGTCTACAGCTATGTGATGCGGGTTACTGGAGCCAGCGGGAAGCGGATACTCCGTCATTCTCCAACCGGTTCCGGCAACGTAGACCAGTTTCCCAATCCTGTTTGCTATGAACTCTGTGAAGTATACAATCAATCTCGGCCTGTCGATTGCGATGTCGTGGGGCTCGGATGCCGGAGGCGTAAGCGGGTTGGTGCGTATCGTTTCCCATTCCACGAACTCGCCTGTGATTGGGTTGAGTCTTCCGATCTTGCTTCGCGCAGCCTCGGTGAACCAGACAAATGTTCCTTGATCTGTAGCTATCTCAGGTCCGAGAGTGATACCCCACGGGTTTGAGCCTTCCGTTGGGATCGGCCACTCTATGAATTTGCTGGATCCCCATTGCACAACTCCTATGCGGTTGCTCATCTGTGCCGTGTAGAACGCCTGATTGTTCGAGACATCGCATGCGACTTCCCATGGTCTAGCAGGGTTAGGTCCGTACCAGTACTCCGTGATCATCGCTGCCGTGACAGGGGTCACCAGTAGGCCGATCAGGAATGTTGCGGAGACCGCGAGACCTATTCCTCTCATCCAGAGTCTTGCTCGTGGACGTTTCAGCTGGGCAGCGGCAAACAACACTAGAAGCATGCACAGGTTGAATCCTACGAATCCTACTATTGTATCCAAATCAATTACCTCCTGAATCCTTCACTCTTCCACGAATCATTCCCAGCACGATTGCAATCGGCGAAACGTACACTATGCCGACCAAGCCACTCGCGACGACACCACTGACTATGACCGACAACACTGATCCTTGAGGACAGAGCTGGTGGACTGCTGCTGCCAAGCGAAGTGCTCCAATCAGTGGATAGATCAGGACCCTGGCGGTTGCTTGGAGATGTGGGCTTGCTGCGGTTATCTGGGCGATCTTGGGGCTGAATGAGTAGTAGAAGGCGTTGAAGATGCCCATGAATTGGGCTCCTGGAAATGTCGACATCACAGTTCCATCTCTGAACTCTCTCAAGAACTGAGCCTGTGGAGCTAACTCTGAACCGTACGCGGCTGATGCTATGACGCAGGCTCTTCCAGGCGTAGTAGATGTAGTCACAACGGTTGCTGTTGTGGCAACTGTAGTTGTCAGCCATACTTGCTGCGTCTGTATTCCAGTGTACGTTGTGGTGGTGGTGGTTGTTGTTGTGCACGTTGACAGCAGGGCTACAGTGGTGGTGGACGTGTATGTAGGAGAGTAGCTTGTTGAAGTAAAGGTTGTGCTTGACGTTGTAGTTGTAGTTGTTGTGGAGGATTCGGTCGATGTTGATGTTGAGCTTATTGTTGTAGTTGTTGGAGAGGTTGAGGTCGTGGTGCTGGATGATGTGCTCGTCGAGGTTGTTGTTGAGACGAGGGTGGAGGTTGTTGTTTTGGTCCATGTGCTTGTCGTCGATGTCTGTAGAACCCGGATCGTGTCAACCAGAGTAGTTGTGAAGTTTCCAGCAGTGAGACTGGATGGCGCCACAGCCACAATCGAGCTCCAAGCTGTGCTGTTCGTCGTTATTGTGGTCGCGGTTGTTGTCACAGTCGTTGCTGAGCTTGTAGTCGTGCTCGCCGAGGAGATGTATCCGACGGTTGTGGTTGACGTCCATGGACCGGAAGGCAGAATTATCTTCCCAATCTTGTTCCCAACTTCCTCAGTGAAGAAAACGTCCATCTTTCCATAGAAGGAGGGGTCAACACCTGGACCCACAATTGATGGAAAGAGTCTAAGTGTTATGGCCAGCCCGTGTGGCTTCGACGCGGTAGTGGGAACAATCCACTCCTGGAAAGTGTTTTCTCCAGGCATGTACTTTCCAATCCGGTTCTCCGCGCTCTCGGTGAACCAAAGGCTTCCATCAGTATCATTCTTGATGTAGAGTGGTTCGTTGCCAGGTGAGTGCACTGGAAGCGGCACCTCAGTTATTACAGCCGTCCAGGGGTTGAGTTTTGCTATTCTGTCTCCGAGCTTCTGCGTGAACCAGACAAAGCTATCTTCAGTTACGGTGATTCCCCATGGAGATCCCCTAGTTGAATACTCGACGATCTCACCGGTTTCTCCGTTCAGCCTACCGATCTTGTCCACTCCCTGCATTGTGAAGTAGACGTATGTTTGCACATCGTAGTTAGGTGTCCATGGGATGGGGGTGACGCCATCTGGAAGGAGATAGTCGTGCCAGTAGTTTGGATCCACTGCTATGTCCACTGGATAACTGTTCGGCGTAGGTAGAGAGTATTCTATGAATCGCCATGTGCCTCCAGTGAAGAACAAGCGTCCGATCTTGTTCGCTTGATACTCAGTGAACCACACACTCCCGTTGTACGGGTCAAGGGCCAAGTTCATGGGTCCACTACTTGGCGTCGGCACACTGAACTCAACGATAGTCTTCGCGCCCAAGTCTAGCCGACCTATCTTGTTTCTGACAAATTCTGTGAACCACACAAATTTCTCAAATCCGGAAGACCCCAATCTCAAAGTCTGATTGCCAAGTTCGACATCTCGAGGCTCCGCAACCGATCCGTCAGGTCCTGGCAGCGGAAACTCTTTCAAGGTCCAGTTTAGGACCCCGTTTATCAAGCATTGCCCGGTGCCCATCCATCCTATTCTTCCAGCATGTTTCTCTGCGAAGACGACGAAGCTGGCGTTCCGGGCCACATCGATTCCGAACGGTGCCCTCACAGGATCTGTCGGCAAGGCTCTTTCAATAATGATTGTGGCGACCGCTCTTTCTGGAATAGCCATCGCGAGCAGAATCGCAAATGATAAGACGAACATCAATCGCCTGAGTGTATGCTTTCCGGCTATTCGCCTTGAGATTCGTCCGGATAGCATCAAGGCGGCGAAGAAGACTATATTGAAGCCTAATAGATACCAAACTGGCTCCAAACGCATCACAGAAGTCAGGTATTACCCTGATATACCCTATATAATGTTAACGACATATCCTATGTAATTTTCATGAAAACATGCTAGGAGGTTAGCGTCAATTTGCAATTGCCCTGTTAGACTGGGGCACAGATGCGGGCCGCCAGCTTTCCAATGGAACAGCTGGGCCTTCCGGTCAGCTTCCTATATTTAAATACGGTCTTTGGAAATGTCTCTAGCTGGGATTTGAAGATGAATAGACATTTTCTGGTTGCAGTCTTGGCGATCTTCAGTCTGCTGACAGTTGCCAGCCCCCATGCGGTTCTTCCAGTGGAGGCTCAACCCTTCAAGGCAATCTTCTTCGAGAACTTTGGAGGAATGAATGCTTTCGATGATTTTGACGCACCGTTATCTAGGCAGTGGATCATATACAAAGGAAAACCGGAGATTGTTGCTGGAGGATATAGGAGCTCGGTCCTTCGACTAGAGCATCCACAACCAGGGTTCTGTGGCTTCTTCAAGGATCCTTCATCAGCTTCACTTTTCCTGGCAAGCGGAGTGACGCAAGTGCAACAGCAAAGCGGATGCACAGTAACCACTGTCTCGGTGGCAACCACAACGAGCTTCGTCGACGGCATGATAGAATTCGATATATGTTTCGTGAACCCGCCGGAAAGTGGATCCAGTGCGATCCTCACGTTCAGAATGCAGAGCGACGACACGTACTACGCCCTGAGGCTCACGAACACTAGAGACTGGAGATGCCACTTCGCCAAGTATACGGGTTGTACTTGGCAGATATTGGGCACCCAATCTGGGTGCGGCATCTTCCAGACTGGAATGTGGTCGCACGTCGTGGTCGCGATCGGTGGCCCATGGTTCCAATGCTACAAAGATGGAGTACAGATCTGCAAGGCATTTGATGACACTTGGCAGAGATCAACATGGGGTGGAACAGGGGTAGGCCTTCAGAACAACTACTACAACGGAGTATTCTACATCGACAGTTTCAAGATTTCAAGCGGATTTGAATGGATTGTCTACAGAGGAGCTCCTGGCCAAGATCCAAACTCAGGCAGATCTGCCGCCTCAATGTTCTTTGACCATCCAAGTGATCAAGGTGACGCTGCTCCGTTTGCGGACGTGAACTCGCACTCAGCGTACGTAAAGAGCCCTGACACGAGATGCTTCAGCAGCGGCGTAATCGAGTTTGACATCCACTTCGACAATGCAGGAGGACAGAAGGCCTTTCTCACATTCAGAATGAAAAGCGACAATGAGTACTATGCTCTCAGACTGACAAGCACAACCGACTTCGAATGCTACTTCATGAAACAAAAAGGATGGGGCAACTTCGAGATTCTCGGCAATCCATCGTCCAAAGGCATCATACCATTGCAGACCTGGACACACATCAGGGTGGTTATAGATGGCCCGAGACTTGAGGCCTACATGGAGTGGCCCGGACAATGTGGAACAGTGAACAGTCTCTTGATCTGCTCGGCTTGGGTGACAGAAATTGATCCTTGCATGCCATGCTCACCCTGTGGCCCTGACGGATACGTTGGCATCTGGGGAGGCATTGGCTTCTACAGTGCCTACAACAGAGGACTCTTCCACATAGACAACGTGAAGATCCAGATCATCAACTAGACCAGCCGCACCGAAAGACGCATCTCCTCAGACGCTGAGAAGAATACGAAACTCCTCTTTTTTCACATTCCATACATAGTAGTTCCTAGGGCCATCTCCTGGCGCCGTTGAGCGAAAGTCAAGTAAAGACTGAATAATAGTCCTACCAGAACTGTATTCCTGTGAGACCTGATCTACGAGCACAATGTGAAACTGAACTATTCTCTTGCGCTGACCTCGAAGGCTTGTCTGAGTGCAATGTAAGCTTGTAGAAGCGGAAAAAAGGCTTCATCATGTGAAGAGAGAGAATGCAATGTATTGAATGCCTTGTGATCGTTCTTTGTTTCTGATTGCTCGACTGGCTTCAAGCCTTGACCTCCAACGCAGAAATCATGACTATTGTCCGGTCAGATGGATATAGAACGCTTTTGAACATGAGTTTGTTCATGGGTATTCAAAGCATTTCTGTGAGATCTTGATTAACAGCCTTCGAGTTCTCTTCAGAACCGATGTTGGTTGCGATCACTGGCGTGGAAAGCAGAACAATGACTACTTGGGCACGACGATAGCCTTGGCATATTTCATCAGCGAATCTCCTTCGGCGGTCAGCCCCGGTTACTGAATCAACTGCAGGGCCTGGAAAGAGCGCTGGAACAAATATCCGCCATGTCTCATGTTGTTCCACGCAACTCTCACTTCTACGGCTCGGACAACCAACAATCTTGCATGCGATGGCAAATCCATACTACACAGTACAGGGCATGGGTATCCCGTACTAGATGGTAGTTTCAGACCTCAGTCTTACCGTCTCGCATTTTTACACTCTCATCGGCCCTCTGCGCCACCAAGGGATCATGAGTGGCGGCAACAATCGTCAGCCCCAGCTTGTTCAATTGCCTGAGCATATCAAGGATCGTACCAGCCGTGGTCGAGTCAAGGTTACTCGTGGGCTCGTCGACAAACAGGATCCTACACCCATTCACCAAGCTTCTGGCCAACGAGATACGCCGCCTCTCTCCTCCACTGACCTCACCCGGCCGACGCTGCTCCAAGTCAGGAATCCCTACGGACTCCAGAGCCCGACGCACTCTATCCAGCCGCAAATTCTTTGCAACCCCCTGAATAACGAGTGGAAGCTCAACATTCTCGAAAGCCGTCAAATCCTCCAAGAGAAGATTCTCCTGAAACATGAAGCCCACCGCCCTGTTCCTAAATGCCAACCTCTTCCCAATTGACAATTCGTAGATGTCTTGACCGAAAATCCACACCTTCCCATCGTCCGGAGAAAGGTAGCCCGCAGATACTCTCAGAAGCGTCGTCTTACCGGATCCACTGGGCCCACTCACACAAAGAAAATGTCCCACCGGAACCATGAGATCCACTCTCCTTAGTGCATCAACAGTCTCGCCGCCAGCGCGGTATGTCTTGCAGACAGCTTTCAGCGCTAGAGCTTCCAACAACGAAAACCCCTACGTCTGATTCAGTGTCTTCATCAGTTTTACGCTTCCGAGAAGCCAAACACCGGCCGCCAGAACCAACGAGAAAAGGCAAATGGCCTTTGCATCTGCTATTATCAAATGCCCAAGAACTGT
>Ga0209725_1001087_pt1 | contig 15838 bp, 23 predicted proteins | sample I18A1metaG_FD_184145 | JGI IMG/M metagenome (GOLD analysis project Ga0209725, IMG submission 184145) | Lake sediment bacterial and archeal communities from Gulf of Boni, Indonesia to study Microbial Dark Matter (Phase II) - ​I18A1 metaG... | ecosystem: Environmental > Aquatic > Freshwater > Lake... | reverse complement strand
ATCACCTCTGATCAGAACCGTCCCCTTATCATAGCTGATCTTCGCGAACAAGATCCACCGTATCCGCTAGGGCTTGAACATCAAGAAGGTTAGTAGTGAAACCATGGATAAAGGAGTTCCTTGAAAACTTCACATCGGTAGGGTCTGTTTGGTCGATGGCTGTTCGGAATAGCTGCTCGGCTTCGGCGGATCTTACAGTTACCTTGGTTGCATCTAGCAACAAAACTCTCTAGAGATGATGACTTCTATGTGGAGCCTTCGCAAACAAGCCGCCACAATCATCATATACAGTTGACTTACAAAGGTTCTAATCGACAAAGCAAAGGAGGTGAAAGTCTTGCTGACACTATACTACTTCAATTGGGTTGGGACACCTGAAGAGTTTAAGGAATACGTTGGAAGGATAAAGAGCATAAGCGACGGCATAGACGGTCTTAGCTTTAAGGGCGTTTTCGTGCCATCAAGCGAATGGAATGCCGTGCTACTATTCGAGGCTGCAAGCTTCGAAAAGGCATTGGAATGCTATACAACCTATATGAAGAAATTTGGTCGTACAGGGAAAATACCATTGTCGAAGACGGAGATACTCTTTACATTCCAAGAACTCGGCTATCCACCGTAACTCTTCGCGGTATGGGCTTTCTTCGGTTTCTCATATCCCTCAGATCCGATACCATTCACACTCAATGGAATATCAAAGATCCTAAGCTTCGTTACAGCGATCACGCTCTTCCTGAAAGTAAAGTAGACCGAGGATTCTTCGGAAGCGTTTCATAGTAGTCTATTACGCTCAACCAGTCGCTATGCCGGTTGAAATTAAACTTTTGAACGTCTATGCACTCTATCAACTCAATGGGAAGGAACTGATCGTGATCAGAATAGTTGCGGATGAGAGGGAGAAAGCCTCAGGTCAAGGTCTTAAGGAGGAAAGATAGTGAATATGGCTGTCGAGGAAATGGTTAGCTCCTCAGAGAAGGTGAAAAAGACAGGGCTAGAACCTCGTATGACAATTGCCGTTCGTAAAGTCTACGTTGAGACTTCTGTGATCAATGGTCTTCTGTCACGTGACTCAAGGATAGCTCTTGTTTCATCCGCTTTTTGGGATAGGGTTAAAGCGGGGGAGTTGGAGGCTCATATATCATCTTATGTTCTTTTTGAGTTGGGTGAGACGTTTAATGGAGAGAAAAGGGACAAGCTTTTGGACATTGCATCGGTTTGTATTTCGGATGCGCCAAGTGGCTTGGAGGTTGAGGAGTTGGCGTTTGAGTATGTTAAGAGAGCTATGATTCCTAAGAAATATGTTTTTGACGCGTATCACATAGCGTCTGCGTCTTTAGGCAAGTTTGAAGCCTTGGTCACTTGGAACTTTGAGCACATACTCAGGGAGAGGACCGAGCGGTTATTGGAAATGATTAATAGAGAGAAAAACGTTTTCATTCCCAGATTGAGAAGCCCTGAGGTGTATGTATGGTAGTAAAGACCGATTTGGAGAAGCTGAAAATAGATGTTGTCGATGAGCTGCACAAGGTTAGAAGGAAGCATCTGAATACACCTCCAGAAGAAATAGAGAAGGCAGCTGCCGAAGTCCTTGTGGAAATGGAAAAAAGGCGAAAAAATAAGCTGTCATAATCGCTGTTTTTCCTGATATTTTTTCGTGGTAATTATGAAACTGCATAGATGTTTCTTGTTTAGCAGATGTGCCACTGCATAGCCGCAGCACCAATGATATTTGAGCTCCCATTTGACCTAATCGTCATGGGTAGAACATACCCCGCTGTACCTCCTTATCCAACACTTTTCAGGCTGGTCTTCTTCTTACCTCTATTCCTCGTAGAGATCTCAACCATCTCGCTACTGACACTATCGCCACTAACGAAGCTGTCAAAGTACACCTTGTTCTCTCTGGCAGGAATGTTCTTCGTCTTCGCCATATGGGCTTTCTTTGGTTTCCCATATCCCTCAGATCCAATATCAGTCGCACTTAACGGATTATCAAAGATCCTAAGCTTCATTACAGCAATCACGCTTTTCCTGAAAGTAAAGTAGATTGAGGATTCTTCAGAAGGGTTTCATAGTGGTAGTGGATCACGTTCAACCAGTCGCTATGCTAGTTGAAATTAAACTTTTGAACTTCTAAGCACCTTATCAACTCAAAGAGAAGGAATCGGTCGTGATCAGAATAGTCGCGGATGAGAGGGAGAAGGCGTCAGGGGTCCCCGACCACTTGAAAAGGATGAACGTCAAGGTGGAGTTCAAGATGCTTGACGTTGCAGACTACATATTCTCCGAATGCGCTGTAGAGCGAAAAGACGCACGAGACTTCATCTCTTCTCTCTTCTCAGGAAGGCTCTTCGATCAAGCTCACAGAATTTCAGATGCCTACAAGTTCTCTCTGATGGTTGTTGAAGGAGACTTTCAATCAATTCTTTCCGAGATGAGAAATCCTAAAGCTTTCTGGGGCGCTCTGATTTCTCTATCGCTCAGCTACGGACTTAGAATATTCTTCACTCAGGATACCGTTCAGACTGCGGAGTTCATATACACTCTAACCAGGCAGGCGCCTTTCAAGAGAGGTGTAAGGCCACTGGTCATAGGTAAGCCAAGGATGGAGAGTGTCATGGAAGCTCAAATCGCAGTTGTTGAGAGCTTGCCGGGCATCGGGCCTGTTCTAGCTGAAAGGCTGCTGAGACAATTCGGCACTGTGAGAAAGATCTTCATGGCTTCGGCGACTGAGCTCGCTTTTAAGGGAAGGATAGGGAAGGCTAGAGCGAACAAGATATTTCAGTTTCTTGATCTTCCGCACAAGGTTGCAAGAGTCAAGTCCACTCAAGCTAGGCTCGGCTTGGGATAATACCGCAAGTGTAAGAAGGCCAATCCGAATCTGAATTTCAGTTCGATCTCCGCTTCCTTCAAATGCCAGACCTAACCTTTTTTACGGCCCGCCTACCAAAGTCGTTTGGATACTGTCATCTAGCCCTACAGATTCTCTACAGCGGTTCTTTGTTTTCGTTTGGTGATTCTGATGCAATGGTTCTCTAAAAGCTCACTATCGTCTGACACAGTCATGCAACTATGTAACACACTGCCTCGCACACGCTTAAGAGCAGTTGAGAAGAGGATTCTTGGGAAGATTCGAAAGAAGCTGAGAAACAAAAGTCAACTTTTCCAAAAAGTCTAAAAGTTAACTTTTTCCTCCCAGACAAAAGTGTTCGGTATCAGACTTAAGTTAGATGTCTATAGTGCACTCAAGCTTCTATGCGATGCTTCCGGCTAATATCGAAGATGACATTGTGCATGAATACACTCCTTCATCGCCTTCGCTTTTTCCTCCTGTACTTCCTTATTTCCTCGTTGATCTCCTCCTCACTCAGTTCGCTGTATTTCGCGATCCGGCGCTCGGAGCTTGGAAGCTCGGCCTCAAGGAGGCTTTCATCGAGAAACTCCGATACCTCCAATCTAATTCTGGAAGCGAAACCGATTTTGACAGCCCCAGATGAAGCCCACATCGAGTGGCCGCCACAAAAGAAAACTCGGCTAGAATCGAGACTCGCCCCAAACGCATCCTTGTAAGGAAAAGAATTGCGGCTGCGTCTGGAGATCTTCCTTTCAAGTCTTGTCCTTATAACTGGTATGCTTCGCGAAGCTTCTTGTTGACTTCCCTTCTAAGCGCATCTCCAATCTCTCCGATCTCGCCGAGCGGTAGGTCCTTCGATATTGTCGCAATCTTATCGAGCCGTATGATCGAAGCAACCTTGAGCCCTGTTCTAGGGAAATCTTCATGATCTTCCGCAATCAATATTTCCGTCGACGAAAGTTTCGCCGGTATTCTGGAGGAGATGAATGCAACGACGCAGTCCCTCTCCCCTTCCATCAACACTAGCGCCGGTCTCAGTTTCGCGGTCGTCAGGTCTGTGAAGGGGAACGGTATGAGAACTATCTTACCCTTCACCTGTATCTTACCTTTATGTCTCTCATGGAGTACAAGTCCGGCTCATTTGCTAGGAAATCCTTCAAGGATTGCTGTGATGTCACCATCATAGCCAACGTCTCTCTGTCCTGAACAAGCATGTCTATCTTCCTGCTCAACTCATCCAGCATCTCCTTGATCTCCCTGATCTCAACCTCTATCGTCATATCACCCGACCCAACCTTGCTCCTGCATCCGCCGTGCATTTCTCATCGATCTTAACTCAACAGCGCTCAATAAATCTTTGGTAGTGCCCCTAGTTGGCTAGAATTCACTTCCATTCTCGACCAAGGCGGAGTGATCAAAATCAGTCTTCGCGACCTTGCGTCGAGCTTCAACAGATCGTAGTTGTCTACCATAAAGAGTTTCTCTCTATCAGCCATTTGTCGAGTTTCTCAGGGTTTGAGATGTAGTTCTCGTCGGGTATGACGGAGTGGACAAGCCTTTCAGCTCGCTCTATGCATTTACGGCATACGTAATTCAAGAAGCGTCTTTTACTTGGACCGTAGATGCGTTTTCCGCTGGATTTACTACTTGCGGGGTTAAGTACTTATGGGGGTTAAGTTTGGCTCTCTTTGACCTCAATCCCAAAAGGGGTAAGTATGACAAAACTCTCAGCAACCGCCATAGAGATATAAGTTTCCTACAACCAACTCGACCAAGGACTTTACCGCAACTGCTCAAGGAACATATTGACCCTTTGATAGGAATCAACTCTTGCATCTTCTAAGCCGATGAATCTAGCCACAGCGGTAGGACCCTGCGCAGTTGGCGATTTGAAGACTTCACGAATTTCCTTCAAACTATCCAACGTGACCTTCTCAAGCCCCTTCTCAGTCCTTATTTTAACAAATGCTCGAGAAGCCTCCTTCGGTCCTCCTCCATAGAAACCAGCAACAGCATAAATGTCATAGCTGTCTTTGTCCTTCATCCGATACAATGCCGAACCTTTCATAGTCAACGAACCAACAATGTCCGCGCAACTGAACCTAGCCGAAGCCTCGCCATTCTCAGGCATAACCGCTCTAACCTCTACCTCGAAATTGTGTTTGAACAAAACGCTACAACCCTCTATTACGCATGCTTTCAAGTCGCTCTGAACAGAAGCCAACCAATCCTTGGAAAGCCTCTCCGCGCCCTCAGGTTCAGTCAAGAAATCCACCTCAACCTTATGTCTAACGCCGGTCTTACTTGAAGGAATTGAACGCTCAAACATGTTGAGCAAATTTATAGAAAAGTATATTTATTGAGCAGAGGCAATTGAGCGCAGGGCAATCGTATGGCTGAACATTCGCATGAGGAGCTGTTAGCGAAGGGAATCGAAGCTCTGAAAGAGAGCGGTTTAAGAGTCATCCGACTAGACAGACGCACAACCCCTGACGCCATAGCTGTTGATTTCCAATCGAAGAAAATTATGGCTGTAGAGGCTGAAACGTTTGCTTCTAGTATCTGGTTGACTAGGAGATCTTATGAGAGGCATCCAAAACAATTTGATGAAGAAATAGTAATCACAAAACCCTTTGACCGAACTCATTTCAAATCAAGAAAGGCATATGAGCTTTGTTTAGAATTAAAGGCAAAGAATTATTCGGAGAGGCAGATTCAGAGAGAAGTCAAAGAGCGACTTAATGAGCATGTTTCTTCGGGTCAGATTCATAATTGGATTGCGGGCAGATCTAAACCGATCTCGTTAAGGGATTAGGAAACTAGCGAGTGTATCGGCGAGTGAATCCATCTGCTGTGCGTAGGCTAATGGGCATAAGGGCCTCGAAATTTTGGGAAGCTTAGACAAGAAATCTCACAAGCCCTCCACAGCTTCCTCCTTTCGAGGTATTACACCTGTATTAAGAATTTACATCAAAACAGGGGGATAGGGGCCCTGAAGGCTGGATCTCAACGCGGCAACGCAATATCCTTCAATTTTACCATAGACCGATTGGAACGAAGCTAGGTCTCAAGAAAGCATTCGTAGAATGGTGAGCGTTTTCGTAGGAGTTCTAGGATGTAGCCGACCCGCCTGTACAGCGTATTCCTTCTATATCTATGAAGCAGATTCAGTAGTTACTCCATGTTAAGCCCTGATACCTGAGCCAACCTCTTCGAAGAACCAGTCAAACTCTGACAAATGTTCTTCGACCTACTTATATTTGTCAATTACAGACCTAAACGAATCAACCACTTATCGGAGGGTTCATCTCGACCAACCCATGAAGAACTAACCGTCTAGGATTAGTAGATAGCTAGAGGTTCCTTACTCACTTTCCAAGTCTTCTCTGGACAGCCTTACTCTCGAGTTCTCTGAGGGCATCGGAGGAGACCCAACGAGCTGCCTTGGAATCGATTCGCTGAATTTCCTTAGCAACCTTTATGGCAGCCTTGTTCAGGTTCCTATTCCTTTTCCCTATGTTCCTAAGCGCCCAGTTGACAGCTTTCTTCACGAGATTCCGCTCGTCCGTGGCTCCGCGTTTTATCACCGGAAACAACTTGATGAATTCTTCGTCTTTCGCCTCCTTGTCATGCCACGCGAGGCAGGCTATCAAAGAGAAAGCGGTCCTTTTGACGAATTCATCTTCCCGTTCAGACCAGTCAAGGATCTTTTTCCAGGCAAGCGTAGTCCTCTCGAAGAGGTTCATGCACACTTGGTCACAGACATCCCAAGAGTTAATGTCCTCCACCCAGTCCTCCATCTGATTCTCAGTCAATTTTTCAGGCTCATCGATCATCGCTGCTACAATCCTTGCTTCAATTATCCCCGTCTTCCACAACTCGATCGCAAGCTTATGATCCTTCCCTAATTCTTTCGCTATCTTTCGCATATCGGGGACCGATAATCCCAATCTTCGCTCAGCCACCATCCCGTACCGGGCCATCCCTTCCAGCTGATCAGGCCTAGCTTTGACCTTCAGTTTCTTCAGGACCTCTCCCAAAGAAGCCATTCCTAATCTCCCTTGCCTATTTTAGTGGATTCCCGAATATAACAAAATGCTCGAAATCTAAGAAATATGCAAGTCATTTCTGAATTTTGCACGCAAACTGCTTCAGTCCGTCAGTGCCATATACAAATTGTGTAAGTAGGTTGAACGTGGAAAGAAGATACAGACTCTACCATTCGCTTTCGACTCTGCCATGGATCGATTGAAATGCTTTCATCCAGAAAAACGTGTAGCGGCTTGTAACTCTTTCAATTCCACCACAGACCGATTGAAACAGGCAATTTGAACCAAATTACCTGTAAGGACGCGATGTGAAGAAAGCAGCCGAACAAAATTCTTCTTTAAAAAAGATGTAAACTTTTTTAGGGATATAAACTCAAAATCGTATCCTGAAGGATATAGGAATCGACCGCAAGGCTCTGTTGAATCTTTCTAAGGATGCTGACTTCACTAACCACTATTCAGCCTTCAATTCTGGAACTTCCATGAAGTAGAGTCTTCTGTCGAGCTGAAGCGGAATAAGTTAAACACACTTGCTATGTGCACTCAAATATTCAGGAATCAGCGAATAGTTGATCCAGTCTTCTTGTTCTTATCTTACCTTCACGAGCGGCACTCCAGTCTCCTTGAATTCTTCATCTCTACCTGTGATCAACTTCGCTTTCATGATCTTTGCCGTTGCCACAGCAAATGAGTCAGCCAAGGACAACGCGTGTTCAGCTTTGATCAAGCTTGCCTCTCTCCAAAGCCTATCATCAGTCACCGGCACGATCTTCAAACCGTAGGCTCTCAAATTCTTTTCTTTTTCATCAGCGAGTCTAGGGTTGCGTCGGAATAGAATGTAGTAGAACTCAGCCAAGTTTATGACACTCAGATATCCAGTCAATTCTCCTGCTTGAATTCTCTCAAGATACTTCTCCAGCGTCTCAGCTCCCGGTTCATCGAGATAAAAGATTAGCAATCCCTCCGTGTCTAACACTACGCTCAAACGTCATCCGCCCTATCCTTTGATATGCCTCAAAAGCTGCCTCTGTCTACGTAACTCTTCCTTTCGAATTTCGACAAGAATCTCCCTTGAAGTCTTGCCTCCGAAGACAGTTTTCAGCGATCCGCGGTCTACAGATGGTTTAGGCAAAGCTTTCACCAGTATTCCTTCCTCAACCTCAACGACGAGCGCCTTTCCGCCAATGCCATGCCTTTCCCTCATTTCCTTCGGGATCGTCGCCTGACCCTTTCTTGTCACACTAACTATCTGCTCTGTCATAGCTGAAACATCTAGTAATACCGAGATCGCTGGTATTACTTAAACCTGCCGAATGCAATTGAAACGCTGTTCAATGGATTTGTCATTCTATACGGCTTTTCCCAGGATCTCTAGCGCTCTCTTAGCTGGATCGTGAACGCATATCTCGTGGTCCTTGCCGAGTCGTCTCAGAAGATTCTCTAGAATATAGACTCTGACTTCGCCCAAGCCGAACATAAGCTTCAACTTTACAGGAGCTAACTTGAATGAGACCAGTTGCTGAAAGTGATGGAGAAGGTGATATGGCTCTTTGAACAGGTTTGCTCATATGGTAGGAGGCGCGGTTTCGCCTTGGGTTCTGACAGCTGCTTACAGCTATAGGCATTCTGTCTGGCCTAATCTTCTCGCCGGCATGGATTTTCTTACGTCAAGGAGAACGGAAAAGCTTTAAGCCGTCCGTTGTATTTATACAACATATGATGGAACAATACAACATTAACCAAACAACACTTAGGATACTAGGGCTTTACGCGAGCGACTACAAGAAGTCCTCGCATTTAAGGGAAATAGCTAGGGAAACGAAGGTCGACGTCAAGGCTGTTCAATTGCAACTTAAGAGACTGGGAAAGAGGAATATTCTCTCAAGCATTATGAAGGGTAGGAACAAGGAGTATTACTTGAATCTCAGCAACTCAACTTCAAAGTACTATATGATACTGGCAGAGACTTTTGCTTCCCTCAGCTATCTCGGAAAGAACTTCTTGATCAAGAAGGTTATCGATGAGATCGGGAACCACATAGAAGGAACAATCATACTGTTTGGCAGTTTCGCCAAAGGGCAGACAAATGAAAGAAGCGACATCGATCTTTTTGTTGTCACGCAGAAGAAAATTGACAGAAGCATCTTCACGAAAGCAGGCAACCTTATCGACAGGGAAACAAGCGTCAAGTCATCGACCAAGAGGCAGTTCTTGAAGGGACTTGAGAACGGCGATCCATTAGTTAGAGAAGTTGTCTCCAACCACATTGTACTCAAAGGCATAGATGAGTTCTGCGATACTATGTGGCGATACTATGCAAGAAAGTAGAAGATATCTAACGTGGTGTGTAAAGCAGAGTAAGGGCATAAGGCTGGCAAAGCCCTCTGAGAATCTTGTAAGAGCATACCTAGAAAAATCTGGAAATGCATTAAAGTCTATGGAAGTCAACGCGAAAGCCGGCATCCTCGAATGGGCTGTATCCGCAAGCTACTATGCGAAGTATTTTTCTGTCTATGCATTGCTCTCGAAGATCGGAGTCAAGTGCGAGATACATGACTGCACAATTGCGCTATTCAATCATCTGTTTATCGATAGTGTTTCTCCTCAGCTTGTTCAAGAACTCCGGCGGTCTAAAGAGGATAGAATAGAAATGCAATATTATACTCGAGAGATAAGAGTGAACCTAGATCAAATCGTCAATCAGACCAAGAATTTTGTCCTTAAGATAGAGGAGATAATAGACAGCTTGAACTCTGAAAGAATCAAGCTCCTCCAAAATAAGCTTAAAGAGTTAATATCCGCATCGAAGTAGAAGCCTTGCTCAGCAGCCGGATGAGTTCTTCTTTCGGCATCTTAATCACATCAAGGCATACAACGGTAAATTAGAAATCATAGATATGAATATTTCATCATCATAATCTGATTAAGCACCTATCTGTTTCACAACTGTGACACGTTGTATCCGAAAGATACTGATGATGATTTATGTTGCCAATAGTTTTGTCAGCTTCAGTAGGCTCAGGTCCAAAGGCTTTTCTGTTTCGCAAGATTCCTTAAGCTTCATGCTCGTTATCCTGCCATCTTGCAGTCCAACTACTCTGCTTCCTTGCGCTTCAGATAATAGTTCCACCGCTTCATTTGCGAATAAGCTTGCTAAGAGCCTGCTTCTAGCAGTTGGGCTTCCACCTCTTTGAGCGTAGCCTACAATGCTAAGCCTGACTTCTGCTCCTGTGTTCTTTTCGGTCTCTCTCGCGAGTTCGCGGGTGTCTCCGATTCCTTCAGCCGCCACAATTATGCCTGACTTCTTTCCTTTAGCGCTGTTCTCTTTTATTGTTCTGAAGATCTCTTCCTTTTCATATTTCACTTCTGGAACCAGGATTATTTCAGCTCCCGCGGTGACACCTACGGTTAAGGCGATGAAGCCCCTTCTTCGACCCATAACTTCAACTATGAAGATTCTTTCATGAGAGACTGCTGTGTCTCGAATCTTGTCAATCTCGGCGACCGCCGTATTTACAGCTGTGTCAAAGCCTATCGTTTCCTCAGTTCCGAAAACATCGTTATCAATTGTTGCTGGAACGCCCACTATTAATGCGTCAGTTTCTTCGCTTAATTCTAAAGCTCCTCTGAACGAGCCGTCACCGCCGATGACAATGAGACCATCGACATTATTTAGCGCGAGAGTTTCAGCTGCCTTCTCAATTCCCTCTCTCTCCTGAAATTCCGGGCATCTCGATGTTAGAAGAAAAGTGCCGCCTAACTGTATCATTCCGCCAACGGAGCGAGGCGATAACCGTCTAAATGTATTCGTTAACAAGCCTTCCCAGCCTCTCTCAAAACCTAAGACTTGAAAATTCTTCGAATGGGCAATGCGGACAACGCCTCGAATGGTAGCGTTCATGCCAGGCGCATCTCCTCCACTAGTAACCACACCTAAAGTCTTCAACATCCTCTCACCCATATCGCCAAAATGGCTTCAGACTAAATATTAGACCGATCGAAAATAAAACTGACATTTTTGTCGGCGCGTCGCTGAAGGTGTGACCAGAGAATAATAAGACTAGATTTTCACTATTCTGCCCTTACTTCTGACGTTCAGCTCAAGCTGTTTCTTGAATCCGCTCACGAGAAACAGAGAAAGTGATGGAGGATTCTAGATTCTCCGCATTTCTGTCGGAGCCTTGGATAATACTTCACATCCGCCATCTGTAACAACCAAGTCCTGCTCTGTAGCAAAGCAGCCGTACTTCATCACTATCATGGGTTCTATTGTGAATGTCATCCCAGGCTTAAGGACGGTGACGTCGTCGAAGGATACGTTTGGAGGCTCAGTTACCATGAGGCCGACCCCATGGCCCATCCTTCCAGCTTGACCTTTAAGCGGATAGCCCGCCCTCTCCATTCGCTCTGCAGCGAACTCTGCAATCTCAGAAATCTTGATGCCCGGTTTGACCATGTCTACACATTCCTGCGTAACGTACTCGATGAGTTCATGCATCGATATCTGTTCTTTAGAGGGCTTTCCAATAGAAGCCATCCTACAGAAATCGCACCAGTACCCGTTATAGGTGCATCCTGCGTCTATGTAGAGCATATTTCCTCGGCTCAGCTTCTGGTCGGAGATTCTAGATGGGAAACCTGCTGGCCCGAGCAGGTAATTGTAGTTGAACGGCCCAGAATTGACAAATGTGAAGGGAGCGAATCCCCCGTTCTTCGATACCTCGTTACAGAAGAAGTTTGCAAGCTGCCTCTCCCTCATCCCCACTCTTGCTTTCTCGAAGGCTGCATTAAGTGCTTTAGTCGTGATGTTACAGGCTTCCCTCACACACTCAACTTCCGCCTTCGACTTCACGATCCTGAGATTCCATAGAAGAGCTGAAGCATCGACGAACTGAGCGTCCGGTAGCGACGCCTTCAAACGGTCAAAATCGCTGAGAGAGATGCCAAGCCTCTGCTCCTTGCCAAGTTCACACCCTATCCTACCGGATTCTACTCCAAGCTCCCTGAACATCCCTTTTAACATCTCTATCGGGGCGCCGAAGGTCAAATGCGATTTAAGAGTGGAAACCCAAGACTCAAGCCTCAAGGCTTCCTTCGAGACCTCAGGAACCACCAGCAAAGGTTCTCCATCTTTGGGCAACAGTGCTATATGTGGCCTAGCGTTGGAGAAGGGAGGAGATCCTCCGGTGAAGTAGAAGAAATTTAATCCATCCGTTATGAACAGAGCGTCCAGCGCTCTCTCAGCCATTTCTTCTTTGGCTCTTACGAGCCTTTGACGAAACTCACTGTCAGGAAATATCTTGTAGTTGGGCTTTGCCAAAATCAATAACACCTACAGTATTCCAATCTTGTATCTATCTTTGAGTGATTTTTGAAGTTACTTGAAGCAGCTGCTTTCCAAGGAAAAGCTGTCATCCTTTTCGATACTTCTCAGACTGGGCGGACCTCGCAATCTCTGAGGCTTGAACCTCCATGTGCCGCCTTAGTTTGGCCAACGAGTTTTGGAAACACGTCTCAATCTTCTCGTTTGCTAATCCAAGCCAATTCAGATAGCAGAGTCCAACCACAATCATGTCGGTGACCTCTTCAGGTATATCAACGGCTTCACGGCCCTCATGCCAATATGCCTTAGCGATATCACCAACCTGCTCAGCTATCAGCGTGATAAACCCAGCTGAAGTCGTAATCTTCTGCCTATGAACCTCAAGAGCCACTTCTCTACAAAGGTTAGCAGCCGATTCCAGACTCACTTTCTCCACCTGCCTTCCTGTATTTACTAAGGATTCCACTTTTTCATATACTATTCGAAAATCTCACTATTTTTGTAGTGCAAGGAGATTCCGCTGAATACGCTGTTTTGGCCGGTGCGTTTTTCTATTTCTTACCTCGTTTTGTGAAAGGGATTATTCTTGGAACTTCCTTCGCGTATTCTTGGTATCTTTCTCCGAACAAGGCTCTAAGTTCTTCTTCCTCAAAACGGGCTACCACAAAGTTGAACCACAATAAGAGAAGGATCGCAGAAACTAGCAGAAAGCTAATGTCTAAGATTAGCCACCAGCCGATCACGATTACAACTACGCCAAAATACAATGGATGCCTTACATATCTGTAGGGTCCCTCAATCACAAGAGCTTCTGTCCTGCTCAACCGCTTCTCCAAAAGATCCCCCCTCCTCACTTTCAAGAAAGTCGCATACGTGGAGACGATGATATCAACCGGCTTTCTATACTTGAACAACCAACCAAGAAATAGGAAAACGGAAACAAGCACTAACGTCCCAAACAAACGGATCGGAAGCACCAGACCAAGGCTGAAAGGCATTCCAAGAACCAGCATTACCAAGTAACCAAACGCAAAGAAGACCGTTATGACACCAAAGACTGCCAATGGAACCAAGAGAATGGCTTTCATGGAATCGCGCACATGTCTGTCCTCCAGTTCATCTTGTTAGAAAGAAGAAAAGACGAGTATGGAGAAGCTGCAATCGATTTCAGCTATCTTCTGTCTTAGATCTCGCGTTCAGCGGAAGCCAATTTTCTCAACGCTTGTATGATTCTTCGAACGTCTGACTCATCAGGGGTTTTCTGGATCTTCACGAAGCTCTCTCAGCGCATAAAATGTAGGAGTTGATGGAGTTGAAAGGTCGGTTCACGCTATAGCCTCCAAGAACTGTCTTGAAGAGCATATCTTCGTAACGCCAGCAACCTCGCTGCACCGCTTCAAGTCTTCTCGAAGCGCTACATCTCCTGTGACTATGAAATCCGGCTTCGCCGCGATTACCGAGGCGAGAATAGGCGCATCCTTCTTATCCCTAACCTTCTTCTCGTATGCGGAAGCTGACTGTCCGATTTCCTTCCAAGGAAGCACTGCATACTCCACCCTTGTAAGAAATGCATCTAAGAGCGCTTCATGCCCTGGAAAGCTGCGGGCTAAAACCAATCTCCCTTCTTCCAACACAAACTCCGGAAGCACTAGAACTATCTTTCTCTCTTCAGCCAGCTTCAGTATCCTGTGCTCATTTCCTTTTAAGAAGACGAGGCCTGAGATTAGGATATTTGTGTCAATGAGGACCTTAGGCTTGGGTCTTGGCATATTTCTCTTCCAGCAGCTTCGCTCTGGCTCTCTCAACCTCCTTCATTAGGAGGCTACGGGTTATGCCCCTCTCTTTCGCCAAGCTTCGGAGGATCGTGGATATTTCGTCCAAGGACAATTCATCCACCTTCTTCATCACAATGAGGCGCCCCACCTTGGTCACATAGAGGTAGCTGTCTTTTCCTAGCGAAAGATCCCTCCGTATCTCAACCGGAAGCGTAAACTGCCCCTTCGAGGTGATCTTGACGACTTCACTGGTAGCCATCATATTCTCCCATAGGCAAGAGTAAGAATTCCTTACATATATACCTAACCGACAAGCACTTCCATGTCTAGGAGAGAGACCTCAAGACCTGACTGAGATTTTTTGAATTTTTCTCGCTTAGCTCAGGCTATTTTCGAGCGAGACATCGGCTGGGATGTTCAAATGAACGATATTTCCACAGCTTCATGATTGAACGTGAAGAGAAGACTGCCTTTAGATCGGCTTAATCGTGCTAGAATGGAACCGTTAGTTCTTCAAGTATAGAGAAAGTGCCTTCTCTCCGAGATCGCCTCTTAAGGGCTTCCACATCGACCTTAGCGTACCTTAATATCGCCTTCACATCATCCTCGTCCTTAAGCGCCCTTTCTCTTGGGACAGTTGCCTTTATCATTCGGAGCTTTGAAAGAATCAGTCCTTCAGGAGTCTGATAGAAAGTCGGCAGACCAAGGATCGTTCCGCTTTTCTTCTCAAGTTTCCCATCTGAGAACATAATGTCAACGGTGAAGGGCGTTCTCTTATCCTTAAGAGTAATCATCCTGAAGCCAGATTCAAACGCTTCATCAATTCCCCGCTCATCAACTTGAATCTCAGCCTTCTTCAACAAGGCTGCAAGAGTCTGCAGGTCTTCTCGAGCGACTTTAACCACGATATCTACGTCCATGGTGGTTCGAGGCATACCATAGTAGCTCGCTGCTAAAGCTCCGGTAAACATGTACTCGATTCCAGCGACGTTAAGATTCTTGACCAATCTCCTGATTAAACCTTCAAATCCATTCACTTTCTAAACCTCGTGGTGGCGACGCTTCTGATACATCGTTCTCGCCCTAACCTTATCTAGAAGCTCTTCTTCCTTGATGCCCTCAATTTGATCTTTGACAGAATCAACGCAAATATTGACACAAACATCAGTCATGCTTATCGACAGATTCACCTTTTCCTCTGGCTTCAACTTTTTAAGGACCAATCGGACCACCCAATATTCTAAGTGATGCTTTAGCCTTAAGAGTCATTTGCAACTTGAAATCAGCAAGATTAGCTTCGTCCTATGGAAAATGGAGCACATTCGTACTCTTTCGTTTCCTGAACATTCTTCGCGCAATCGTTATATTTGATCTTGTTGCGACATTGAAGTTAGGGAGATGAAGATGGTAAGACAGAAGCAATTAATGGCACTGACCTTTCTGGTACTCTGCCTCGCTGCTTCAGTAGTTTCTGTAGCGTTCGCCGGCAAACCGCAGAACGTTAACGACCAACTCGTAGAGATCGCTGGTATGGTAAATGGAGCGACCGCTTTTAATCACGTGGCAGAACTCGCACGAAGATATTACGAGGGCCGTCTCGCTGGCACAGCAAGATGCGACCAAGCTGCCGGCTATATTGCCAGCAAGTTTGACGAGTATGGCTTGGATCCGTTCGGCGACTATGGAACATACTTCGAGACTTTCAGTATCACATACTGGCTTTCTCCCGATTGGTATTTGGATCTTCTTTCGCCGGGGTCAATCGCTGGACGCTATGACTCTTATCCAATGGAATACTGTGCATCAGGCGAAATCATATCGGAACTTGTCTACGTCG
>Ga0209725_1001085_pt1 | contig 15843 bp, 18 predicted proteins | sample I18A1metaG_FD_184145 | JGI IMG/M metagenome (GOLD analysis project Ga0209725, IMG submission 184145) | Lake sediment bacterial and archeal communities from Gulf of Boni, Indonesia to study Microbial Dark Matter (Phase II) - ​I18A1 metaG... | ecosystem: Environmental > Aquatic > Freshwater > Lake... | reverse complement strand
AGTCTACGCATTCTTGCATGAACTCGTTTACCAAATCGTATCCATGGCTCGTGCCGAACTTCTCCGATATGTAAGGCGATAATTTGTCCCCGTCCTTCCTAAGAATGTAGAACTCTATCTCACAAGACGCCATCGGCCTGAAATTCATCTTTTCGGCCTGTTCCAAAATTCTCCTGAGGTAGTACCTGGAGTCTGTACTAGAAGGCTTCATCTCAGGCTCCCAAAGCTCTCCGATGAACCTTGCCGACCCCGGAGCATACGGCACACATGCGAACGTGTTCAGGTCAGGCACTATTCTGAACTCTGAGGATTCGGGACCGAAACGACCGCTCGGAACTAATACGTCCAATGCATTGAAAGACTGCATTCCTCTCGTTATTCCTATCCCCGAATTCATACTCTCTTCAAGAAAATCCACGTGAGTCGCCATAGCCCTCGATACCATATCGTTGCCCATCCATAGGAACTTGACGATGTTTATCCCTTCATCCCTGACAATTTTCAGAATCTGCTCAGCAGTCGGCATTCGTTTCAACTCTCCAGTTTCGTCCTAACCGTATCGAGGCTGAGCTTTCTTAAGCGTATCGTGCATCTCATCGACAACCGGAAGCGGTGAGCACCCACAGGGGACTCTCGGAACTAAGACGCGATGTCAATCAAGCAAAGGACGATGTTCCATGATCTTGACAATGCCGGTCAGGCTCGTAGAAAAGACTTTGATGAAGCCGTCGACGCGTGATGAGATAGAGGGTACACGGCAGGGAAGACGTCGTGAAACTCTGCTCGTTTCCAAAGCATGGAAGCTGACAGACCTCGGGTCCCCCATTGTGGCACATTCTCAAGCCACTCTATCTCCGCGACACCTGGCGTGGCACCAATGAACGACCTGAGGCCTCCGGTCTATGAGCATCTGAACCGGATTGGGAAGATGGTACGGAGCGCTATTTGCAGTCTCTCTAACACTGAGGGTGTCAGACTACAAGCTACGGGGGTCGGCTCGCTCTTTCATATCTTCCTCACGGACCAAGAAATTCTGGACCACAGAAGCGCAGAAACAGCGAATGCACCTTGGATCTTGGCCTTCTCAATCGAGGAGTCTACTTTGCCCCGGGCCATTCTTGCAGCGTCTCACCGGTTACCACAGAAGATGACGCGCAAACAACCTTGAGGGCCGTCACCAAAACGTTGGAATCAATGAAGCCTATCATTTTATACTGTCTTCTCGGTTTCCTTTACGGCCTCTCTAAAGATTGCTACGCCCCTGTCTGCCAGTTCTTCGGTTAGCACCAGAGGTGGCAAGAATCGCGCCACGTTATTGTAGTGGCCGCCCATTTCGATGATCAATCCTTTCATGTAGCATCTCTTTCGAACCTCACGCGCGATGTCGTCTGCAGGCTTCTTGGTCTTCTTGTCTCTAACGAACTCGATGCCGATCATCAAGCCTCTGCCGCGTGCGTCGCCGATATACTTGCTTTCCTCCTCTAACTCTTGCAGCCGCTTCAACATGCGTTTGCCCAATTCGGCGGCATGCTTTGGCAAGTCATTGCGCTCTATGAAGTTCAAGGCCGCCAGTCCCGCGGCCATGGAAACGCACTGTCCTCTGAAGGTTCCGATGTGCCCGCCGCTAGTCCACTTGTCAAACTCCTTACGGCACATGCACGCCGACAAGGCAAATCCGATGCCACCGATCGCTTTGGATATCGTCATTATGTCAGGTGTCGTATTCGAATGCTCGCAGGCGAACATCTTCCCCGTTCTTCCGAGACCCGCTTGGATCTCGTCTATTATGAGCGGAATCGCGTACGCTGACGCAATTCTCCTCAACTCCGTGATATACTCGCTAGGCGGCGGGATCGAGCCACCTTCTCCTTGGATAGCCTCGACTACTATTGCGGCCGGGTCAACGATACCTGAGTGAGGGTCATCCAAGAGGTGCTCAACATAATGTGCACACTCAAGCCCACATCCCGGATACTCTCTTCTAAAGACGCAGCGGTAGCAGTAGGCGTACGGTGCAAAGTGAACCTCGGGAAGGAGCGGCGTGTAGTTCTCCTTGATCTTCTTTCCACTACTTAGCGAAAGGGCCCCAGACGTCATTCCATGATAGGCACCCTCAAATGCGAGAAGGCCTCGCCTGCCTGTAACGACTTTGGCCAGCTTCACCGCTGCCTCTACAGCATCCGAACCCGTGGGCCCCCCAAAGAAAAACTTCGCGTTGCCTCTCAGCTCTCCTGGAGCTACTTCGCACAGCTTCTTCATCAATTCCAGTTTAGGCTTTGTCGGGAAGTCGAGGGCATGAATCAGCAGCCTCTCTTGCTTCAAAACCGCCTCCAATACTTCGGGGTTACTGTGCCCGACGGCTAGAACCCCGGCGCCGCCAAAGAAGTCTATGTAGACGTTACCATCGAAGTCTCTTAGGGTAGCTCCCTTTCCCTCCTCAAACGCTAGAGGGATTGCTTTCGGATACGAGACTACGCTGCTTTCAAATTCTTCTTGCGCAGCCAACGCTTCTCTGGATCTAGGACCTGGTGGCGTAGCTACAATCTTCGGGGCATCCGGCAGGTGCAGCTCCGAGAACCGCATGCCATTTCCTCCGATCCAATGAGACGGCTTGCCTGTAGTTGCTAGTTTCGTCTTTAATGTAACGGTCATCTCGTGCGTCAAGACCTATAGGGTGCTGATCCCAATCGCGCAACAGAAACGAGCGCAGACAGTAACTCACAGCACATTCCGCACTAGTCAAGAGCGGCAACAACATTCACGGGTTTTCCGACCAACCCAGAAAGCTTCCTCAAATAGAATCGAGGGCAGGCGCACAAGACAACCGTGACGGGGCCAGCAGATTCTCCTGAAAGATTCCGACGAGCCAGCCTGAACCCGCGCCGAAACGCCAAAAGGAAAGCTAGAATAGGCCGCTCCAAGGAGCCAGCTTCCCGTTTTCTACGCGAATCCTACTCTCATCTCTGAGACACATGCCTCCAGGAAGACAAAAGGTACCGCCACTCATGGAAGGTGGCGGGTCCGGAGGGAATTGAACCCTCGACCTTCGGGTGTCCCTCAGCGGTTAAGAGCCTCAGCCTTGCTCCTGCGAGACCGCTGCTCTACCTTTCCAGGGCAGACCAACTTGCCTGACTGAGCTACGGACCCTGAGGTCTCGCAGATAACCAGAAACTCTACTTAAGTTTTCGTCAAAAAGAAGAATGTCGGGAAGTAGAATTTTGCGCGCATAGAACACGCGCGGAGCCCTCCGCAAGGTTTGCCGGATCCTTCTCACTGTATCTAGCTCAAAGCTCCGTGATAGCAAAATGCAAGCGGGCTAGGAACGCTTTATCTTCGGTGTGTTACGAAAACGTATGTTCCAAGCGTCAACCAATATCCCAAGTATGCGATGACGCGTAACCATTCAGGGCTCCCAGCATAGCCAACCAGCGCTGCTAACACAGATCCGACCGCGCCTTCTTCATGCAGCAAGGGATAGGTTCCGTCTGGATTTCTCGGAGGATTGACGTCGAACGCATGCTGTCCTAGGACTCCCAGTCCAATGCCAGAGCTTTCTCCAGCCTCGATGAGTTCGTGGACGCCGTGTCCAGTCAGCCCAGCTGCAAAAACTATGAGAATCACGCTCGTGACCTGGAAGAACTTGTTGAGATCCAACCTGTAGATCCCTTTCATCAGGAGCAAACCCAAAACAACCGCTGCCGCAGACGCGATTATGGCTCCCGTCACTGTTCCAGACGAATCGGCGATTGCGAGAGTTGTCATGAAGAGAACGGTTTCAAGACCCTCTCTGAAGACCGCTACAAAAGATAGAGCAACTATTCCCAGCACCTGCCCAGCAGTTATGGCCGTCTCTAACTTGCGTTCCAAATCTGCTCTGAGGGTCTGGGCATGTCGCGTCATCCAAAGGATCATGTAGGTCAACACGACGGTGGCGGTTAGAGAAGCAAGGCCGTCAAAGATCTCGGCGAACCCGCCTGCAAGCCCACCATAGACCGCGGATAGGGTCACCCCAAGCAGAACACTCGCTCCTACCCCCGCAACTACACCTGAATACAAGTAGTTGTTCAGGTTCCGCTTTCCAGTTCTGTTCAGATACGATGCCACGATTGCGATGACCAACGCTGCTTCCAGTCCTTCTCGAAAAGTCACGAGGAAACTTGGAAGAAGACTGGCGGGCGTCTAGCGTGGCCTCCGCTACATCAGAACCCTGTGTTCTTGCAGGAGTGTCTAAGGTTGTTGCTTGGTTTTTGGAAAGTTATTTTGACGCCACGATTGCCTTTACCACGTCGTAGGCGATGTTGATCTCTTGTTCGACCTTGAAACCTGCCTGTCGAAGATATTGAACAGTATCCCTGTTCATGTTACCGACCCCCAGCCTGGATACGAGCGGGTTCAGTCTGTCCATCAAGTAGCCAACCATCTTGTTCTTGCTCCTGACATGCTCTAACATGATCAGTTGACCGCCTTTCTTGAGCACTCTACGCACCTCCGTCAATCCTTTCGCCGGGTCCGTGACAGAGCAGAAGACCCACGAACTGAATACGGTGTCAAAAGCCTCGTCTTTGAAGGAGAGATTCCGAACATCTTCTTTGCGCAGTTCTATCCTGCCTTTGTAGTTACTGCGTTTCTGTTCGGCTCGACGCAGCATCTCTTGGCTTGTGTCAACACCCACTATTAGCTGATGAGGAGGATAGTCATTGAAACTGCTTCCGGTTCCTACACCGATTTCTAGAATCTCGCCTCTGGCTCTACGCAAGAGTTCTCTACGGCGTCTTGAAGTGAACCTCTCTACAATGAAGTAGAAAGAATCGTAGAAACGCGCGACTCTGTCAAAGCTAGCCTTGGTGGAATGGTTCCGAGGGTTCGCACCTGACATGCAGACACTTGACGTTTGTATGCAAACTGTCCCTCAAGGGTCTACCGCATTAAACTCCAACAATTCGGGAGGCCAGCAATTCAACGCGACTCCAGACGCAAGGCAGTGAAGCCTTACAACTGGCGCCACGCGAGGCCGTGACGCAGAGCTGTCTCTCCTCCGGGGTTGGATTGTTACGTTTCGTCTGAATTGCTCGACTTCCCTGAAGATTCCCGTCTAGGGGTTCGGTTCGTTCAAGTCTTATCAGGCACTTTGCCCCTATACATACAGTAGATAGCCAATGTCGGTTCGAGTCGCACATGCCATTGTTAGTGATTGTCTGAGGATTCGCCCAGATGATGTTGTCACGGTGAACACTTGGAGGCACACGATCGACTTGTCTGATGCAATACTTGAAGAGTGTTACAAGATCGGCGCTGACGCCGTAGCCATACTTGACACAGACCGATCATACTATTCACAGCTTGAGACGCTATCAGAAGAGAACCTGAAGACGGCCTCGAAACATTGCCTGGGCATGGCCGAGTACACAACGGTGAATATCTTCATCGGAGGACCGGCGAACCCGATTCGCATGCGGAAGGTTCCGCCTGAAAAGTTCGCAGCCCTTTTCGAGGGAGAGAAGGCGCATATGGACAAGAGTCGTGAGAAGAAGATCCGAGGCGCATACTTGGCGCAGGGCATGGTGACACCTGAGAGAGCTCGAACCTACGGCTTCAACTTTCAGAGGTGGAAGCGGATGATCGACTCCGCCACAGCTATTCGATATGATGACATGAGCATCTTAGGCAGGCGCGTGGCGTCGCACCTTGAACGGGCGAGAGAAGTAAGAATCCGATCGAGGATAGGCACCGACCTGAAGTTCTCCATACTCGGACGACAGACTCAGATCAACGACGGGATCATAGATGACGATGACCTCAAACGAGGGCTACTCTTCACAACGCTCCCGACAGGATCCGTAACCGTATCCGTCGTTGAGGACAGCGCAACAGGCAAAGTGACCTTCGACCTCCCCGTGCCACAAGTTGGCAAGCTGATTCACGGACTGCAATGGATATTCGAGAAGGGGCGTGTCACAGCCTTCAATGCGGAGAAGAACCTAGACGCCGTCAAACCGATATTCGACAGGGCGCATGGAGACAAAGATAAGATCGCAAGTCTCACGATTGGTCTGAACCCTCGGATAAGAACCGAGCTCATGATGGACAACTTGGCTAAGGGCGCCGTCACCATCGGTATAGGGTCGAGCCTAGACATTGGAGGTAAGAATGACAGCGACTACGGATTCCAAGGGACACTGAGTCAAGCAACAGTCGAGCTCGACGGAAGGACACTTGTCGAGAACGGCAGAATTGCGGTCTAACCAGTCGGCCTGCTATCTGCGGTCATGAATATTACCACCCCATGCGTAGCTCTCCCGTGAGAACAACATGGGAGAACTGTTACTGATCGGGATGGGGTTACACGACGAAAACGGCCTAACGTTGCGCGGCCTCAACGCAGCTAGAGATTCCGATGCCCTCTATGCAGAGCTCTACACGAGCATCATGCCAGGACTTTCCGTGGCTCGACTAGAACGCCTAATACGAAAAGAAGTCAAGATTCTTACTAGGAAAGACCTGGAAGAGGGCGCAGAGCGAACGATACTCTCCAAAGCCAAGGAGGCGCGCGTGGCTCTCCTCACTCCAGGGGACCCAATGTCAGCAACCACGCACCTCGGACTTCTTCTCTCCGCAAAGAAACTCGGAATTCCAACAGCCCTGATCCATTCGACTTCCATAATCACAGCGGCGGCGGGAGTTGCCGGACTGGAACTCTACAAGTTTGGCAGGACGGTCACGGTCCCCTCGCCTCGAACCAATCCCGCTCCGGAATCGGTCTACGAATTCATCAAAGACAACCGGAGAATCGGCCTACACACGCTCGCTCTCTTAGACATCGACGACGGAGAGTTCACAATTCCTGAAGCGATTGGAGTCCTCTTTAAGCTGGAGGACAGCAAGAAAGATGGAGTCATGACGGACGATACCCTTGTGGTTGCGCTCGCACGCGTGGAAGCTCCCGATTGTATCGTCAGAGCGGACAAAGCGCGAAATCTTGTGAAAGGTGATTTTGGTGAACCTCCATGGTCGATCATCCTTCCTAGCAAGTTGCATTTTATGGAAGCCGAAGCGCTCCAGCTATTGGCCGGTGCGCCGCGTGCGCTCGTGGAGGTTCGAGGATGAGCGAAGACCCCGGGGAACGGGCCCGGGCGTACCTAGTCGCTGTGGAGAAAGCCATTAACGCAGCAGAGACTATCAACAATCGCGATGCACTTCGAATAGTCGACCATGCTAAGCGATACGTTGCAGACAGCAGATACTTCCTTGAGACGGGAAAGCCAACAACGGCGTTGGCATCGGTTGCATACGCCGAGGGCCTGCTTGACTCGTTGGCCATCCTAGGTTTGGGCAATTCGAGTGGTACAACCAGTTGAGACAGGTCGCTAGTTCCTTCACTTGGAGTCTGAGGTTGGCAAATGATATCTCAGCGATGAGGCTATGACAATGACTAGGAGGCGGTACTGAGATGGATGTAAGCGAGGCGAATGAGAAGACCCTCATGAAATCCATCTACCTTCTGCAACTTCGAAGGCAGTTCTTCACTAGAGCGGAACTGATGGAGAAGACGGGACTGGACGCAGACGGGACTGAAGAGGTCCTGAGACACCTCACGATGTCACGGATGGTGGAGCGGAAGAACGGCGACCAGTATTCTCTGCTGGCGCCGGGAAGATCGAAGATAAAGGTGGTCCTCGCCGGAGGGGTGTATGACATACTTCACCTCGGCCATCTCGCTGTACTTACAGAGGCCAAGACCTGTGGCGACGTTCTTGTCGTCGTTGTCGCGACGGACGTCACAGTTGAGACGCTGAAAGGCCGTAGACCCGTGTTCCCTGAGGAAGATAGACGCGCGCTCGTGGATTCGCTCAAACCCGTAGATGCCGCTATCCTCGGTTACGAAGACGTCGGCATGGGCTACGAGCAAGTAATCGACGATGTCAAGCCTGATGTCATAGCGCTCGGGTATGATCAAGACTCCCTTGCTCGGACGATTACCGAGATCGTAAAGAGGAAGAATCTCAAGATCGAGATAGCCCGACTTTCCAAGTTTGACAAGGAGAAGTACCTAAGCTCCTCAGCCATCAGGCAGACGTTTCTAAAGGAGCCGAAGGTATGATGCGCGTTCTCACGACGTCGCCATCTTTCAGCCCAAGCTTCAATCTAAGGTTGCTCGGCGCGATCAACTCAATCACGTCGGCCGCATAGTGTGTCCTGACAGCGGAGATGAGCGCTCCGTCCTCCGTATCATTGATCTTCGCCAGGTGGCACGTGACGGGGCCGAAGGTTCTTTCACCGTCTCGGAAACCATCGATTTGAATGTGCGGAACGGTTTCGAGTAGTTTCCTTTCGTCCTGGTATTCAGGTTTGAGCCTGAGGTTCAGCGTGCCGGGGAAAGGGTCGAACCCGAGCTTTTCATTGAACTGTTTGCGATACCCGGTCTGGCTCACATACCAGGCGCCTTCTCCTATTCCCGAGAACAATGCTCCCTCGAGCACCAACTCCTTCGGCTTCATCTCGAATATCGCCTTGAGGCGGAGATACATTCTATTCAGCTCTTCCGATCCTTTCATCGTCACTCTGATCGATTCTCCGCGAGCGACTCGGGTTCTTCTGATTAGCCCGAAAGTCTGAAGTTCTATCAGGTGTCTGGAGGCTGTCTGCTGTGAGACGTTTAAGCTCCTTGCCAGCTTCGCGGTAGTGATCAGTAGCTCGCCGGGGTAGGCTCCGAGCTCCGCGAGCTTCCAAAGCGTCAAAAGGAGCACAGGGCTCAGATCTTGGGTGACCATGTCAGTTTCTTAGCCTCCTGATGCGCTAACAGGACAGGCTCAAGGCCGCGATCGCTCAGACAGTGTTTTACTGTCCTCGTTGCATCTTCGAGAGATATCTTGTGACCGACACTGACATAGAGACTTTTCTTTTTGTGTCGGAGAATTGCTGCAATCACATTCCCGTCTGTGTCGACAAGTGTTTCCCCGACCTCGGTGCCAAAGAGCCTGCTCTTCGCGGCACCAATTGTGGGTAGATTCATGATGATCCCGACATAGCATGCCAGGCCGAACCTTCTTGGATGCGCAAGCCCGTGACCATCCACTATGCACACGTCAGGTTTGCGTCTCAGCTTCCGAAGCGCACGAACTACCACCGGTGCCTCTCTAAAGGCCAATAACCCAGGAATGTATGGAAAAGTCACCTGAGCCCGGGCAGTCTTGATCTCCACGGGTTCCAGTGAGTCGTACTCAATGACCGATGCTGCGCCTACGGCTTTCTCGTCATTGTATGCGCCGTCCGCTCCCGCAACATACCTGATCCCGTCTGGAAGAGCGCTCTGTTGGGAGACTAGCGAGGCCAGTTCCTTCTGCAGCAGAATAGCATCTTGAGCAGCTAGATTTCGAGGTATTGTGATTCTCTTCGAGGTCAAGTCAGTTCAGCGTATTCGCTTCTCAAGGTTCTTTATCGCCCTCTCTAGAGAAGCCCTTCGAATGTCAGCGATCACGTCCGCTCGTGTGGCCTCGACCAACTTCTTCGCCACATCCATCTTTCTTCGGAACGTCGGAATGATCGATGTACGGTCGAGCGAAAGCAAGTCTTCGAAGAGGGCTTCCATGGATTCGAAGGTTGCTTGCGCTTCCTTCAACTTGCCGCCTTTCAGTTGATCCATTGTCATTCTGCGAAGCTCGCCGAGGAAATCCAGGATGCCCAGTAGGTACGGCATCCAATCGGCACCCGCGTCACGCTGTGAAAGCAGCTTTCGTCGACTCGCGAAGCTGAAAAGAATCTTTGCCTCTGCGAACTCTTGGAAGGCAACCATTACGTACCCAGTTTGTTTGAACTCGGAACGTTCGTCTAAGAGATCTCGTATCTGTGAGATGCTTTCTTCGGCGTCGCTTAGCGTGACCTTAGCCTTGGAGATCTGCTCTCTGTGGATCTGGATGATGGCCCAGCTGGCGAGCCGACCCGTCCTTCTTGTGAGCTCGAGGAGCTTCTCCCTTGTTCTGTCGTACTCAGTGAGCTGCCGCTGGAGTCCAGTTAGTTCGGTCTTGGAAAGCAACGAGGATCGTTGCTTACTTTCTTTCAACGGATAAATGGGTTGGCCTAGCAGCGAGAATCGTGCGGCAACCGATCAAGAGCCGAACCGCTAGGTGAGCGACTCGCCCTCTTCCTTGACCCCACTCTTGGTGATCGTCATGATGTCAAGGCCATTCCCGCTTCCTATGTCGCGAGCGAGCGCGGCCTTGGCAGCCTTCTTGACAAGCTCTTTCCCTTGCTCAACGGTCATGCCCTCTTTGTACTCCGCTTCCAGTACACCTACGGCAATCTCGGATCCTGACCCCACCGATGCGAACTTGTCATCAATGACCGAACCCAACGGGTCGAGCACATAAAGCCCCGGACCTTCCTCGTCAATCCCGCCAACTATGGTTTGAGCCAGATACGGATACAATCGCCTCTCGAAAAGGAGCGCAGCCATGACCTTCGCTGCGGACCTCACGGATGCAAGCCTATCCCGCTCGAAAGAGTACAAACGAAGCTGCACAGCAACCTCCTTTGTCAAGACCTGCATGTCCGCCACGAGCCCAGCACAGGCAGCCCCAATGCTGTCAGTTATCTGGAAGACCTTCTTTCCGCTCTTACTCATCACAAAGTATCCGTAGGAAACCCGCCTCTCGGAAGCCAGCACTACTCCGTCTTTGCAGACTACCCCGATCGTGGTAGCCCCGGGCATGAAGGGTTCACTCATTCAAGTCACCAGAATCCAGTAGCAGACTCCGCATCAAATGGCCACTCTATTAAGGTTGATGTAGACTTCTTCTTAACGCTCTTGGCCGATCAAGCATGCACCCGTTGAGAAGCATTCTAAACAAGATGACGTGGGACGGGAGAGAACGCACTGAGAACTATGTTGTCTACTTTATTCACCGAGGAGTTCCCGGAGATACTCGCAAGATTAACGCCTCGCTCATCACAAAGGTAGGACCGTCATGGTTCATGTACGCTACTGCGGAGTCGGATGAGACGCTGATTCCTTTCCACCGTGTCAGACGGATTGTCAACGTTCAGACTGGCAAGTTGATCTGGACGAAGAGGGTGCGTAAGAGCGACTAGGGTCTCAGACCGATTCCTTTCACTGCGACGATCCCCGGATTTCCAAGCTCACCGTTTATTCCGATCTCACAGCCTGACACCAGCTCGGCGATTTTCGCATTTGTGATCATGTGCATGGTGATCTGAGAGGTACGAAATTCCGACCTCCCCTCCGCGACGGCGAGGTATGGAATCAGAATGTCGGACATGTGCCTGTCGACCGGGGCACCGCTTTTGATCTCTTCGACGAGTTGTTTCGCTGCCTGACGACCAACCTCCTCTGCAGGCTTTCCTCGTTCCCCAACACTGTCGGCCCCCAAGACTGTGCCACACTCTTCACCTGTGTACAGGACTATGCCGCTTCCGGGCGCGATGTGAGGGTCAGCTGCGGGAGGGTACGTCTCCAGCTTCACGAAGACATTCAGGTGATCCGTCTTCTTCAGAATCTCCTCCGCGGCGCTTGCCTGCCTTTGGGCGACGTGACTTGGAAGCTTGACTGAGTGGCTGATTCCGTGTACCTCTTTGATCTCTGATCGTTCAGTCAACAGCAGGGGCCTCAGCCCCTTACAGGGCTGAACCTTCATCGATACCCTTCCTCCACCTTTGGGATAGTGACCCCGCCTGAGCACTTTCAACTGGGCAACGTAACCAAGCCTTGACAGGATGGGGAGGACGACGAAACGAACATAGTCTATCGGTGGACTCCAACGCACATCTGTCCCGCCGGTTATCTCAAACTCTGCGCCGCCCGAGGAGAAAGCCGCCGCGGGCATCAATCCCTGAAGCACCAGTGAAATGCTTCCAGCAGTGCCAACATCGAACTTGAACGATCCAGACGTTTTCCTCCTCGGGATGAAGAACAAGTCACTTGACCCCAGCTCGAGACCGCTTGTCTCAGCGTCAGAAAGCGCCGCAACCGCCTTGATCGCAGTCATGTGCTGTGCACGCAGACCCGGATTTGGTCGCTTAGCTCGAATGTTCCTGACATGCACCTCGTTTCCGAGTAGGGCAGAGAGCGCCGCCGTGGTTCTCAGAACTTGACCTCCTCCCTCCCCGAAGCTGCCGTCTATCTCGATCATCCTGTCTCCTCCCTTAGAGCTGGATGACTTCGCTTCATGCGCGAAGCTGGATGCCTCTAGTTTATTTACCCTTACGAGCATCACCGGCCAGTTCGGGAGTTCCGAACCTTGATTCTGAGCGCGGCCAAGCGGGACCATATCTGGTATGCCACCGTGACCGATGAGAGAGGACGACTGGTAGCGTGCAGCTTCTCCAAGAACAGGGAAGCAGCCGAGAAATCTGCGATCGAATCACTCCCCAAGAATCTGGCACGGGATCTTGCGCACTCGTCAACAAACCCTCGGGTCATAGACGTTCTTCACGAGATTCATGAAGGCAGAGACTGTGACCAGCTCCCCAGTCTTGTCCTTTTGACGACGTCAAGGTTCCTTAGGCGTATCTATGAGACGACTATGAAGATCCCAAAGGGAAAGGTGACTACGTACGGAAGACTCGGCGGATCGAGAAAGCGTTCGAGGGCCGTCGGCAACGCGATGGCAAGAAATCCTCTGCCCCTGATAGTCCCATGTCACAGGGTGGTTCAGTCAACACTCCGGGTCGGCAACTACGGAGCAGCAGGAGAGAAGAGAAGCGATGGAGCCAAGATCAAGCGAGAACTGCTCGTCCGCGAGGGCGTGCAATTCGAAGGAGACAAGGTCTTGCAGACCTGCGTGTGGAACCCCTCCTGAGGCGAAGCAAAATGACAAACAGACTCAAACGCGGCCTGTTTGTGGGGAGGTTCCAGCCATTCCATCTCGGACACTTGGGCGCAATCAAGACCGCACTTGAGCAAGTGGAAGAAATCATCATAGTCGTCGGAAGCGCTGAGTACAGCCACTCCGACAAGAATCCATTCACTGCGGGAGAGCGCGTTGAGATGATACTGGCTGCGTTGAAGGAGGCAAACATAGACTCGGCCACGTACATCGTTATTCCCGTCCGAGACGTGCACATTCACGCGACATGGGTGCCTTTCATAGTCTCTCAGGTTCCCAGGTTTGACATCGTTTTCACAAACGAGCCGCTCACATCACGCCTCTTCAAAGAGCGGGGATACAGAGTCGAGCGAATTCCGTTCATCGAGCGAGCTACCTACTCAGCGACGGAGATTCGTGAGAGGATTCTCGATGGGAAGAACTGGGAATCCTTGGTTCCCAAGGGTGTCGCGGAGCTACTTGTAAGCTTCGGGGGAATCGAAAGGATCAGGGAACTTGCTATGAGCGATGACCCTGGCCGCTCATGAGAATGAGCTTGTCGCCAGGTCGCATGTGAAACCTCTGTGCGGCATTTCCCTTATTGATCGCGATCTCTAGAAAACCGTGACTTCCGACCAGTAGAATTGCCCTCCCTTCAGCCGCATCCGAGTAGGTTCTCACGACGCTCAGATTGTAGACCCGCCCCTTCGCTCGCATGGCAATCACCTTCTCAGTCTCGACGCCTGCGACTTCGAGATCCTTCTCTCCCGCATTCGTCACAATGTTACCAAACGAGTCTGTAACTAGAACCTCGCACTCGATCCTGTCATGAGAGGCCATCGCCTCAGCAAACTTGGCCGAAACTATGTCAGAGACGCTTGGTCCGACCTCGGAAGGTTCGGCGCCGCACGCTATCATACCAGCCGCGTACGCGAATACGTCCCTTCCGTGGAAGGTCGATGAAACAGGCCTCCTCATGAAGCGGTCGTTCTGAATCGAGTAGGCTTTCTTGATTCCGCCTCTTGAGGCTGCGGGAATGAGTAAGCCATTGTCTGGGCCTATGTATATAGCCCGTCGGCCTTCTATCAGGAGATTTCGCCGCTTTCCGCCGACCCCCGGATCCACAACTGCGACATGAACTGTGCCGGCCGGAAAGTACCCTGAAGCAGCGGCGAGCACAAACGCGCCCATTCGAATGTTGAACTTCTCTATCTCGTGACTAATGTCCACCACAGTTGCCGACGGGCAAAGAGTGAGTATTGTTCCCTTCATCTCAGAGACATATTGACCTCGACTTCCAAAATCCGAAAGCAACGTGACAATGGGCATGTGTCTGCAGGTGGGATCTTCAAGCTAGAAAACGTTTTCAATGCCCCAATCGGACACGCACCACGCCTGTCCTGGTCTGCAAGATGTACCTCAGCTAGATGCTTTGATCCGACTTGGTCAGCCGCGGAAAGAGTTTAAGGATCTCACTTCTCCGGTATGCTGTAACGGGTTGGGAAGCGGGGAATTGGAGAACTCACAGCTTCTGATGCTACCTGGGCCGACCAACGTTCCGTCTAGGGTTATGCGGGCCATGGCCAAGCCTGTGATCAACCACAGGGGCCCAGAGTTCCGTGAGCTTTACGGCAGAATACTCGAGAACCTGAAGTTCGTCTTCCAGACAAGGGGAGACGTGCTCGTCTTGACGGCCTCAGGAACTGGGGGAATAGAGTGTGCGATCAGAAACATTCTCTCCAACGGGGACAAGGTTGCCGTTCCTGTAAACGGAGTATTCAGTGAGAGACTCAGAAACGCCGTCAACGCGTTCGGCGGAAAGGGCATTGAAATTCCCATTGAATGGGGTAAAGCGATAACTCCGCTGCAGGTCGAAGAGCTGTTCAGAAGAGAGAAAGACATCAAGGCTTTCGCCGTTGTCTACAACGAGACATCCACGGGCGCGACTACTAGGAACCTCAAGGAGATCGGGGAGATCTGCCACGACCATGGCGCACTGTTCGTTGTGGACGCGATTTCGATTCTGGGCGGAGACGCGTTGCCAGTTGACGAATGGGGCGTTGACATTTGCGTCGCTGGAAGCCAGAAATGCCTGATGACTCCGCCAGGGCTAGTTATCTTATCAGTCGGTGAACGAGCCTGGAGAATCGCAGAGACGGCTCGGAGGTCGTACTATTTTGACCTTCTTGAGTACAGACAGTTTCTGAAGAACTACGAGACACCTTACACACCTGCAGTGACACTATTCTATGCACTTGACGAGGCCCTCTTGATGATCAAGGAGGAGGGATTGCAGTCCCGCTATGACCGCCACAATCTTTGCGCAAGATCGCTCTACGAGGGTCTAGAGGCGCTGGGCTTCAAGATCTTTCCACAAAAAGAATTCAGGTCGCAAACGGTGGTGGCCGCGAACTACCTTCCAGAGATCGACGACAAGAAGTTTAGGGAACTGCTCAAAGACAGATACCATGTCGTCGTCGCTGGCGGCATGGGCAAGACGAAGGGCGCCATATTTAGGATTGGAGTGATGGGGACCGTCTCCCAATTCGAGATACTCACAACCGTCGGAGCAATCGAGTCCACGCTCGCAGATCTGGGCCGCAAGTTTGAGTATGGCGTTGGCTCAAGAGGAGCGCGTGACGTTTTCGCGAAACGAAGTTGACGACCAGCGCAGCCACAAGTTGTGCGACGCCTAGCAACGCTGACCCGCCAAAGAGCCTTGCAGGCTTTTCAGCTCCAAGAGCATAGATCGACGATGTTGACCTAGGGACCGTGTTCTTTCAAAGAGTTAAATCAGACCCGTCGAATGTTGGAGACATCGGGGTAGACGCAGTGCCGATCAAGAACGGCGATTTCGTGCTAATCAACTACACGTTGAAAGTGAAAGAAAGCGGTGACATCGTCGACACGACGATAGAATCCGTTGCAAAAGAAAAAGGGATACACCACGAACACGGAGAAGGAACTGAAGAGGTCGATGTACACAGATACGAGCCGTTCTTCCTCGTCGTGGGAGAAGGATGGG
>Ga0209725_1001083_pt1 | contig 15849 bp, 18 predicted proteins | sample I18A1metaG_FD_184145 | JGI IMG/M metagenome (GOLD analysis project Ga0209725, IMG submission 184145) | Lake sediment bacterial and archeal communities from Gulf of Boni, Indonesia to study Microbial Dark Matter (Phase II) - ​I18A1 metaG... | ecosystem: Environmental > Aquatic > Freshwater > Lake... | reverse complement strand
TCCAGATTGCCTCCGTCAAGGGCCGTGAGTTTGCTGCAGAACTCGTAGACTCCTGCTGGAACCGTTATGGTTACTGTTTTCTCCTTCTCAAGACCCGTCTTCTTAACCATTTTCTCATTCCTCCTATTGGAGAAATCGCAGAGAGAGCGCGATTGCTGTTTGAGGCATCGGTCTCTCTGGCCGTTTCTCCGCTCTGTTATAGATGCGAAACAGATATAAAAGAGTTGCTCTATAACAGATGCACGATCCAAGATGTTCACGAGAATACTCACTGACCTAGAAAGGAAACGAGTAAGAGCCTACCTTGAAGCTGATGGTGAGAGAGAGTCAGTCATCAGAGCCTTGGCGTCTAGAGCTAGGAGACACGCTCCCCAAATCAAGAAGGACATTGAGCTTTTGGAGCGTTTGATGAAGACCTACGAGAAGGCGAAGAAGCGTTGACCTTCTTGCCCATGCTCGGATACAATTGTCTTCCAAGGATACCCATGACATCGGCACTCAGTCTTTGAAGTTGAGGAGCTACACGGTAGTACCGGCGCCGGTCATTGTTCAGAATCGCCTCCCTTGCCAATAGAACTGCCAGAAGATTCTCAACGATCTCCTGATGATGAATCGTCACCAGGGGAAGGTACCCCAGCCGCGCCAAGTCCGCCATCATTTTCCTGTAGAACCTTCTGATGACTCGGCCCAAGTCGTTGCCTATGATGTGGCTGAACCTGGACTCTTGGTTTGGAGATGAAGGCGTATGCTTCAGGCCGCATTTCTCCAAGAGCCTGCTAGCGTACTCCTGTGCCGTGTGAAGGTCGCTAGATTTCTTAGTCTTGCCGAGAATCTTCCGAAGCTCACCGTATCTGAATCCAAGACCTTCACATCCATAACTACCAACTTGGTTTTTCGCCATCAGCAAGTACATAGTCCGCTGGTCCATGTCGGTGCCTAAAGCGCCGTCGAAATGGAGGCTGTTCGTGGCGCTATGAGTCTCCTGCTCGTAGCCGTCGTTGCCACGATCCGGCAGAAGCCCGTCTCGGAGGACGAGGCCGCAAAGACTACAGCAAAGCTCTCTTGACTCTGGATCCTCGAAAAAGGAGCGGTTCAAACATTCAGGGCAGACACGGCTGACTAATGTTCCGACTTGACTCATACATCGGGTCCTGGGACCTGAGAAGTGGGTGATGGGTGAGCACTTAACCTTTCCGTCATATTCGACATCAACCCTTCATACATGTCAGCCTGCATGAACTTTGAATAAAGGCTGAGCCTACACCGCGTACTCGTGCCAACGACAAGCAGCCCAACTAAGTTACCGAGAAGGTGACTGAACTTGAGGTGAATGACAGGGTGAAGAAACAGCGAGAGCGCTGTCATATAAGCTGGAGGATACCAACCCCACATATCTGCGAAGTAGTATGATGCGCAACTGAGAAGGAGCAGGCAAATCGTGACTGCGGCCAGCCTACGCTAAATGTTAGCAGAGGTTGAAGTCAAAGTCAGCCTTTACTGAAAAATCGTAAAGGCTGGCGTTTCCGTCTATGCTTAGGGCACCTGTATGTGTACACAATATCGCCGTTGGGCATTGAATGGTGCTTCACACAGCCGCAAGAAGTCATGGCGGTCAGGCTCCTTCCGATGCTTGCTCGATTTTGCGTAGAAGGCCGTCAGGGATCATGATGGCGTCGGCTCCGGGGAACTCGTTGAGTATGGCTTCAGATCTGAGGCCTGTGGGCGTGTCGATGCTGTGGAAGTAGAGGTCGAGAAGGCGCCTCAGAAACTTGAGTTCGATGTCGCTGATCGTCAAAGCCTTGGATGGTTCGGCGCGTTGCTGTGTGGTTCCTGCAAGTTTCGCTTGGATCCGTGAGGTGAGATAGGAGAAGAAGACTCCGTTGTCTCCTTTGTATGTCAACGCCAAGCGTTCCAGGGCTTCTTCTCCTTTCGTCAGGTAGTCTGCGAAGTCTCTGAGTAACCGTTTGAGGAACGAGGCTTCGTCACTTGTCAGGTTGACGTTCACGTTCCCAAGCCCTCAGAAACGCCCATTTGGCTGCGTTCGCAATCTCCTTGACGTGAGGATCGTCCAACGGTCCTCTGAGAAGTATGCTGGTGATGTATCCACACTCGGTTCGAAGCGAATGTTGGAAGTCAGGGTACTTCTGCTTCAACGCGTCGAAGATTCTGGGAACCAGAAAGTTCTTGACGGCGGGATCCTCAGAGTTAACAGGCTTCTCCGGCACCAGCGTAGCTTCCTTCCCATCGGCTGAGACATTCAGCATTCCGACGGCGGTTGTGCCCTCTATCAATGGAAACTGTTTGATGCCGGGTTGCGTTATCGCTTCCTTGGTGATGGGGACTACTGTTTCAGTGGTCTTCCTGACTGGTGTTGTTGGCTGCGGCTGCGCTGGCTTGTGGCCGTGTCTTTGAAGCCACTCATCGATGAGGACAGCGTACCATTTTGCCGGAATCAGTTTGGCGAAGGCGTTCCTCTCAGCCTTGTTGACTGCCAAGGTGTAGGCGAACGGCTTCGATTTCTCAGCTGCTGATGCTCCAAGGACGTCAATGCGGTTGTCGTGGTCTCGAACTCTCACAAGGGCGCGTATCTCATTGTCTGATTCCTCGGTGCGGACCTCCAGGATCTCGATGTTGCCTCTCCGTCTGGTTGCTTCCTTCACTCCGGCGTAGCTCAGGTTTGTGACTCGTCTGCCTCCAATCTCAATGTCGTAGACAAGCTCCTCAAGGAACTCGCCTCTCATCTCTGCAAGGATCTGGTTCTCATCACGGCGCTCCATTGTCTGGAAGACTTCGACGGGCAGCTGCTTCTCTTCCTGGGCCTGAGATGATTTCTGAGCTTCTTCTGTCATGCTCCCTCACCTCGAGAAAGGCCCTGGCTGGCTTGCGTCGAAACCCTTAAGCTAGGTTTCCTGCTCCAAGAACTACTCGGAGCTCTGGCTGGTTGATTCATTCACACATACCCCTATGTGATTTCTCGCCTTACCAGGCGAGGTCAACGGCCCGGGCTCCACACCCAAACCGAATGACTTTGACAAGACAGACGGGACTGACTGTGCATTGACTCCTAGCTCTGATTCTTCATGAATCCTCTTGACGAGGGCGTAGTATTCTGGATCGATCTTTGTTAGGCGGGGTTTGAAGCGGACCTTTGACCAAGGAATGAAGCTGTGGCAACGGACGCAGACCACACCCTTCCCACTTCTATGCGAGATCGAGCTGGAGGGTTTGCCTTGGCAGCGTTTGCTCGGGCAGAGAAGCGTCATTTCCACACTTTCCAGCTGCTTTGCCTTCTCCCCTAGCACGTATGCGATCAGCGCGTCTACAAGCTTTGGCGTCTGCAACTTGATGTTGTTCTGCTTAGCATTGTGAAGTACTGTCAATCCTAACCCGGTGATCTCATCCAACTTGCCGAAAGATGCATCTATATCGCTTGAACCGTCGTAGCCTAGCTTTTTCATTCGCTTGACGACTTGCTCACGTAGCCGATGCTTCGCGGGGTCTAGGTCCTTTGCGCTGATATGAGGTCTGAGATTCCATTCTTCTCTGCGCAGTTCATAGGAGGCTTTGCCGGGGTTGTTCTTCTTTACTATCTGCTTGACCACTGATGGAGGTGTTCCTGCTCCTAGCCCTCCGCTGAAAGAGGACCGCATAGCAGGCTGATAGTGGTCAATCTCTTCGCTCAGATCTCTTGCGTTGACTTTCGGAAGAGTTTTTGGAACATGTAGTTCGTCCGCCTGTCGCTTCCGTTCCAGAACATGTTCCAGAAATCTTTGGCTGCCAAATCTTCGAATCGTCCGCCATATCGTCTGATGGCTGTACTTGCCTTGGAGCCCCTTCGCAATCTTGCGCGATGGCCAATGCAACGAATGCCAGTAGATGATTGTCTCGACATCTTGGTCTTCGACTTTGAGCGGCCTACCAAGCATGGCTAACGGCCTCCTCTCCCAAACTGGCGGATGAACTCCACAAGCTCGACTGAGGGCTCAAACCATTCACCGTGCAGCTGAAGTTTGCGGAATCTTTCATGGATTGCAGCTTCCACCTCTTCATCGCCCTGCAATGCGCCCACAATTTGCAGGGGAACCGGGGATCCGCTTTGAAGCTGCTTTAAACGCTGTTTGAGTTCGGTTGCCAAGCCGATCTTGATGGGGCCGCCTAAGCGGCTCTGAACAAAATAGACCACTTTCCCGCATTCTACTGCATGGTCATATTCGGATTGGCCGTCGAACACTAGGCCGCATCTTTCGCAGACAGTTTCGCCGTTTTCAGGGTCAAGCCAAGGCTTGTGGTCGCAATGCCTTTCCCCGTTCAGTTCAAGCTGACAAATTCCATCCATCTGACCGTGGAGGTACTTGATCGTTTCAATGTCGGCCTGCGACAACTTGGATTTAGCCATTCAACGCCCACCACGAACAAGACGAACCCGATTCGGCTTGGTAGCATGCGAGAAGAACGCGCCATCTCTTTCAAGAACCCGAACTGTTTCAGAACCGAAGCGTTCCATCAATACGAGTCTACTGGCGAAACCCTCATCATCGAGGTTTCCCCTCTCGGCCAACCATGCTTTGGCAAGTTCCAACTTCTCGGCTATAGTGACGCTTGTGACGCTTGCGACACTTGTGACGCCCTTGGAAGAGACGTTTGCTGAAGTGACTTGCGAGGATTCTCCTCTCTTCTCCTTGTTTCCCTCCCTCTCGGTAGCGTCACAACCGTCAGAAGCGTCATAAGCGTCACCTATCCCGAGGCGTCTTGCTAGTTCAACGACCTCCTTACGGGACAAACGGATCTCACGCTGCGTTGCGAGTCTCCGCTTGTCCGTGAATCCTAGCCTCTTAAGCGCACGGCCGACCCAAGACGTATTCAACCAGTTTTGCGAGTCCTCGTAGCGTCCTATCATATGTGCCGTGACGACTTTGATCGGAACATACTCATCCACCCAATCGAGAGCTGAAACCATCTGAAGCAAGGTTTCAGCAAGAACCATATCTGAAGACTCGGTGACATCCTCAATCATCTTGCTCTTGCTGTCCTGTATTGCAAGTTCAATCATTGCCTTGAGATACTCGCCATCGGCGGACGAGTGGCTGTCAAAGAAGATCGCCATCGTGAAGATAGCCCTCCAGAGCTCGAGCTGACGTGCTGTCAGGCTTTCGAAGTCTGTTACATCCCTGTCCGCAACCTTGGCAAGATGTGAAATCAGCTCTTCTTTTTCACTGAGTTCATTCAGGTTCTCATGAATCTGCCGTACTTCTTGGAAGTACTCGAGGAAGAGTCGGTAAAGCGAGGCCCGTAGCTTTGGCCATAGAGGACTTCGCAGATTCACATCTTTGTCAACGATTGCCCGATTACGACTACGTTGCAAGACTACAACTCTACAACGGTCCTCTAGAACACTCTCGATCCCCCCGATGTTAGCAAGGCACTTCGGGCTGTAGACTTCAAACGCCGTGGGAACAAGCTTCTCCTTGGAGTCCTTCTCAACTCGATAGACGACTGCGCCGCGCTTGTAGCCCGAGAGCAGCAAACTCCGAAACTCTTGGGCTCGGTCCGGACTGCTGAGTTTTTCACTTTCGTCGAGAAGAAGAGTGACCCTGCCGTTCTGAACCAATCGAAAGATGGAGGCTACGGACATGTTGTTCGTGAAGATAGCATTGAAGGCAATGGCAGAGTGTACTGTGAGCGCCTTGGTCTTCCCGCACCTCTTTACGCCGGAATAATATACGTACGGGAAGGTGTCGAAGATGCTTTGGAAGTATGTCGCAGCGTCCCAGAGACTCTCGTAAAGGTACTCTCCTTCAGTCGGAAACTCTAAGTGCCATCTCCAAGTGTCGACTAACGAGCTCAGTAGATCGATTGGATCAGGATTGCAGGTATTGTCGTGCTCTTGGAGAAATTCTTTGATATCTTCAAGGGCCCAGCGGTTCTCGGTTAGCAGAATTGGTTTGAACGCAAGCACCACACCGGTTGACTCTAACACACTATCATCTGCGAGAACGGCGTCACGTTTCTTTGTTGCATGATCGAAGACTATGAGAACTGGAACATTCTTTTGGATGTGGGCCTGAGTCTGGTTCGTAATTGTCGCTGGAATAGGTTGGCCGACATAGGGTTTCCCGTCAATGTCGCCGATGGCGAAATGGATTGGCTTCCTCTGTTGCTCGAAGTCCAAACGAACGGAGAGGGTCTCCTCGCCCTTGCTTAGTTCAAATGACAACTACAACTCCTCCACAACCTTCAGAAACGCCCTTCTTTCACGATGGCCCCGTTGCTGTACGGCTACGCGCGCCGCTAAGGGAAAGAAGTCGACACAGGCCACGTCTCCAGGTAGAACTAGGTCACGCTGCCCGCCATGACGACAGCGGGGAGTCCCAAAGAGAAGGCACTCTCGGCACCGATTTTTATTGTGAGTCAAACCTACCTCTCCTGCCCGCAGGTGGTTGGCTCGGGAGTCGCGTGTAGGGACCAAGCGACCGCGGCTCCCGTCGTAATTTTCATTCTCAAGTGTCCTCCGCTAGTTTCTGCATAGTGGCTCTGTGGCCATGACCCAATTCATGCCTCCGTGTTTGAGAACCAGAACTCTAGGAATTCCGTTTGCGGTTCTGACCTTTCTCCTGATCGGCAGAGAAAAACCAACCCGCTGTCGTCTTTGTTCCTCTTATCTTTCCTTCCAAAACAAGATTGAATAGAACGGCCCTCGCCGTCTGCCAGCACACCGACAAATGATGTCGAACATAATCAATTGAGACTGGAACATCTGATGTGCTCAGCACTTCAAGGGCCTGATCACGGAGGGTAGGATCATCATAACGCTTCAATTCTTCCGCCAGATGGTTCTTCAGAGGTCTCAAAAGAGATATATAAAAGTTCGATTATAAGCGAACCAGTTCGCTTATAGTCGTGGTGGACTATGACGAGACGCCGTACGGCTTACCTGAAAATCCTAGACACTCTAGAGCAGACAGTAGGCGGCAAAGAGAGTTGGCTAAGTCTATTGCAGACCACGGGCTTGAGCAAGAGCACGCTATCTGAGAACCTTTTCGCATTGCGGACCCGCGGCACTATCTTGATGGAACGCGACCCGAAGACCGGGACACCTTACTATCGATTGAATCGCTTAGCAGATGCAATCCGAACCCCTCCCGACCTAGATCGCCGCGTCTGCCAACGTAGGGAGAAGAGAATACGCCACGCCGAGGAATTGCGCATAGACGACGCCACATTCGCTATATCTCAAGAAGCATTGAAAAGAATAAACAATCACCCGTATCTACTTGACTTGGTAGTCGAGGACTTTCTTGTCGAGAATCTTTGGGTGTGGTACCGATATCTTGAATTCTTCTTGAAACCGAAGCCATCACACTTGGACTCGAAACATCGTCCTACCGACATTTCTTCTTCTCTTCTCCTTCCGCGAAAAGACCACCTATCCGGATTCGAGTCAGTTGAGGAGATGCACGAAGCGGCGATAAACTACATGGTCACACGGACATATGAAGATCTAAGGTCGGAGGGTTTCGTGGTAACAGAGGAAGACGTCATGAATGCCATCTTGAGATTGAGAGATACAGGACAATACAGCATCGAAAGGAAGGTATTCTATCAGATCCAGGTGTATGACAGTCTTCTCGAGATACATCACGACAATATGGAGTATTTTGATTCGATGTTGAGAGACACGTTGAAGAAAATACGCAGGAAGAGAGCAACTGTAGGCAGAGTCCGCATCGCTAAACGTGGGACTTCCGAGTGGCTCTGTTATCGACTCAAGTATCTGACACGGCGATCTGCGAAGAGAAGAAACGACCGTTTCCGTTTTTTGCGTGAGGTCTTTTAGCTTTGAATCGCCTGAAGCTATTCTCGAGAGACTGCTTCTCTGCTTGATTCTGATACAAGAACGATCGCAAAGAGGGGTAATCCGGCGGCTATGTAATAGAATTTTAAATGCTCGCCTTGTCTCCCTGCCCTGTCACAGAGGATACGATCTAACACTGTAAGATTATTGGCATTTTTCTCATGGAGAAAGCTGTCTTGAGGACTAGACAGTATGATGGCCACCGCTTCTTGGTCAGCTTCACTAAGCGAGTGCGAGAGATAATGGATGCAAACGTCGGCGTGGGAAAGCGTTTCCCACGTAAATCCGACCTGATTAACTATTGTATCATCCAAGTATTGGGTTCGGAACGGCAAAAGACTGAGAATGAAGAGGGTCGAGTAGCGAGTCAACTCCAAGCCAAACTAGACGAGTTGGAGAAGCTGCGGAAGAAGCATCCTTTCGCCGAGGGTAAAAGTCGCGTCTTAGCGCACTGCTACTCGATCGCCGCGGATAGGGCTGTGGAGTTGGCTGAGAGGGCTCAGGCGGACTGGAAAGAACATTACGACAGATGTGAGGACTGTGCCATTTCCTGTCGGAAGGCGAATGAGTCCGGCGCTTGCTGGCGCATGGATGTCAAGGACCAGATCCACATTGCTTGGTTCGCTTCGGAAGATGCCATCCTCTCAGACCTTCTGGCAGCGGTTGACATATCGAAGTTGAAGGCTGAAGTGGACAAGCTCAAGCTTGAATTGAAGCAAGAGTCCTCGAGAAAGAAAGGAGAAACCGTCTCCCAAACTTCTAACGGAAAGTACCGGGTTGATGTGAAAGTCGAGAAGTGACAGACACTCTCAATCATGGCCAGCTGGCTGCGCATGTAGGTGTCTGATAGATTTACGCATTTTTCTATCAGAGGCTTGAATAGGCATTGTCCAGACCGAAAGTTGGGTTCGACCATGGAACCTGCTACCTGAAGCTGGCAACAAGCAGCGGACAGGAAGCCATCATACCCAACGTTCTAGGCGAAAGGCCCAGCATCCAATGGAGCTCGAGAGAACTGACTCCTCCCCCTTTCCTTGAAGCTATGGAAAGCCAGATCGGTGGAGGAGAACCGTACTATGTAGGTCAGGCGGCTCTCACTCAGTGCCGTGCGAGGCACTATGTGGTTGAGGAAGGAGCCATAGTCGACAAGCAAAGAGCAGTGACCACCGGATTGAGTTTGTTGGCCTACTTGCTGAACAATGGGGCATCGGAACCTTTGAGCCATTTCGGAACAGAAGTCGACGCAGCCATTGGGGTTCCAGTCCGAACCGGAGCAGAGACGATGGATGATATCGAGCGAGGAATGCTTGGGGACCACGCGGTTCAACTGAGGCATATTGCAACTGGCGCCGAGATTCAGATGTTCGTTCGCATCGCAAACGCTAGAGTTCTGCCGAAGCCTTACGGAGCCATATTCGCCTTGGAGAAGGACTCCAAATACTCGGAGTACAGCGACGGAACATTCTGCGGCTTCATCGTAGATATAGGCCAAGGCTCAACAGATATCTTGGCTGTTGAAAGCGCAAGAATCCTGCTACCCGCATCCACAACCACCAACATCGCCCTAGACACTTTCCTCAACGACTTGGCAAATGTTCTGACAGAAAGGTTCTCCGTGAACGTGGACGCTGAGGACTTGAGCCTAGCAGCGCAGCAGGACATCCTAAGCGTCTTCGGACGGGAAGTGAACCTAAGAGACTTCAAAGACCGCTTGGCGCGTGACGTTGCCCAACAAATCTTCGCCGTGGCGTCCAGATGCTTGAGAGCCCTTCCGATAGGAAGCCACGCAACTCGTAGGATTCTTCTGATCGGCGGAGGCAGCTACCTCCTAGGGCCATACATACAACGCATGTTCGAGGCTAAGGGCTATAGAAACGTCTTCAGGCCGCCAGACCCTTTGACAATCAACGCCCGAGGCTTCGTCCAATACGGCGAACTGGCTTGGCGAGACTGACTGCAAAATACTTCTCGTTCTACGTCACGGATCGAGAGATCATCAAGTTCCTAGACGCCTTCAAGGAGAAGAAGACGAACAGGAACAGATTCATCATCGACTTGTTACGTGTAGCAAGCCGCTTCCAGGAAGAGATGGCTAAGGCGGTGGGGATGGTTGAGTCTCAGCCGCTCAGCCATGCCAAGCTTCGGGAACCTAAACGCCTCGACCAGAACCAACTCATCCAAGCGATCAACGAATCCCTCCAAAACTGGAAAGAACGAAAACTTGAGCGCCCCTATCTGACGGAGAATCTTGAGCGAAACAGCCATTCGTCGAAGTCTTCCCGCAGAATCCGCAGGTCCTGAATAAGCCAGATCAACACCAGAATCCTGTAGTCTGCAATTCCAACGAAGCCAAGGAGAACAGAAATCGGCAAGAACATCGCCGAGAATGTGACAAGCTTCCTGATAGTTTCAGCGATAAAGTCTCTCATCTCTATCCTTGTCTCTGGCAGAATGCTGACCTAGGGAAAACCAAAAAAACACAAAACCATAAGCCAAACCTAAGATGCCCTCCGTCTGTTTTCTGCTTGAGAAAGCAACCGTTGAATGATCTTGTCGTAGGAGTCGTTCTTTCCGCCAAGCTGGTCCAGCTGCTGCTTCGTTCTCGGGCGAAGCCTAACCGTCTCCGTGGCCTTCTCCACAAGCATCCACCATACCAGAAAAATCCACTGTGTGAACCGCGTCTACATTACTGATTTTTCTGCTAGCGGAGCTGCAATGGGGAAGAAGAAACGCCTGAGCTTAGAAGCGAAGGATGCGGAGAAGCTCAGTTTCGCATACAGACATCCTAGGCTTCTGACGGTTCTCGCGCTGTTCGGCATCGTACTCTGCGGCTTTCTTGTACGTTTCTCGTCGACTCAAGCGATTGAATCTCAATTATTCATGAGCGACGATGAGTATTGGCATCTTCACATCATCAACCAGATGAAGCCCTACCGGCCTAGCGTTGATTATCAGTCGTGGATTCCTACGGGTCGAGAGATAGTTCATCCACCTGTCTACCACTACGTGATCTATCTTCTATCAGCGGTTCTCGGAGGACCGGCGTTCACCGTGATGTTCTACTCCGGACCTTTCATAGCTGCTCTGGGAGTCGTGGCCTGGTTTCTGCTATGCCGTGAACTGTACGGTGACTTTGCCGGATTGGTTGCCGGGTCGGTTTTCGCTGTTCTTAGCACCACGGTTGCGCCGACAGTTGTGGGAACGGCTAGACCTCAAGCTCTAGCTGAAATGATTTCCGCGTGGGGCCTGTGGCTGTTCTTCCGCGCATACCACAAGCAAAGCAAGTCTTGGGCTTTGGCTTCGGGGGCAGTGCTGGGAGCTGCCGCTTTAACTTGGGAGTCGACGCTTTTCCTCTGGATCGCCTTGATTCTGCTGTTGTATCTGGGGCATCTGGTCTTTAGGAAAGCTTCGCGTAATGTCCACAAGGTTTGTCTGCTTACGCTGGCTCCGGCTTTCGCCCTTGCCTTGGCGTGGTACGTGCCCGTCTACATGAAGTATGGGATTTGGGGAAACACGCCCAGCTACTTGCTGAAGGCAACGGCAACCGTCTGGAAGCCGGACCTACTGTTCACGCTCTACTGGCAGCTAGTTGCAAACCATGTTTTCTATGCTGTTGGACTCGTGGCTTTCCCATGCCTCTTGATCTACAACCTTGCGAAAAAGGAGTTTCGCCGCGACTATCTGGCCCTCATGTTCATGGGTCTAGGTCTGCTTGGACTAGCCTTCTTCGGCTTGAGGATCATTGGTGCAACATTGGGTTTCGGCATAATACTGATCTTCTCCAGCCTACTTGCCAGGTGGTGGAGCGTCGGGGTTGTTCGCACGCAAGCTCTCATTTCAGTTATCATGTGCGTCCTATTGATTGCAAGCGGAGTTAACACAGCGGTTTTGACATCGTACGGGGCGATACCGTACTTCAAGGTGACCGAGCTAGAGGACATGGTGCCGGTCATAGGCAGAGAGCTTCCGTTAAACTCAAGCGTCGTGTGCTGGCTCGGTGACTGCTCCTTCCTTCTGGGCTACGGCATACGCACGTATTGGGACGCCTACCTTGAACACATGCCGCCTTGGACTGACAAGAGAGCTAAGGAAATAGCAAGTGTCTACTTGGCAAAAAGCGAAGCTGAAGCTCTGCAGACCTTGGCGCGCCTGAACGCATCCCATGTTCTGGTGAGAAGATCACTAGCTTTCACGTTTCCGCTTGACTGTCTGCTTGAAGCCTGCAACATCAACGGGAAGCGAGAGGAATACTTCAACGTCACAGCCGTCAAGGAGAGACGGCCTAGGATCATCAAGGACTCACAGACAGGCCAGCCTGTGATAGTGTCTGGGGCGTGGGAGACAGTCATTCTGGCCTACGAGTTCTGTCCAACAGACAAGGGCAGAAGCATGATGCTTGCCCGGCTTGTGTGGAACAAGGAAACCGGCAACGTTCTGAAATACTTCCCAATGCCGGAGCCCCCGAAGCACTTCAAACTCGTCTGGAAGAACTCTGACAGAGAGATCATGCTATACAAGGTAGACTACGGTTGAAAGTCGTAGCGGTTATTCCGGCTTTCAACGAGCAGGAAACAATAGCCAAAGTTGTCCCCGACTCCAAGAGGTTCGTCGACGAAGTCGTTGTTGTCGACGACGGAAGCACAGATGAAACATTCAGGGAAGCCCAAGAAGCCCACGTTGTCAGACATCAGGTGAAAAGGGGGAAAGGAGATGCGCTTCGAACCGGATTTGCGGAAGCACTTAGGAAAGGCGCAGAGATCATAGTTACACTAGACGCAGACGGCCAACATGACCCGCGAGAGATTCCCAAGATCATTCAACCTGTTCTTGATGGCAGAGCTGACCTAGTTGTTGGAAGACGTGAGGGAGCATTGATGTTTTTTTCCCGAAGGCTATCCAACACATTGTGTTCATCGATGCTGACGCTATTCGGCTTGGAGCTCTACGATACGCAGTGTGGATTCAGAGCATACAGTAGACAGGCCGTTCTCTTGCTGTTGCAGCGAAGTAAGAAAGAGGGATACATCGCAGAAACGGAATTCCTCGTTGAAGCCAAGAAATTTGACTTAGAAATACTTGACGTTCCAATAAGAACAATTCAGCCGAGTAAGTCAAGCATAAGAGCTGTCAGAGACACGGCTCAATTTCTAAGCTTCATTCTTAGGAAACTATTTGCGAGCTTGAGGCTTAAACTGGAAGGTTGACTCGCGATCGACCGCTATCCAAGTGAGGCGAAACTGTTGAATCGAATACTTCTTTACCTCTCTCCGAGCCATCGAAAAGCCCTCCACCGCATATATCCCTGTCTCCGTCTCCTGTCGCTTTTGGGGTAGGTGGTTCTGGCATTTGGAATGGATCCGCCGCACGCTCCCTCCCAACGCAGTCAAAAGCTTATGAGAGGTCTCAGATTACACAGCACGATAGCCAATCATCGGGTAGGTCGAACGATGATCCAAGAACTCACGCCTGGCCAAATTGGCATTGTTCTATTGTCGCTTGGGATATGTGTGTTGCTTGTCGGAATAATCTTAGTCATACTGTCTTATGGGTATGTGAGAAAAGGGCCGAATGAAGTGTTCGACAAGGCACGGATAGCCTGTCAAGAGCGTGGTAGAGATTCTAGGTTGTATGGTCGTGTTCTCTATAGAGTCGAAGATTTGGCTCAGTTATTCCTGACCTGGATAGGCCTTATTGGTTCGTTCCCAAGAAGAGGGTGGCCGAGGAAGAGTATCATAGAGCCTTTCTGCATAACATCGTGATCCTGACACTCGCATATCTTTTCAATCAATACCTTGCACTTGGACTGTTTTCTCATCTCATGCTTGATACCATGACAACGGTCAAAGACAGAGGGGTCGAATGGCTTTTTCCACTCACACGAATAGTCTCTAAGGATTGTTGGTCTCAAGCAGAAGTGCAAGAAGAACCATTGATGTGGATGCCGTGGAGAAGGACCTACGGTCCAGCACTCAACGGCCACATGCTTGACACCTATGTGTTTCTATGTTCCATCGTGGGGCTTCTCTTATGGTGGGTGTTTCAGAGCTTGCATCACTACTTGGATCTGGCTCTTTGGTATGATTTAGGATTCGCCATACTCGCTGGAACCATTCTGATGTTGTTTGCCAGCGGCGAATATCACCGTAGGTGGTTTGAATGGTCGAAGGCCAAGAGGATTCTAGCGATAGTCCTCTTTGCTCTGACGCTGTCCAGTATACCTCTGCTGGCCAGCCTTTTCCAATCTCAGAGTTCAATCTTTTCTTGGAGATATGTTCCAGGCGATTGGTTACTGAGAGCGAACAACTTCCTCAACACGCTGTTCTTGATGTCAGTATTAGTCTGTGCCTCGACAATTCTAATATTCACACGTACTGCGTGCATGGCCTTGGCGAGATATTTCCCTGCTCTATGTAGGAAGATGCCTTCCAGAGACTTCCTAATCGACGAGAAAACTGGTACGTCAGACATCTTCGTTTGATAGTGGTATCACACACCTGTTACTTGCGCTCGGTCATCCATAAGTGGATTTTGAAGCGACGTGGTAACGTTGCCTCGCCACAACCAACAACTGCGATCCTACGCACCCAAGCCTACAGGAGAACGCATCTACACAGAAGAAAGAAAATGGGAACGTCCAGATCTCTCGTGTATCCAATCCTAGACGACTATGTCACCGGTTGTACCGTAGTCGTAGTTGTTCCAAGCCTGTCCGCGGTAGTGATAAGTCCATCCCCAATTGACATATGTGAACCCAGCTGCTCCGACAAAGTATGCACTTACAAAGCTGAACGGTGTTGTCGGTCCCGTTTGTCCGGCGCCGTAGGTTCCTAGAAGTATGTCAGCTTTGGTTCCGCCATAGTCGAATGTGCCGATATTTCCGAAGGCGGATGTGAACGATGTTGCAGTGAATGTTGCTGTGTATCCTCCTTGAAAGGTTCCCCATGCGTCTTTGGATTGCATGATGCCAAACCCAGGAGAAAGGGCCCCAGCAAATGTGTACCATTTCCCAGTATATCTCGCGACTACATAGAAGGTTCCATCAGGGGTTTGCCAGACTTGGACGTGCTTATTGTAGTCATCAAGAGCCCAGTAACCGACATTCCCAGAGTCTTCATCATTCGTGACTTTATGAGTGATATCTAAGATGAGAACTGACCCAAGGGGTACGCCTCCTGCGTTTACGAAGCTTCCCCAAGGGGGGTGTGAAGGCGCAGCGGAGACAGGAAGCACAGTAATTGCCAACGAAAGAACGATGAAGATAGGAACAAGCAAAGCAGATCTCATATCCATCCTCCTCTTCCTTTGGGTATTTCTTGTCATCGCGCCCCTCCTCGGCGCTCCGTACGTGTACCAGGTACTTGTATCGCTCCCCACGTCGGAGCTGAGGTTCCGCTTGAGGCCACAATCTGCGTTGCCGAGTAGAACCCAGAAAACTTCTATGCCATTTTCTGTTTATATGACTCTTACGGGGTGATACGGACTGCTACGGTTATTTCCTTGGTTCAAAAGACAAAGAAGAGTCGAAGTCATCATAGACCCCAAGGAAAGAAGCTTTTCATCAAACCAATAGCCCGCAAACAACAACAAAGCTGACTCAAAACCCCTAACCCGTCAACAACCTTCATCGCATTAGGCGCACATCCTCGAATCCACCCCCAACCAATCGGCAATAGAAATAGTGCACGCAGGTCCGCTTTCGGGCAAGCCGCTTCCAAGAAATCTTTCTAACCCATGCATTATCGAGGGGTAGCCTCCCGATGGGCAACCGCAACACATGGATCGCCACTAGAAAATCAAATAAACAACAAGTACACAATGCAAGAGCAGTACAAAATCAGATACAACCAATCTCCGAGAACACTAGAGGAAGGGCGTCTTCATTCCCGAATGTTGTTTGGCATTGGCCTTATTTGATTCTTGCTTCGATGCTCATTTCTAGCTATTGTTCTCCATAAGCGCGGCCATTTCGTCGATCTCATACGGTTCGTCTCCCTTCT
>Ga0209725_1001082_pt1 | contig 15851 bp, 25 predicted proteins | sample I18A1metaG_FD_184145 | JGI IMG/M metagenome (GOLD analysis project Ga0209725, IMG submission 184145) | Lake sediment bacterial and archeal communities from Gulf of Boni, Indonesia to study Microbial Dark Matter (Phase II) - ​I18A1 metaG... | ecosystem: Environmental > Aquatic > Freshwater > Lake... | reverse complement strand
TGAGGAATCGGGGCATGGTCCATGGCGGCGGAAAAACGTAGGGGGGAGGGGGTAGGTGAAAAACAACGCCAAAAATGAGCAATCAACGGTTCTTTTGACCTCGATATTTGCAATTGTTTTTCCTTTTTTTGTTATGTGATAAGGGGTTCGTTCAGCGATGTGATGACCGCTTATCTGCGGGATCCGGCTTCCATGGCTTGAACCACCCTTCCTTAAGCGGCCGATTCCGCTGATCCTTCCTCCCTTAGCGCCCACGTCAGCTCGGAACCACGGATTTCCGCCTCCGTCCACCACGAATCCATTTATGACGATTATGTCGAAGAACATACTGGTCATCCAAATTCGGTGGCGATGTAAGATAAAAGCTCTTTCTCTACTGTGCGCCTCCGAAGACGGAGACAAAGCATATATGAGGGGTACCATAAAGTCTGGAACCCACAAAGTAGGTGGTGAAGCGCATGAAGTTGCTGGAGACCTGGGTGAAAGCGCCCTTTTTGAGGGGATCTTCCCTACTCCTCGTGGGCGAGTGCGTTCAAGACATCTGTCCAGACCTGTACAAACGGTTCTCGGAGAGTCGGGTGGTTTTGACCAGCTGCCCGGAGGCTGAGAGCGTCGGGTCGATTATGGGTAAGCTAGCGTCCATTATAGCCTGCTCCAAACCGAGGGAAATCAAGGTTTTGACGATGGATGGCTCTCCCCACTGCTTCGCGTTGCACGCCGCATTGAACCAAGCCCTCTTCGTAACCGATTTAAACATTCCTTTCCAACACTTCGTTGTGGTTGAAGGAAAAGCCGTGGAGGTAAGCCCTGAGAGCGTGAGGTTGGGAAGATACCTACACCTGGTCCAGAAATGCATCGAAAACCATCCCCAAATCCTCGAAGAATTAGTCCGCTACAGTTTAGAGCACCGCTGTTTTCTGAAGAAGAAATAAACGATCAAACCCTGTGATGTCCTTAACCTGATGATTTGAGCCTTTTCCTTGGCAAGGATAGGGCGCGTTCATACTCATAGATGACCCTCGAAGTCACGGTCCATGCTTCGAGCATTTCTGGATCTATGCAGATAACCTCCTTCGCCAGTCTGATGGTGGTTTCCGAGAAGTGCCCGCGTGGAAAACCGCCTATGACCACCGCTGGTCTCTCCTTCTCTGAAAGCCTAGAAACAGCCTCCTCAAGCAGCCGAGATTCTCCTTTCCTACTGAACGCCGTAACGTGGTTAGGTTTGATCTCATGGAGAAGCTGCGGCAGAGTTTTGCGCTCCAACTTGAGCAAGGCGGGTCCGGTAGGTGGAACCCTCCCTGATTCAAACAGCTGCTCCACGAGACCGACAAATCGAAGGTAGTTCCTCGGCAGGCGAGCTTCTGGGTTCACCGTGATCACGTAATCGTGGATCGTGTGCACGTAGGTCTGAAGAAGACCCTCCCTGTTGAGAGGTGAACCTAAAGCCTCCAGCAGGGCAAATTGAATGATGTCTGGCCTCCCCCTCTTCTCGCCTTCCTCGAGGTTTTTCATGGCGGTGTGGTGGTAAGATCGATCGAGGAGGAGGAATTGTGGATGCTTTCCCCGCCTTTTTGAGTGGCGTTGGATGGACGGGTGCCTCCATAAGCCTTTAGGAATGTTTTCGAGAGCAGACTCTGCCAGTATCAGAATGAGCAAGCTCAACCCTCGTTGGTAGGGAAAAGTCTATCTGAATAAAAGCTTAATGGAAAATATTAAGACCAATTAAGTGGGTGGTCGCCACGAAGCAGATAGCGTTGCAGCGCATTCGCGTTCTCTTCCGCCTCGCCAGAGAAACCATTCGCGAAGATCCTGAGTTGGCGCAGAGGTATGTGGAGATCGCAAGGAAGATCGCCATGAGGACCAAGTTGCGACTTCCTAAGGAATACAGGCGTCAGGTTTGCAGACATTGTAAGAGCTTTGTCTTGCCGGGTGTGAACTGTCGCGTTCGAATTCAGTCCAGAAGGGAACCGCACGTGGTGGTCACCTGCTTTAATTGCGGCAAGCACACGCGCATACCCCTGAAGGGCGGGGAGAAAACATGATCACGCCTAGGATGAGGCGGCGAATAAAGAGGGAGCTGAGCGGGGAGAGGCCCACCGTGTGGGTTGGAAAGGAGGGTGCCACGCCGAAAACAGTGAACGAGATTTCGCGGCAGCTGGAGAAGAGGGAGATGGTGAAGGTCAAGATATTAAAGAGCGCCCTCAAAGAAGAGGAGGCCAGAGACATCGCTTCAAAGATCGCCCAGCAAACAGGCTCCACCCTCATCGACATTCGGGGCCACACCCTCATACTCTACAGACCTCGGAAAAGGAAGAAACGACCAGAAATTTGAATTAGGGGGCAATCAGAAAAGTAGAAGCTGTTACCGCTCCCTTCCCCTGGTGGATCGCAGGCATCGCAGCAGCGGTAGTAACCGCAGTGGCCATAAGAGCCTACCTTACAAGGGCGAAGAAACCGTAGCAGCTCAGCCGTTCACCCTTCCCTATAAGAAAATCGGAAAATTAATTAGTAAAATAGAAGTGAAAAGCCTTTATAAGAGGCTTCATGAATTAGTGTCGAAAGCATCCGTTAGGAAGAGAAAGCCTTGCCAACCCCCTACGATGTTCCCGCGTCGATTCTGATCGAGAGGCTAGCTCGATACCTAAGGGAAAACGTAGACGAGGTCATTCCACCCCCATGGGCCTCCTTCGCGAAGACGAGTTCTCACGCCGAAGGATCACCACAAGATCCGGACTGGTGGTTCACCCGATGCGCCTCCCTCCTGCGAAAAATCTACGTTAAGGGTCCGGTGGGCATATCTCGCCTCCGCTCAGAATACGGGGGGAGGATCGACCGAGGTGTAAGACCGGAACACGCAAGGAAAGGGGGTGGAGCCATCATCAGAAAGGCCCTACAGCAACTGGAGGCTGCGGGTCTCGTCGAAACAAGAACCAGAGGGAGAGTAGTGACTAGAGGAGGAAGACAACTTTTAGACAAATTGGCCACCGAAATCAAGGAAGAACTAGAAAAGAAGCATCCAGAGCTTGAAAAATATTAGGGTGTGCGAAATGAGTGAGGAGGAAATCGAAGAGCTGAGAAGGAGACGACTCCTAGAGCTACGAAGGAGGCTGGCTCAAGAACAGCAGCGGATTCAGATGCAAGAACAAATCGAAATGGAAAAACAAGCCATCCTCCGCAGAATTCTCACCTCCGACGCCAGACAACGCCTCACCAACCTAAAAATGGTGAAGCCGGAATTCGCTGATCAGCTCGAACTTCAACTGATCCAGCTCGCACAACAAGGCAAAATAAGCCCCCCAATAACCGACGAACAATTAAAGGAAATCCTGATCAGACTACAATCTGGTCGCCGAGAAATCAAAATTAGGAGAGTTTGAGGATGGCGAGGAACAAGCCGGCTGCGAAAAAACGTCGGTTGGCAAAGGCTGGAAAAGAGAGGAAAGCCGTTCCAACATGGGTTATAGCCAAAACCATGGGGCGCGTAAGAACAACCCCAAAGAGGAGACATTGGAGAAGGACAAAAACAAAGGCTTGAGGAAGAGCATAATGGAAGAGACCGTCGAGGAAGCCGAGGAAAGCGAGGAACCCGAAGAGGAAATCATCGAAGAAGAGGAAGAAACTGTTGAGGAAGCCGAGGAAGAGAAAGAGGTCGTAAAACCAAGGAGGGAGGAAATAGAAGAGGAAATCGTGGAGGAAAGGATCTACACGATACCTCTACGAAGAGCCTGGGTCTCTCCACGGAAAAAGCGGGCCCCAAGAGCCATACGCCTCGTCAAAAGCTTTATCCAAAGACACATGAAGCCTGAGGCTCTTGTTGTGAAGAACGAGGTAAATGAAAGAATTTGGGGCAGAGGAATCGAGAAACCTCCGAGAAGAATCAGGGTTCGCGCGGTGAAGGACCGAGAGGGAACCGTGACCCTCTACCTCGCAGAAGGCGACTAACGGTTGGTTTTTTCCTAGCACTGTTTTTATCGTCCGTCGCATGCGGCGCTAGTTGGTCCATTAGTAAAATTTTTATAAACGCTTCACAAATACCCCCAAGGTGGCTGACTTGGAGAAAAGTGAGTGCAAAGAATACCTCTTTAACACGTTAGGTGTCATGGCGTCATTATATTATTGTATGGCCAAGAATGTTATTGAAAAGCTTGGAGAGGAGGAAGGGAAAAAGTTGATTGTGAGAGCTATGAGAGAATTTGGAAGTATGCGTGGCGAGGAGATTAGGAAGAAAGTGGCGGCTAAAGGTTTAGAGTTAAACCTTCAAAACCTGAATCAAAATTATGATCTGCCGCTTCATATCGCTTGGGAAATGAAAAGCATTAAATCTACTCCATACGAATCCCACTCTGAAAACTACTTCTGTAAATTCGCTGAAGTATGGAAAGAACTAGGCAAAGAAGCAGTTTCTTTGGGTCTATTATACTGCGAGCAGGATGCCGCGTTAATGCACTCATATAATCCAAATATAGGGTTCAATAATCCGAAAAATGTGTTGCGAGAAGACAAATGTTGCGAGCATATAATGAGACTTACAAAGGGATCTCCCAGAGGAGTAAAATTACGGTAGCAAACTAGCCCAGAAACCCAAGGACAGATAGCCAAATCACGCCAAGCGTATATTCTTATGACTTATTCACCAGAAAACCCTTAGACAACGAGTTATCACATCGAATCCGGTTCCGGTGACGATCACCTCGTCCTCGATGTGGACCGTGCCAAGCTAACGCGCGATGCTAAGGAAAGAAATCTCTAAGATAACTCTTCACTCAAAAAGCTCCGTGCTTAAATATCTTTGTCCACTGTCAGGTAGTAGTGTGACAACAACTTTTCCCTTGCCCAGCTCCTTCGCCACCTTCAAAGCCGCAAACACATTCGCCCCTGAAGAGGGACCAGCAAGTATCCCCTCCTCCCTAGCCAATCGACGTGCCATATCGTATGCTTCTTCGCTGGTGGGCGTTATCACCTCATTGATTAGATCTATCCTTAATACTTGGGGGATAAATCCGTCACCGATGCCCTCTATCTTGTGAGACCCGCATTTTCCACCTGGAGTAAGCACTGAGCATTCGGCTGGTTCCACGGCAACGATTTTTACATCAGGGTTCACCTTTTTTAATGTTTCAGCAACGCCGGTTAGGGTTCCGCCTGTTCCTATTCCTGCCACAAGAGCGTCAACCTTACCGCCTGTTTGAACTATTATTTCTTGACCCGTGGTTTCTCTATGGGTTTCTGGGTTGACAGGGTTTTTGAATTGTTGAGGCAAGAAAACTCTCGGGTTTTTCCTGGCCATCTCCTCAGCCTTCTTAACGGCAATTTCCATGTCGCCGCCTGGGGTCAGCACGATCTCAGCGCCAAACGCCTTCATTATCTTCCTTCTTTCCATGCTCATGCTCTCTGGCATAACAACGACCATCCTGTATCCCTTCACAGCAGCGACCATAGCCAAACCAATACCAGTGTTGCCGCTTGTAGGTTCAACTATGATGGAGCCTGGTTTCAAAATTCCCGCTTTCTCCGCCGCCTCAATCATTAATACAGCGATTCTGTCCTTCACACTTCCACTTGGATTAAGAAACTCGACCTTCGCTAACACGGTTGCCTCAACATACCTAGTAACCTTATTTAACTTAAGCATCGGAGTAGAACCAACAAGCTCCAAAATATTGTTTGCAACCTTCACCCATCAAACCTCATGAAATTAACCATTTTTACATTGTTTCATAAAATCCTTTCCATCAATTAAGACGCACGCATACCACAACCCGTGTTCTTCGCAACTTTTTAGGCGATTGTATTCCTTGATCGCATCGTTGATTTTGGCTTGCCTCTCGTCTTCCCAGCAACTTCGAAACTCGATCTCACAGCCGTCAACATGAAGCCCTCTACCTTCCCATCAAAGTATATCTTTGCTATCTACAGATACGCTTATATACTATTAACCAACCCAAAACAATGTTACACGGGTAACATATATTATTAATAATATGTTTGGTAAAAACTAGAAAGAAGGCGATTGATGCTTGGCGATCTTTCTTTTCAATCTTTTTGGTAGCGCCAGCATAGGGGTTTACTCCCTAGCCACCGACAGAATGATAATAGTCCCTCCGCAAGTCCCTGAAGTTAAGGCGCAAAAACTTGAGGAATGGTTGAAGGCAAAGGTTGTTCAGACCACCGTTGGAGAATCGGTGCTCATAGGAGCCTTGGCTTGCGCAAACTCCAACGGCATAATACTCCCACATTACGCGCGACAGGAGGAGATTCAAGCAATAAGAGCAACCTCAGATCTAAACGTCTCTATTATGGAAACAAAAAAGACGGCCTATGGAAACCTCATTCTGGCGAATGATCATGGAGCACTCGTAAGCCCCCAATTAAAGGAAGGAGACGTAAAGAAAATAGCGGATACCTTAGGTGTTGAAGCGGTTCCGGGGGAGATCGCGGGACTACCCTACGTGGGCTCCCTCGCCATAGCAACAAATAAGGGGGCGCTAGCCCACCCACTGCTAAAGGAGGAAGAGCGAAAGGTTTTGATGGAGGTGCTCAAGGTCCACGTGGACGTGGGAACCGTCAACTGCGGGATACCATACGTCGCCACTGGGCTCATAGGAAATACGCATGGAGCAGTGGCAGGATTCGTCACAACAGGGCCGGAAATGTTCATCATCGGACAAGCCCTCGATGTAGTGGAGGAAGAGTGATGTCAAGGTCGCTCAGTTTGACGGCTTCCCCAACTAGGTCTCCCCCTGAAGGATTTTTCATCAAAGCTCGTGGAACTAGCCTGAAACGGCGCTGTTGAACCAACCACGCCCCTTTAAATATTTATATGCCGGAGGTTAGTTTCAAAAGCTGTGTGGCGCGTGATCGCGTGGCTGAAGTAGGATCTCATGAAGTCAAGATTTTCCGAGTTGTAGGGAAGATTATAAAACCGAACTATCGAACGAGCTTTCGAAAGGAGTTTAGGGCGATGAAGCCTGAGGAAGCCGTGGAAAAGGTCTACAAGGAGATGGGGAGCAAGCACAGGGCCAAAAGATTTCAAATCAAGATCGTAAAGGTGGAAGAGATAAGCCCAGAGGAGATCAAGAGCCCCACGATAAGAAAGCTAACTTTGGGGGAAATGGAAGGTGTCAAGTGAAGAAGAGACCCTGCGAAGGCTGGCCGTGGAGCTTCGAATCTTAGAGGATTCGGCCAACGCCATACAATCAAGGATAAACCTTGTAAACGCTGCCTTAGCCGAGCTCAGGATCGCCAACATCACGCTGGAAGGATTAGAGAAGGAGAAAGAAGAGACATCCCTTTTCGTTCCAATAGGGGGAGGCTCCTACGTGAAAGCAAAACTGGAAAGCACCGACACAGTGACTGTTGGAATAGGGGCTGGCGTGGCCATCGAGAGGACCATAAAGGAAGCCAAAGAGAACCTTGAGAATCGCATAGCCGATTTAGAGAAAACGAGAACAACCCTCCAGCAGCAGCTAACCCAAGTCGTAGAAAAGATTCAAGACGGCAGGTCCAAGTTTCAAGAATTGTCCTCCAAGTTAAGCAGAGCGGAGAGACCGCAGGGTGTTCGAAAAGCTAAAAGAAGGACTTAGCGGGCTCGTCAACAAGATCGCAACGACAGAACTAAAGGCTGAGGATCTCCGCCCAATTCTGTGGGACCTCAAATTAACCCTAATCGAAAACGATGTTGCGGTTTCAGTGGCTGACCACATCTGTGAGGCCATAGAAAAGCAGCTGGAGGGAGTTCAGGTAAGGAGACTGGAGGACCGGAGGAAGATCGTGGAGAAAGCCCTCCGCAAGGTTCTGTCAGACACTCTAACCACGAGTGAAAAAATGGATCTGGTGGAAGCTGTTGAGAGGAAGCGCGCAATGAAAAAGCCTTGCGTGATCGTCTTCGTGGGAATCCACGGAACCGGCAAGACCACGACCATAGCCAAGACTGCAAGGTTACTCATGAACCATGGATACTCGGTTGTCCTCGCCTGCAGCGACACCTATCGAGCAGGGTCCATAGAGCAGCTGGAGGAACACGCCAGGCGACTGGGCGTCCGAACGATCAAGCATCAGTATGGAGCGGACGCCGCTGCGGTGGCCTTTGACGCCGTGCGTTACGCGGAGGCACGAGGCATAAACGCTGTCCTCATTGACACAGCGGGCCGGATGCAGACGAACCTAAACCTCATGAGGGAGATGGAAAAGATCGTTCGAGTGATCAAACCCGACCTCGTCCTCTTTATCGGCGACGCCTTAACTGGCAACGACGCGGTGACCCAAGCCCAAGAATTCGACAAGTTTGTCCACGTCAGCGCCTCCATCCTAACAAAGGTGGACGCAGACGCAAAGGGAGGGGCGGCGATCTCCATAACCCACGTAACAAAGAAGCCCATCCTCTTCTTGGGGACAGGACAACGATACGAGGACGTGGAACCCTTCAAGCCAGAGTTTCTAGTAAACCGCATCCTTGGCCCCTGACAGCGCCATTAAGACTAAATAGTTTAACAAAGTTTAGAATCAACAAGGAGGTTAGAGGTTGCGGGGTCGCGACCTTTTAACACTTCAAGACTACACGCGTGAAGAAATCTGGCAAATCTTGAAAATGACGCATAGGTTGAAGCATGAGAGCTCCCCTGAAGAGTCGAGTCGCATCCTCGCCGGCAAGAACGTTGCCATGATCTTCCAGAAGCCATCTACGAGAACCCGTGTCTCCTTCGAGGTGGCCGTGCGGCAACTGGGTGGTCACGCCCTCTACTTGGACTGGCAACAACTGCAGCTTGGAAGGGGAGAAACCGTTGCAGACACGGCTCGCGTATTAGATCGATACGTCGAAGGAATCGTGGCGAGGGTTTTTGCTCAAAGCGACTTAGGGGAGATGGCGCGATATGCAAAGATTCCCATCATCAACGCTCTGTCAGATCTCTATCACCCCTGCCAGATCCTCTGCGACCTCTACACGGTCTGGGAAAAGTGGGGAACCTTAGAAGACTTAAAGCTCGCCTACGTGGGAGACGGAAACAACGTTTGCAACTCCCTCCTCATAGGTTGCAGCAAGGTTGGAGTAGACATCAGCGTCGCGTGTCCCGTTGGGTATCGACCCTATGAGAGGGCGATAGAGTGGGCTCTCGAGAACGCGAGAGAGACCGGGTCAAAAGTAGAAATCACAACTGACCCTCGCAGAGCTGTGGAGAAGGCAAACGTCGTCTACACAGACACCTTCATCTCCATGGGCATGGAGGCGGAGCGCGAAGAGAGACTACGCGTCTTCATCCCAAAATATCAGGTAAGTATGAACCTCTTCAGGCACGCCGCAGAAGACGCCGTCTTTATGCACTGCCTACCCGCACACCGCGAGGAAGAGGTCACCACAGATGTCATCGACGGACCAAGATCCATCGTTTGGGGTCAAGCAGAAAACAGGCTGCACACCTCTAAAGCTCTCCTAGCCCTTATCCTCTGAACTCTCACAACCACGACTGCAACCGTCACCCCTCGAGGACTATGAACATGATCTTGATCGTAGCCTCAACGAAGGACATCGCAGGCATGAACATTGCTCATCAAATCTTGGAGAATTATGGGTTTGAAAGGCTCCCCGAAGTATTCCGTGAAAAGCCGGTGTACTCGAAAGGGGTTCAGAATCAGGAAGTTAGGCTTGTCTTCGTCGACGTAGAGCCGATCTACACACAATTTATCACCGACTTTTTCACCCCCGAACTTTTGATCTTCATATCTAGGCACAGCAGCCTAAGCGGGATTCCCACCCTCTCCACCCACACACCAGGCAACCTCGGCAGAGCAGAGCTCGGAGGCGTCCCCAAGAAAGTTTCCATCTCTCCGGCAAGCGCCATGAAGGATGCCCTCCTAAAGATGGTGAAGCTGGAGGAAGAGATGAAGCTGAATTATCAGGTCTCCTACGAGTGCACGCATCACGGCCCGTCTCTGGACGTGCCCACCATGTTCGTGGAGTTGGGCAGCTCGCCAAAACAGTGGATGGACTTGAGGGCGGCTGAGGTTGTGGCTCACGCTGCCATGGCTGCTGTCTCCAAACGGTCGAGGTATCCTGCAGCGCTAGGCATCGGGGGACCGCACTACAACAAGGAATTCACTAAAATCTCGTTAGACACGCAAACAGCCTTTGGGCACATGATCCCGAAGTACGCCATTCCGCAGGTGGACGCCGAGATGGTGGAACAGTGCGTTAAAAGGACGATGGGAACTGTGGAATCGGCATTTCTTGACTGGAAGGGAATACGAGGCGCGGACAAAGGCAGGTTGATGACGGCCCTGGAAAAAATCGGTGTACCTATAGAGAAAGTCTAGACTTTCCAATGAAGCAGAATCTGTTGTGTTAAGCGTCGTGAGAAAGAGCTTCGTTAGGTTATTGTGTGAGCTTCAACGTTAAAGAAGCTACCAACCGTAGTGTTACTATAGAAATGTATATAAACATGACATATGTCATCCTTTTGTATGACTTGTGTCATAACGAGGTTCAGCGAGGGAATGCTGAAAAAGAGAAGAATTTCGGAACGTGCATGGATAGTTGAAGAGGAAACAGATGATTACATTGTTTGGTTTGATGAGAATAGAGAAGGAGAAATAGTCTTTAAATGCACTTGTCCATACTATACTAGACATAAAGGAAAACTATGTTGCAAACATATTGAACTAGTTTTAATGTCTTTTAAACGAAAGACCACAACCAAACTCCGAACCATTACTCCTGCCAAGACACCAACATAAGAATAGATCTAAAAACTGTACTTGAAGCAGTTAGCAACCCATTTGTAATTTCCGGATCTATTCTAGTATCCAGAGGCACATTGTAGACGAAATGAACAGAAACACATTATCCAAAGTCTTAGATAACCAATTGTATCAACTTGCTTAGGTTGTTGATTTCTATTGCGTTGGTTCTCGTTACCAACCGTGAAAGTCTGGGATTTGCTCCCGAACCTAATGTAAGTACGATGCAGCCTTTGTGAGAAATCGTTATCGTAAGCCCTTCTCTCCTTAATTCTTCAGCAATATTCTTGAGCAGTGTAAGCCTCCCTATAGGAGATTTTCCTTTTGCCTCAACTCCAACCCTCAGTATATCCTTCAGTATTTCTTTGTTCATTAAGTTGACATCAATTTTTTTGTTTTCAACTTTCAGCTGAAGGGTCTTCATCCCACCGGTGAAGAGGCTGAATTCTCCTGATTTAAGAGCGTGAACCAGCCACATCGGTATTTGCAAGGCTTCACCACAAAAGGAAAGGGATCACTTCTTTTCCGAGACGTACAGAATATCCAACACGATAGATCCGTTCAGTTTGGCTTTCAACATGCCGATTTCCAGCGTTAGGTCCTGAAAGCTAAGCTTGACATCGGATCCCTTCCCTGCAAGCTTGTCGATTAGTTGCGCCAAAGTTTCACCAAAACCTTTCACAGCTTCCGCCATTTCATCTCACCATCTCAACAAACTAATTTCTTTGCATAAAAGAGTTTAGGTCACTGCAGGATACAAGGAAGAAATACTAAAGCAGAGAAGAGATACTTACAGATAGAAATTTATAGGAGAACTAATTGTTTGAAGAGTCGAGAAACCTTGGGACTGGGATCGTTTCTTCAATCGTGTTCAAGACTGCTGAAGCTTGCGAAAAAGCCTGGTAGGGGAGAGCTCTGGCTTTCCGTGAGGATCTGCCTACTCGGTATTCTCGCGGTTGGGGCGGTTGGGTTTATCATCAAGCTCATATCTGGCGTAATACAGGGGTTTGCGTAGTAGGAGAGCATAACCGTGAAAGAGGAAGAAGAGAAGAGGATTTCCACAGCGGTCTTTGCCGTGCGAACCACGGCGGGTCAAGAGAAGAACGTGGCGGAACTCATCGCGGCCAGGGTTGAAACCCACCAGTTGCCTATCAAGGCCATTCTTGTGCCGGAAATGCTGAAGGGCTACGTGTTTATTGAGGCAGGCGGACCACACTTCGTTGAGGAGGCCATAGCAGGAATAAAGCACGTGAGGTCTCGGGTTCCAGGAATCGTGAGTTTCTCGGACGTGGAGAGGTACATCGTTATAAAGCCCGTGATCGAAGACCTGGACATGGAAGACCTCGTGGAGATCGTGGGAGGCCCCTTCAAGGGGATGAGGGCGAAGATCACGAGGGTAGACAGGACAAAGGAGGAGGTAACCCTGGAGTTGTTGGAGGCAACCTTCACCCTGCCCATAACAGTTCACGCCGATTATGTAAAGTTAGTCGAGAAGGCAAGAAAAGAAAGCTAGAGGGGACGAATTGAAATGAGCGAGAGGAAAGTCGTGGAGGCGCTGGTGAGCGGCGGACAAGCAACCGCTGGACCACCACTGGGACCCGCCCTAGGACCGCTTGGCGTCAACGTACTCGCCATCGTGAACAAGATCAACGAGATCACGAAGCATTATGCTGGCATGAAGGTGCCCGTTAAGATCATCGTAGACACGGAGACGAAGGAGTTTGAGGTAAGCGTCGGCATACCCACAACCTCCGCGCTGATAGTCAGCGAATTGGGGGTTGAAAAGGGGTCGGGAACCCCGAAAACTGAAAAAATCGGAAACCTGTCCATGGCGCAGGTCGTAAAGATAGCCAAGATGAAGCACGCTGAGCTCTTGGCGAGGAACCTAAAGGCTGCAGCTAAGGAAGTTCTGGGAAGCTGTGTGAGTATGGGAGTGACGGTGGAGGAAAGGGACCCACGTGAAGTGCAAAGGGAAATCGATGAGGGAAAGTGGGATCACGCATTTAAGAATTAAGGGTTCAATGATTTTTGGAGATTTCTCATATGATCGTGCGCCTTCAAAGTTCCTCAGCTTTTTTGTCGTTTTAAGCTTCTTTCGAATTTTTAGCCATTTTGGCATGCCTTCGCTAACACGCGTACTCTGTATGCTTTTTCCCGTGTGTTTTATGTTCTGCCCATCATGATTTGAACACTGGCTTTTTCTTTTTTGCGAGCCTCACGGTTTTTTTATTTCCTCTTTGTTGTATCTCTGGCGCGCGCTTCAAGATGGCTCTGGCTGAGAGGTCAAGTTATGGAGTGTTAGTTGCTTTGGCGGTGTTATGGGAAGAGTTTGAGGCCGAGGGCTTCTAGCGGCTGGAAGTTTTTTAGGTCTAGTGTGTAGAGGCTTGCTCCGTGGTTAAGGGTTATGGCGGCTATCATGGCGTCTGTTCTGCGTATGGGTGTTCCCCTGCTATCTGCCTCTAACTCTATTTTGGCGGATAGGTTGGCGTCTCTCTTAGTGAAGCTTAGCACGGGGAGTCGTAAAACCTCTCTTACTGGCTTGGCGTATTTTTGGAGACCATAAAGTATCTCATGAAGGTTTATGGCCGTTATGCTTATGTCCTCACCGCGTTCAAGAATCCTCTTTAGGGCTTCGTCGCCCCTCTCAGACTTTTTGTCAAAGATCTCGATTAGGACATCCGTGTCTAATATTATCATAGTCTGCGCTCAGCCCTTATGGCGTGAATTTCTGAAAGCATCTTCTCCTTATCCTTGAACTCAACACATCCCCTAAGCCTCGTTAAGGTCTCGAGGGGGCTCGCGCCTTCCACAAGCCTTTCAAACAGCTGGCTAAAGCTCTCATTCTCTCTTTTAACTGTTAACAGCTTCCTATAAACCTCGTCTCTTATCGTTATTGTCTTGGTCAAGAACCGCCACCGAGCAAACTAAGTTTAAACATATATTTAAACATTTTTAACTTCTACGCCCCACCAATCTTTATCAGCGCATCAAGTGGATCAACTGTTGCGTTATTTATAATCAACCACGTTCTCTAGAGTTTCGTAGGAAGGGTTTTAAAACGAAGAAGTCAGATTTTAAACATAATTTCCGAAAGAAGTAACCTGGCGGTTTTGTATGGAGTTTTTAGGAAATCCTATTGACTTGGCGATATCCTGTGGAGAAACGTAATCGAAGAGTTGGAAACTGCAAAGAATAAAGTAGAAAGCTAAGAAATTGCTTCCAGAAACCATCTGCATGTAACCGTCAACTATTTTCTTTAACATAGACGTTCAGGCACCTTTTCATTTTGTAGAAACAAACTTAGAAGTTCTTAAGATACTGAGCTACAAATCAGCGAAAGTCCGAGACATCACAAATGGTTATCTTGCCACTATTGGTTTCCTCATCTTTTCTGCTTCTTGTTCCGCTATCTGGAGCGAGAGCTTTGTTTCGTACTCGATAATCATCTTAACTATCGGGTTTTCTAGGTTGATCTTGTATAGTGTTGCTCGACCGATTTTTCTTGATGCAGTAACCAATCCGAGTTCCTCCAGATCTTTGAAGTATTTGTAGAGTGTGAGCTTGCTCATTCCCAAGGCTTCCACGATCTCTTTCTTGGTGAAGTCGTTCAATTTGTAGTCTAACAAATAGTCGAGAATCCTTAGCTTGGGCGAGTTGCCTAGAGCTCTGATCAAGAGTGAATCGTAACTTTCCTCAGCCATTTCTATCACAATATGCTTATGGATCAAAAGTATAAATACTTAACTGTCTAAAGGTATTACAAGTGTACTCCCATGAGACGCGATTACGCTGATTCCGAACTCAGAGCTTTAATCCTGGATTGGCTTGAGAGACACGGAAGATGGGGAGCTCACTATTTCCCTTTGGATACGCTTGTTAACAAGCTTTCACACGTAGTTAAGAATGATGGAAGGAGAATAAGAAGAATGGTGAAAGAACTTCTGGATGAAGGCTACATATTAGCCCATAAGCGAGGAGAGACAATATCACTGAACCCAACGAGAAGCAAAGAGATAGCAGAATACATCAAAAAAGTTTTGAGGATTTAGATTATTGAAGATGAATCAGCTTCTCATCGACAAAAATGAAATAAACTTCTTAAATCTGTTTCTGGAGGAACTCTTTCAGGTGTAAAGGACCCTTAATACTTTAGTCCCTAGCCAATTCTGAGCTCATCTTTCCAAGAAAAATTATAAGAGCGCCGAGAAGTATGTTCTACTCGTGAAGAACTCTGCAGTTAAATTGTTAGGTTTGCTAACAAAATACGCCAAAGAAAAAGACTGGATAATGCTTGATTGCTTCAACATTTGGCTTCATAACCAGCCTGGTGGAACCGCGAGAGAGCGTTTTTCTGACCTTGTCTTGAGAGGCATAATGAGTGATTTTTATTATAATTTGAACTTTAGATATGCTAATACCGATGTAAAGAAAGCTATCTACAGATTTCAAGAAGACTTGAAAGAACTTGGTCTAGATCTTCTATCGGACCCATTTGGTATCCGCGACCAATCAATTCCAATCTTAAAGGATATCATGGTCGGTAGGATTTTAAATGAGATAAAGTTAGAAGAGGAACGAAGGATACTCTTCCTTTTTGGTAAGCACTACTTTTCTCAGAGCGTTGATTTTTATGGAGGCATTCACGATCCCGTTCAATTTGAAAAATCACTTAGGGGACTATATTCAACAAGCTTCGGCGAAGAAACCAAAGTGTCTATCCTTAATTTTCTGTGCAAACTTGGTCTTGTTTTGCAAGTTGATTGGGTTGTATCTAGAAGACCGGAAAGCTATAAACAACAAATAATATCTTCATGGGCTAAGGATTTTCTTGAAAATATCGAGAATTATATCAGAATCAAATTACCCGAAATTACAGACAAAATAGAGGCCTATATGCAACTCATCTCTGAGAAAGAACTAATTCCTCAGCTGGTATTTTTCGATTTACTGCTGGATAAAGATCTTTGGGGTAGAGCCACATTTTTTAAATCTGAAACTTACGTAAGGGATCAATTAGAATCACTAATTCCGGGCGCATATTCATGCATTCAGTTCAGACCAAGAATATGCGATAAATTTGAAAACCTAATTTTCTTATCACCATTTGTTAGAGAAAAAAT
>Ga0209725_1001080_pt1 | contig 15852 bp, 12 predicted proteins | sample I18A1metaG_FD_184145 | JGI IMG/M metagenome (GOLD analysis project Ga0209725, IMG submission 184145) | Lake sediment bacterial and archeal communities from Gulf of Boni, Indonesia to study Microbial Dark Matter (Phase II) - ​I18A1 metaG... | ecosystem: Environmental > Aquatic > Freshwater > Lake... | reverse complement strand
AGCAGGATCGTCGGGGACTCGGTAATCCCTTTTTCTGCGACCACTTCGATAGTGGCCTGTATAATTGCTTCGCGTTTACTCATCAACCCCGCCAAAATGGGTGTGACCACTCACTTAGCAAAAGGAAGGTCGCCCAGTCAAGAAAAATCAAAACATCCCCGGAGACGCCCAGCCCCGGACCTGCCCCGGAGTCCTTCCCTCGGACCAGAGAACAATTCCCGTCAAATATATTGTTTCCAGATCCTTGCTGGACGTTGCAATCAAGCCCTCGCTTGATTCTCAAATCCCCTGAATAATGAGAAGGCCCCGGTCTGATGGACCGGGGCTTTTCTTCCTGTCAAAGATTATCATCACAAAATTACAACACGATATGTTGCCGGCTTGCCGTTATCCCAGCCGGTTTCAATAGATGGCGGTAACGCGCGGTCCTGCCGGCGAGGGGGCGGGGCTGCCGGCTAGGTACTGCCGGTAATTGTCGAGGATGGCGGTCAGCAGTTTTTCACCCATGAGCACATAGCCGTCCGAGCTGAAGTGGATGCGGTCGGGTCGAGCCAGGCCGGCGCGCAGCCAGGCGGTCATCGAGCCGGTGCCGCCCATTGCCGTAAGGAAATCCCAGGCTGCCAGGTCGTTGTGGTCGGCATAATCGAGGATGGCGCGCTGCAGCGTGACGATGTGCGGGTTGCTGGTGCCGCGCATGAAGGCGTCAGGGGGGGACATCAGCAGGATTTCGCTTTCCGGAGCCGCCGTGAGCACGACCCTCACGAGGCTGTCGATAGCCTCTAAGGCACTCTCGTAGCTCAATTTGCCAAAGGCATCGTTGGTGCCGAGGGTGACGATGACGATGTCAGGCTGGTAGTTGCGCAGTTGGGTGACCAGGGCCGGCTGCTGGGCGTACCAGCTGAAGGTCTTGCCGTTGACGCCATAGGAGAAATAGCGGATGCCCGTGCCGTCCGATGATTCGGGGAGGGCATTGATGGTGTAGCAGCTGTTGCCTGCTCCGGCCAGCGTCGCACTGACCGGCTTGACCGGGAAGATGGGGCGACGGGTGACGGTGATTGACGGTTTGGGCGGCTGTGCCGGCGGCGCCGCTGGTTTTTTGGCAGCTTTCTTTTTCTTAGGCTTTTCCACCGGGAAGCAGAAGGCGCCGCCGAGGGAGCCGAATTCGCTCTGCAGGCCGGCGGCGACGGTGCGCGCGAACGAATCGGAGCGCACATGGGAGTCGCCGATGTGAAAGACCGTGACCTTCTGCAACCCCCCCTGCTGGAGGAGATGCAGCTTGTCGAAAAAGCGCTGCAACCCCTTGTTGTTGAGCAGCACCGCACGCGTACTTTCCGAGGGCAGTACCGTTGGGGCACTCGCTGCCGGTGGATTTGCCTCGGCCTCCGCCGGGGACGTCATGAACAGTTCGCAGCTGGCGTCGGCCGATGGCCGGTTGGTGAAGAGCAACGTCCCCGACGGGTCGGTGCAGCGGTAAACCGAGGTGCCAGCTATGACCTCCCGCGAGCCGCCTGCCGGCAAACCGACAAGCAGCGCACTGGCGAGCAGGGCGATGACTGCTCGTCTCACGCTGCGGTTCACTGGGCCCTCCCGGGCGCCTGGCGCTCCGGTTCTGTCGTAGATGCACCCGGAAGAAGCTGCGTCAGCCTGACCGGGATTTGCTCCACGGCAGCGGGGGTTGTGGGCTGAGTTGTGACCGGAGCCGCTGCCGGCGGGGGTTCCGGCGCCGGGGCGGTCTGGTCGACGGAAAGCTTTGCCGGCGGGCCGTACTCTGCCTCGACAGGCGGGGCAAGCGCCAGGCGGATCTGCTCGTAAATCGATGTGGCATAGAAGTCGGCGCCGCTTTGCCGGAGGTGAGTCCGGTCGGTGTAGAACAGCTCCGGATGCGCGGCAGCGATTTCCTCCCAGTCGAACAGGCGGGCGTTGGCGAGGGTGCCGACGTAGCGGGCGAGGGCGGAGTTGACGGTATCGCAGCTCGCAGCCTTGTCCGATTTGACGGTCAGAAACAGGACCAGGCGGCGATCCGCCAGCAGAGTCGCGAGGCGGGCGAACCTGGCTTCATCGATATGGCTGTTGTTGGTCCCCAAGTGAATGACCACCACCTCGCCCAGGGATCCGGCCTTTTTCAACTCTTCGAGGATCGCATAGCCACGGTCGAAAGAGCGGGATTCCTCGGCGTCGATGTGAATCCTCACCTGGTCGCCGCTGCCGTGTGCCTGTTTCATGAGTGCGATGGCGGCGCCTTTCATCACTGAATCGCCTACGGCCGTGATCGTGACCGCCTCGCCGATGAGCGGATTGGTCGCGGGGAGGGGCTCGGGACGGGCAACCGCCTCGTTGCGGGATTTCGCGACGACTGCGGGCGGTGCAACCGGCGGAGGCGGACCGATGCTGGCAATGTCGTGCGCGACCCGGTTGCGGTCCAGGGCCACGGCATTGAGGCGCAGCGACTCAGCCACCTCATCGACGTACGGCGGCTGCCCGGCAAGGATGGCGCCGGACCAGGCCAGGGTCACGGTCAGCGCAGTGGCGGTTGAGACACAGGCCAGCCGGCGCATTTTCATGAAGAAACCATCGCAGGCGGAGAACAGGCCGCTCAACTTCCCCTGGCGAATCGGCGTCTCCAGACAGCGGTAGCTGATGTCGGCGACCAGCAGCGACACCACGATCCGCGCCGCGATCCAGAACGGCTCCGATTCGCCGGGGGCGAGCAGGCGGAATACCGGCCAATGCCAGAGATAGATGCCGTAGGAACGCTGGCCGATGTACTCCAGGGGCCTCCAGGAGAGGAGGGCCTGGAAGGGCGATTGTTCGGTTCTGATCAGCGCGACGATCACCAACAGGGTCAGGACATCGACGAGGAGAAATCCCTGCTGGTAGAGAAACAGGTCGAGCGCGTCAAGCCTGGAACAGCACGCGAGCAGCCCGCAAAGGGCAAGGAACCCCGCAACGCCGGAGAGAACGGCACGCCAGCCGTGCAATACGGTCTTCCAGTCGGTCATCGCCAGCATCGCCCCGACGAGAATGCCGGCTGCGCGGGTATCGGTCCCCAGGTAGATGCGGTTGAGACGTTCGAGATAGCCATCCTGGGCCGGATCGCACTGCAGGACCAGGGACTGGGCTGTTGCCAGTGACGCGGCGAAGAGCACGATCGTGATCAACAGCAGCGGTCGGGAGTTCCCCCGTGACAGCCGTAGGGTGCCGGCAACCAGCAGCGGCCAGACCAGATAGAATTGCTCTTCCACGGCCAGCGACCAGATGTGTCGCAGGAGCGGCAGCCCCTGGTCGGCAAAGTAGGAGCTGCCTGAATAGATCTGGTACCAGTTCTCCAGGTAAAAAAGGGAGGCGACGATGTCGCCGCGGAACTGCGCCGCTTTATCGCCGAGCACGAAGGCGCCCAGCAGCGCGACGAAAATGAGCACCGCAAAGAGCGCAGGCAGGAGGCGCAGAAAGCGTCGCTGCCAGAAGCGGCCTAGATCGATGGCGCCATGTGCTTGCGCCGCTTCGTTGAGAAGCAGTCCGGTGATGAGAAAACCACTGATGACAAAGAAAATCTCGACGCCGAGATAGCCGCCGATCATCACCTCGAGATGCGCGTGATAGAGCAGGACGACCAGGACCGAAATGCCGCGCAGCCCATCAAGCCCGGGGATATGGCCAAATTTGTGATTCGCCGAGGTCGCTGCGCTCATCGCCGTGTTAATTGTGTTCTGGGAAAACAGCCATAAACCCCGGAATGGAGCCCATGGCTGTCAAGGTGAGCTGGAAACGACATTTCTCCCCCCTGTTTCCCGTTTGCCAATCAATAAATTACTGCTCTTTGCTACTCTGTTCAAGCAGGAAAAAGGCGGGACTCAGCGCAGGTTTGCCGATGAGGTGGACTGGCGGATTCTGAGGGAACCTTCGGCAGCTTCGGCACGGCTCGCCAGCAGTTCGGCGACGGTGGGGATGAAGACCGGGGTGGCAGTTGAGGCCGTGGCGCGCAGAGTGGAGGCGTTGGCCTTGGCCAGGTCGTTGTCGCGGATGATCGAGCGCACATAGGCGATATAGTGGCCGTTGCGTTCGGAATAGGCATCCAGTCCGGCAGCCAGGGCGGTACAGTCGAGTTTGCTGCCGCTACGGCGCAGGCGGGCGCGGACTTCTCGCAACTCCCGATAGGCATTGTGAGTGTTGAGGTTGCGCATGTAGCTGCGGACTGAGGCAAACAGGGTGCCGAAGCGCTTGACTTCGTAGGTTTCCCCCGCGGTTCGTTGCGTAGGGACGATGCCGTTGCCGGTGCGATAGGTGCGCTGGCCGAACAGGTTGTTCCCCTCACGCGCAAAGCGTGACGTTCCCCATCCTGATTCGGTGGCGGCCTGGGCCAAAACCAGGGAGGGGGGGAGGATGTCGATCCGGTGCAGCAGCAGGGCCCGGAGACGGCGGTCGGTCAAAGGTTTGCCGCTGATCTTGTAATAGTCGGCAATCTCTTCCAGGCGCTGCTGTTCGAAGGCGGTCAGCTCACCCCGGTCAAAGCGATCGAGCAGCGTCTCGGCTTCCAGCCGTTCGGCGGCAATCGCCTGGTTGGCCAGCAGGACCATCGGCAGCAGGCTGAGCAGGAACGACTGCTTCTTCTCTTCGGCGTTGACACGTCGATTGAGGTCTTCAGGAAAGCGGGTGACGATAAACGGCGGGACGCCCTTGTCCAACTGCTCCCAGGAGTAGTTGTGCGATTTGAAGAAGCTCTGGAGTTCTTCGAGGTCGGTCGGTTCGACAATCTGTACGGTGGCGGTTGCTGACTTCTGGGGGGGGAGGGGGGAGGACTGCTGACAACCGGCCAGCAAGAGACCGGAGGAGAGCAGAATTCCGGCCAACCAGTAAGGTAACCCCGCGAAGGGACTGCGTTTTGCACTTCTATTTTGCAGCAACATCGGCGCGGACCCTAGCACAGTATTTTTTCATGAGCAAGAAAAAAATGCATGTTTGACGCGGTTGTTCGCTGTATATAGTGCATGATTCGCATCACATACTACATATAGTGATTCGACGCTGTCGGGTGGTTCGGGCAGCGCACCTGCTGCGCCATCATTGCAATTTAACCGGCAGTGGGTTAAAACGTGAGGGCCTCGACCCCCTGGAGTTTCATCCATGCGCACGATCGTTCTGGCCTCTACCAGCCCCTATCGCCTGAAACTGCTGCGTCAGCTGGATCTTCAGTTTCATGTGGCGGCGCCGCTTTTCAAGGAGCAGCTCGACCAGAGCGTATCTCCCGAGCTGCTGGTGCGTCATCAGGCGCTGCAAAAGGCCAAAAGCCTGGGCGAGCGGTATCCCGACGCCCTGATCATCGGTGCCGATCAGGCCTTTGTCGACTCTCGGCACCGGGTGCTCGGCAAACCGGGGAGCAGTGAGCAGGCTGTTGCCCAACTGTTGGAAATGCAGGGACGCTCCCATGTTTTTTATACCGGCGTGGCTCTGTTTGACAGCGCCAGCGGCGCCTACCAGGCCACCTGCGAGACCTTTACCGTAACCCTGCGGCCGTTGACAGAAAATCAGATTCGCAGTTACGTCGCTCGCGAAAATCCGGTCGACTGCGCCGGATCTTTCAAGGTCGAGGGACTGGGGATCGCCCTGATGGAGAAGATGGAAGGGGCCGACTACACCACCCTCATCGGTCTGCCGCTGATCCGTCTCATCGACATGCTCAGGCAGTTCGACGTCGCCGTCCTCTAGCCCTCAACCTTAATCTCAACCTCAACCTGATCCTAATGCACCACGCCCCCTTCGTTCACTTACACCTGCATACGCAATACAGCCTGCTCGACGGGGCGATCCGCATCGATGATCTGGTCGAACGGGCCAGGGAGTTCCGTATGCCGGCGATCGCCATCACCGATCACGGCAATATGTTCGGGGCCATCGAGTTTTACCTGAAGGCGGAAAAGGCCGGGGTCAAGCCGATCATCGGCTGCGAAGTCTACGTCGCCCCCAACTCGCGCCTCGAGAAGACCGGTGCCGCCAGCTCCGGCGACGCCTCGGGGCATTTGATCCTGCTTTGCAAGAACCAGATCGGCTATCGCAACCTCTGCAAGCTGGTTTCAACGGCCTACCAGGAAGGTTTCTATTACAAGCCGCGCATCGACTGGGGGTTGCTGGCCGACCACAACGAAGGGCTGATCGCCTTGACCTCCTGTCTCGGCGGGGAGATCCCGAGCCTGCTCGGCCAGGGGCGCATGGAGCAGGCCCGCCGGCGCGCCGCGGAGATGGCCCAGGTCTTCGACCGCGACCGGCTCTACCTGGAGTTGCAGGAAAACTTCCTCCCCGAACAGGCCCCGGTCAACCGCGGTCTGGTCGAATTGAGCCGCGAGCTTGGACTGCCGCTGGTGGCGACCAACGACTGTCACTACCTGCGCCGCGAGGATGCCTTCGCCCACGAGGTGCTGCTGTGCATCCAGACCGGCAAGACGTTGGCCGACGACTCGCGCATGCGCTTTTCGAATAACGAGTTTTATGTCAAGAGCCCGGACGAGATGGCCGAACTGTTCAAGGCCCACCCCGAGGCTCTGGCCAATACGGTGACCATCGCCGAGCGCTGCAACCTGCAACTCGACCTCAAGACCTACCACTTCCCGCAATATGAAAAACCGGCTGACCGGACCCTGGACCAGGTTCTCAACGAGCAGGCCCGGGCCGGACTCGAAGAGCGCCTGGCGGTCATTCGCCGGCAGCGCCCGGGTTTCAGTGCCGACGAAGAGCTTGGCTATCGGGAGCGCCTGGAGCAGGAGCTCGCCTGCATCAAGCAGATGGGCTTCCCCGGTTACCTGCTCATCGTCGCCGACTTCATCAACTGGGCCAAGGATCACGGCATTCCGGTCGGCCCCGGACGCGGCAGCGCGGCGGGGAGCCTGGTCTGTTATGCGCTGCGCATCACCGACCTCGATCCGCTCCCCTACAACCTGCTGTTCGAGCGCTTTCTCAACCCCGAGCGCATCTCCATGCCGGATATCGACGTGGACTTCTGCATCAACGGCCGCGAGCGGGTCATGCAGTACGTGCGCGAGAAATACGGCACCGATAAGGTCGCGCAGATCATCACCTTCGGATCGATGCTGGCGCGCGCGGTCATTCGCGACGTCGGCCGCGGCATGGGCATCCCCTACGGGGAGGTCGACAAGATCGCCAAGCTGGTGCCCAATCCGACCGGCAAGAAAGTCACCCTGAAGGAGGCGCTCAAGCAGGAGCCGAAGCTCAAGGAACTGGTCGACAAGGAGGCCAGGGTCCGGCAGTTGTTCGATGTGGCCCTGGCCCTGGAAGGGCTGACCCGTCACGCCTCGACGCACGCTGCCGGTGTTTTGATTACCCCCAAGCCACTGACCGATTACCTGCCGCTGTACATCGATCCGAAGTCGCAGGGGCAGGTGACCCAGTACGACATGGTGCATGTCGAAAAGCTCGGCCTGGTCAAGTTCGACTTCCTGGGGCTGAAGAACCTGACGGTCATCGACAAGGCCGTCAAGCTGATCCGGGCTGGCAAGGATCCCGATTTCGACATCAATCAGCTGCGCGACGACGATCCCGACACCTTCAAGCTCCTGCAGGCCGGCAACACCACCGGCGTCTTCCAGTTGGAGTCTTCGGGGATGAAGGAGCTGTTGATCGGCCTCAAGCCGTCCTGCTTCGAGGACATCATCGCCGTCTGCGCCCTCTACCGTCCGGGCCCCCTGGGTTCGGGGATGGTCGACGACTTCATCAAGCGCAAACACGGCCGGCGCGAGATCACCTACGACTTCCCGGAGCTGGAGCCGATCCTCAAAGATACCTACGGGGTCATCGTCTACCAGGAGCAGGTCATGCAGATCGCCCAGGTGCTTGGCGGCTACAGCCTCGGCGGCGCCGACCTGCTGCGCCGGGCCATGGGGAAGAAAAAGCCGGAGGAGATGGCCAAGCAGAAGGAAATCTTCCTCGACGGGGCGAAGAAGCACAAATTCGACCTGAAGAAGGCCGAAGCCGTTTTCGACCTGATGGCCAAATTCGCCGAGTACGGCTTTAACAAGTCGCATTCGGCCGCCTATGCCCTGATCGCCTATCAGACGGCCTACCTCAAAGCCCATTACCCGGTGGAGTTCATGGCTGCTCTCCTCACCGAGGATATGGAAAATACCGACAAGGTCATCAAGAATATCAACGAGATTCGCAATATGGGAATCTCCATCCTCCCTCCCGACATCAATGCGTCGAGCCGCGACTTCACCGTGCACAGCAGCGACATCCGCTTCGGTCTCGGCGCCGTCAAGGGGGTCGGTGATGCAGCCCTGGAGGCGATCTCAGAGGCGCGCCGGGACGAACCGTTCCACTCTTTGCACGATTTCTGCGAGCGCGTCGATCTGCGCAGGGTCAATCGCCGGGTGCTCGAGGCCCTGATCAAGTGCGGGGCTTTCGACTCTGTCGGCGGCAAGCGCGCCCAGTACATGCAGGTGCTCGACGAGGCGATGTCGGCCGGGCAGAAATTGCAGCGCGAGCGTGAGCTCGGTCAGGAGTCGCTGTTCGGTGCCGAACAGATCGCCGCACCGCGCGGCGGCGGCCGTCTCCCCGACGGCGACGAATGGCCGGAGAACGTCCTGCTCGCCAACGAGAAGGAAGCCCTCGGCTTTTACATCACTGGCCACCCCCTGGCCCGCCACAGCGCGGCCATCAAGCGCTTTGCCACCTGCGACACCGCGGGCCTTGCCGAGCGCGCCGACCGCGAGGAGGTCAGCGTCTGCGGCATCGTCGCCGGGTTGAAGGAGCACACCACCAAAAAAGGCGATCGCATGGCCTTCGTCACCCTCGAAGACCTGAGCGGTTTCGTCGAGGTGGTCGTCATTCCGAAAGTCTACGCGGCCGCCGGTGATCTGCTGAAAAGCGAGGAGCCGCTGCTGGTGCGCGGCAGCGTCGATGCCGGCGAGGAGCAGCAGGATGAAGAAGGGGAGGGGGGCGGTGGCAACGGCAGGGCTGCCGGCGCCGGTCGTGGCAGCAAACTGGTCGCCAGCGAAGTTCTCTCCCTTAAGGAGGTGCGCGAGCGCCTGACCAGGCGCGTGCACTTCCGCCTGACCACCCCCGGCCTCGACGAGGGGCAACTGCGCACGCTGCGCGATATCGTCGGGCGTTACCGCGGCGAATGCGAGGGGATTATACATCTGGTGATTCCAAATCGCAGCGAAACCATCATCAAGCTTCCGGATTCACTGAAGATTCAGGCTTGCGATGAATTGATGGATGACGTTGAGAGGTTGTTTGGCTATAATGTCGTGACTTTCGAATGAAGCGGGAGAAAACGAATGCAGTATTTCCTCGATTTTGAAAAACCCCTGGTTGAGCTGGAGCTCAAGATTCGTGAATTGCGCGATTATTCCACCGACAATGTCGATTTCTCGGCAGAGATCGCCAAGCTGGAGAAGAAGGCGGAAAAGCTCCGTGACGAGATCTTCTCCAATCTCAGCCGCTGGCAGCGCACCCAGTTGGCCCGTCATCAAGCCCGGCCCTATACCCTGGACTACGTGAAGCATATCTTCACCGACTGGAACGAAGTCCACGGGGACCGCAACTTCCGTGACGACCCGGCGCTGGTCTGTGGCCTGGCGCGCCTCGACGGCGAGCCCTGCGTGGTCATCGGCCATCAGAAAGGGCGCGACACCAAGGAGAAGGTGTACCGCAATTTCGGCATGCCCAATCCGGAAGGTTACCGCAAGGCACTGCGGGTGATGGAGATGGCCGAGCAGTTCAATCTGCCGATCTTCACCTTCGTCGATACGCCCGGCGCCTTTCCCGGGATCGGCGCCGAAGAGCGCGGCCAGGCGGAGGCCATTGCCCGCAACCTGCGGGAAATGGCGGCCCTGACCGTGCCGATCATCGTCACGGTCACCGGTGAAGGCGGTTCCGGCGGTGCGCTGGCGATCGCTGTCGGCAACAAGGTGTCGATGATGCAATACTCGGTTTACTCGGTCATCTCTCCGGAAGGGTGCGCGGCCATCCTGTGGAGCGACGGGACCCGCGGCCCTGAAGCTGCCGAGGCGTTGAAACTGACGGCTCAGGACATCGACGAGCTGGGTGATGTGATTGACGAAGTCATTGCTGAGCCGCCCGGCGGGGCTCACAACGATCATGCCGCTGCCACCGCACTGGTCAAGCAGTCGCTCAAGCGGCACCTCGCCGAATTGCGCAAACTTTCCGGTGAAGAGCTGGTCGAACAGCGCTATCGAAAGTTCCGGGCAATGACCCGTGCCGAGGGCGCCGACGCATGACCCTGGCCGGCGACAGCTGCCGTCGCTACGTTCCACGAAAGAATCCCCCTGTCTTCATGCGGGGGGATTTTTCTTTGGGTTTTGTCCTGCTGCTTGTGGTGGCGCTGTTTCTCGGGGGGTGTTCTTCGTCCCCGCGGGTGAAGGTGCTCGATGTCCCCAAGGACAGCGGCTTGAAGGGGACGCAGAAGCCTTACGAAGTCGACGGGGTGCGCTACGATCCGCTGCTTACGGCCGACGGTTTCACCGAGATCGGCGTCGCCAGCTGGTACGGGCCCGGTTTTCACGGCAAGCAGACCAGCAACGGCGAGGTCTACAACATGCATGGCATGACCGCCGCTCACAAGACGCTGCCGATGAATGTCTTCGTGCGGGTCACCAACCTGGCCAATAACCGCCAGACCGTGGTCCGGGTCAATGACCGCGGACCGTTCGTGGCCGGGCGGGTCATCGATCTCTCCCAGGCGGCAGCCCGTGAACTCGAGGTCGTCGGGACGGGGACGGCCAAGGTCAAGCTGCAGGCGCTCGGTTACCGCGAGGTCCGCCCCGCCGACGGCGCGGTGGTCTACCGGGCGCCGGCATCCTATACCCCAGGGCCGTTCACGGTGCAGGTCGGATCGTTTGCCGTCGAAGCCAATGCGCGCCGGCTGGTCGCCCGTCTGCAGGAACAGTACGGTGCGGCCTTCGTGGTGGAGGGGTGGGTAGACGGCCAGAAGTTCCATCGGGTCAGGGTCGGCTTGTACAAGACCATGGAAGCCGCCGAGCAGGCGCGTCGTGCCTTCGAAGGCCAGGAGTTTCCGTCCTGCTTCGTGGTGGCGAAGGATTGAGGCAGGGTGAGGGTGAGGTTGAGGGGATGACGCGAAGCGTGGCTGAGGTTGCCGGAGAGCTGGGGGTCTGGGAGCTTTTCTCTGACGCGGTGGCACGGCGGCTGAACCCTGCCCGGGCCTTTGCTCTGATCGAACGGCTCGGAGCTTTGCCGGTACGGCGCAGCCATGCTGTCGGCCTGCTCGGCAGCTACGTGCATCGCGCTGGCGAGCCGCTTGCCATCCGTCTGCAAACGGCGCAGGAACCCGCCTTGCTCAGGACGACCCTGCTCCATGAACTGGCCCATGCCTGTGAACACCTGACGGCGGCCAATCCGGGGCGCCACCGTTGTACGCACGGTCCCGACTGGCGCCAGTGGGCCGAGGCGTTCGGTATTGCCCCGCTGCGGACGGCGCGCAGTGCCGCGCTTGGCGCGTTGCGCACGGCCCGTCTCAAGCCGGTGGCCGTTTGTGAAAAGTGCGGTTGCGTCTTCCATCGCCTGCGCCGTCTGCCACGCCGGCGGCAATGGCTGCATCCGCAGTGCGGGAATGGCAAGGTCGTGGCTTTGCCTTAACAGGGGAGGGTGGCGATGAGCGATCAGGATCGACTGGAAGCGCGCCTGCAGGCGCTGGAGGCGCGTCTCGAACGCCTCGAGCAGTTGCTCGATCGGCCTGAGCCGGAGCCAAGCTTTACCTTCGAGGAACTGCCCAAGGCTGCGCCGACGCAACCCGCCAGGCGCTGGCTGGCTCCGGCGCCGCGGCCGTTCCCGGTGACCGAGCTTCTTGGCTGGGGCGGGGTGGCGGCCCTGGTGCTGGCGGCCGCCTATCTGGTCAAACTCGGCATCGACCTCGGCTGGCTGACACCGGCCCGCCAGGTTCTCCTGGCCGTCCTCGGCGGGATCGGTCTCACCGCAACGGGCATCGCCCTGCGTCGCGTCGACCGTCATTATGCCGCGCTCCTGCCGGCCGGAGGGGTCGCCATTCTGTTCCTGTCGGCCTACGGGGCTCACCTCTACTACCGGCTGATCCCGTTTGCTGCCGCTGTGTCCGCAGTCATCCTCATCTGCCTGGTGTCGCTGTGGCTGTGCCGTTTCTTTCAGAGCGAGATGTATGCCTTTTTCGCCGTGGCCGGCTCCTACAGCGCACCGTTGCTCCTTGACGGCCTGCGCACCGGAGTCGGCGAACTCGCCCTGTACTACTCGGCCTGGAGTCTGCTCTTCTGCGCGTTTGCCGTATGGACCGGGCGCCGCGGCATCTATCTGACCGCCGCCTGCCTGGCCCTGCTCGGCTTCGATGTGGTCTGGTACTCCCAGTGGCGGGGATTGTCTCTGCCGCCCTGGCGTGCCGCCCTGGTCTTCCAGACGCTGCAGGGGGTCATTTTCGCCACCACGACCACGCTCTTCAGTCTGCTGCGCAAAAGTCCCCTCGACCGGCGTGCCGCCTTCAGCCACCTGCCGCCGCTGCTGCTCTTCTACCTGCTGCAATATGCACTGCTCAACCGCTATCTCCCCGACTGGGCTCCCTGGCTGGCGATCGCCAGCGCCGCGCTGGTCGCCGCTTTATACCTTTTGGCCCGCCACGAGCTGGGGGAATCGCTGCCGGGAGGGCAGGTGGTCGTGGTGGTGTACGCGGCGGTGGTGCTGTTCCATGCCGGCTACCTGCAGGCGCTCCCCGATGCCTGGCAGCCGTGGGCCGGGCTGGCCGCCGGGGCGGGGATGGTGGCCTGGCTGCTCAATCAGCGTCTCGATCCGGTTGCCAACGGCGCGGTATTGACCGCCCTGGGACTGATCTTCCTGATCAACCTGCTGCGCGCCGACCTGGCCTTCGGCCTGGACGAGGTGCCGGCCGGCGACTGGCTGGCTCTGGCCTATGCACTGGAGCTCTATCTGGGCTATGCCCTGTCGCGACGGGCAGGGCTCCCCCCGCTGGTCCGTGGCGCCCTGGTCTATGCCGGGCATCTCTCGGCCATGGCGGCGGCAGTCAATCTCCTTGACAGTCGTCTGGCGGTCTCCTCCTGCTGGGCCATCCTCGCTGTAGCCTGCCTGGCCGCCGCCCTGCGCCTTCAGGACCGCCTGCTGGCACAGTCGTCGCTGCTGGTCTTTGCCTTCTCCGGGGTCAAAGTGCTGGTTTATGACCTCTCTGGGTCTTCGCCGCTGGTGCGTATCGGTTGCCTGGCTGTTCTGGGCGTATCCCTCTACCTGGGGGGATGGCTGTATCGCCGCATTCCGGCGGAGGGGCAGGATGCTTTGTCCTTCCGGGATTGCAATGCCGCACCGCGTGGTTAAAATTACGGGTATGAAAGTGACTCGTTAGGGAGGGAAGGCATGTTCAAGGAATTCAAGGAATTCGCCATGCGCGGCAACGTCATCGACATGGCCATCGGTATCATCATCGGCGGCGCTTTCGGCCCGATCGTCGGGTCGATGGTCAGTGACATCATCATGCCGCCGATCGGTCTGGCCCTGGGCAATGTCGATTTCTCCAATCTCTTCCTCCTGGTCAAGGCCGGGAGCAAGGCTGCGGCACCCTACGCCTCGCTGGCCGACGCCAAGGCCGCCGGCGCGGTGACCATCAACTACGGGGTGTTCATCAACAGCGTGATCAGCTTTGTGATCGTCGCCTTCTGCGTCTTTTTGCTGGTCAAAACCATGAACCGCCTACGTCGCGAGGAGGAGGTACCACCCGCTGCGCCGACAACCAAGGACTGCCCGTTCTGCTGCACTTCCATCGCCATTCAGGCGACCCGCTGTCCGCATTGCACCTCGGAACTCAAGAGTTGAGCAGGCGTCACGTCCACGTTGCCTGCGCGATCATCGAGCGGGACGGACGGGTGCTTGCCACCCGCCGCAGTGCCAGAATGAGCCTCCCCTTGAAATGGGAATTCCCCGGCGGCAAGATCGAGGCCGGGGAATCCCCGCAGGAGTGCCTGCGGCGCGAACTTCACGAAGAGCTGGGGGCCGTGGTCGAGATCGGAGCAGGGCTTTCCCCGGTGACCCACAGCTATCCGGATTTCACCTGCACGCTATACCCGTTCGTCTGCACGCTGGCGTCCGCTGAACTGACCTTGCATGAGCATGACCAGCTGACCTGGCTCCCTCCCCGGCAACTCCACTCCCTCGACTGGCTGGCCGCCGATCTGCCGGTGCTGGCCGCCTATCTGGAACACACCGGCGGATAGCCGTTCAAAGCGATTTTCTGCTTGCCACTTCGGGATTCTCCCTTAAGATTAATTCCGGGAGGAGCTGCCGATGCCCGAAGCCAATACCCTGTTCATGCCGGTCGGTAATTTCTGTCGCCGCGAGGTGGTTTGCTGCACTGCCGACGAGCCGTTGGTTGGCGTGGCCGAGATAATGCGCAGCCGCAACATCTCCAGCGTAGTCGTCTGTAGCGGACCGGCACCGGTCGGGATCATCACCGATCGCGACTTGCGCAACAAGGTGGTCTCGCGGGGGATCGATCCCAATACCCTGAGCGTTCGCGAGATCATGAACGCTCCGCTGGTAACCGTCGGGGAGGAAGAATTTCTCTTCGAGGCACTCTACCGGATGTCCCGGCACGGCATTCACCGGATCGGCGTTGTCGATTCATCCGGCAATCTGGTCGGCATCATCACCGATTCCGATATCCTGCGCCTGCAGACGCGGTCGCCGCAGCAGATGGTCCGCGACATCGAGGAGGCCGGCACGATCGATGAGCTCAAGAGCCTGCACGAACGCGTGCAAGGGTTGGTCATTCACCTGGTGGGGACCGGCGTTTCCACCCGGGATCTCGGGCGGTTGATCGCCCATCTCAACGATCGGATCCAGCTGCGCCTGATCGTCCTGCTCAAGGCCACCCTGTTTACTGATCTCCCTGGAAAATTTGCCTATGTCGTGCTCGGCAGCGAAGGGCGCCGCGAGCAGACGCTGACCACCGACCAGGACAATGCCATCATCTATGCCGACGATCTCGATTCCACGGCGCTCGCCAGGATTGAGGAATTCTCCCGCGAACTGACCGATGGCCTGATCGCGATCGGCATCCCCCCCTGTCCCGGTGGCATCATGGCCAAAAATCCCCAGTGGCGGCGCAGTCTTGGGGAGTGGATCGAGGCGATCAATGGCTGGCTGGCAACCCCGACGCCGGAAAATATCCTCAGCGGCAGCATGTTCTTCGACCTGCGCACCCTCTACGGGGAGCCCTCCCTGGAGCAGGAACTGAAAGCGCATATCACCCGTCGGCTTGGATTTCAGTCTATGTTTTTGCGGCATGCAGCCGGCAACGTCGTGCGCTTCAAGACACCGATCGGCTGGTTCGGGCACCTGCGGGCGGAGAGCGACGGCGAGCATCGCGGCGAACTCGATGTCAAAAAGGCGGGGATCTTCGCGATCACCGAGGGGATCAAGGTGCTGGCACTCGAAGCCGGGGTGGTCGGCGGCGGGACGATCGAGCGCCTGGATGCCCTGGTTGCGGCGGGGATCTTCAGCCGCTCCCGTGCGGATGACCTGGAAACCTGCTTCAATACCCTGGTCTACTTTCGCCTGCGCAGTCAGGCCACGGCCATTCGCGAGGGGAACAAGCCGACCAACTTTATCGACCTGGAACATTTCAGCCGGATCGAGAAGGGGCGCCTGAAACTGGCCCTGGAGGGGGTTGAAGCGTTCCAGGAGTTCCTCACCCTGAGGTTTCACCTCAACCTGTTGCACTAGGGACCGAGCCCCCTGCGGCTATGCCGGTCGGGCCTGCTGCTGTGCCAGGGTAGTCAGGCGCAGAATGACCAGGCCGGCCAGCAGGAGCAGGGCGAACTCGAGGCCCGCCACGCC
>Ga0209725_1001079_pt1 | contig 15856 bp, 23 predicted proteins | sample I18A1metaG_FD_184145 | JGI IMG/M metagenome (GOLD analysis project Ga0209725, IMG submission 184145) | Lake sediment bacterial and archeal communities from Gulf of Boni, Indonesia to study Microbial Dark Matter (Phase II) - ​I18A1 metaG... | ecosystem: Environmental > Aquatic > Freshwater > Lake... | reverse complement strand
AAAGGCTACGGGCACGATTCAATAAATTTGCTTCTGGACTTCGCTTTCAACACTCTTAACTTAAACAGAGTTGAGTTAGAAACGTACGACTTCAACCAACGTGCCCAAAGATGTTTCAAAAAAGTTGGGTTTAAAGAGGTTGGAAGAAGAAGGAAAACACATTTTATCGATGGAGAATATCGTGATACATTGATAATGGATATTTTAAGAGAGGAGTGGAGCAAACGACAATAACCAAACCATGCAGAGACGAACCACAGTCGTTGCAGACGGTCAGCTTACTTGACCGTGACCGATTTGGCTAGGTTTCTAGGCATGTCTGGGTCGTAGCCCCTCTCAACTGCCATGTAGTAGGCGAAAAGCTGAAGAGGAACAACATAGGGAATGGGCGACAAAACTTCTGGAAAACCTTTCGAAACCTCAACGTAGTCGTCCACTAACTTTTTGATCTCCTCATCCCCCTCTTCAATAATTGCGATAACAGACGCCCCACGAGCCTTCATCTCCATGATGTTACCAACAATCGTCTTTTGAGTTTCGTCCTTTGGACAGAGGAAAACAACGGGGAAGCCAGGCTCGATGAGGCTAATCGGTCCATGCTTGCTTTCGCCAGCTGGATAGGCTATGGCAGGTGCGTAAGCGATTTCCAACAATTTCAGCTTACCCTCCATAGCAGTGGCAGAACTAATCCCCCTTCCTAAAAAGAAGAAGCACTGTTTGTTTCGGTATTTTTTGGCTAACCGCCTTATTTTGGCTTCTTGCGTCTTCAAAATCGTTTCAACCGTTTCTGGGATGCGCTCTAAGTTTTCTTCGAGTTCTTCAATTTCAGTGTGGGAAATTTTTCCCCTTCTCTTAGCAACATTCAACGCCAACTGAGATAGAACAGAGAGTTGTGCAGTGAAAGTTTTTGTGGCTGCTACCCCAATCTCTGGACCCGACTGTTGACAGACGTAGGCTCTGGAAACCCGTGTTAAAGTTGACCCAACAACGTTTGTTAGTCCAAGGACTGTGGCAGCACGTTGCCTCGCACAATCAACAGCCGCTAATGTGTCGGCAGTCTCTCCAGACTGACTCACCGCCAAAATGGTGCTGTCGATGTTTACTGCTTTTCCATGCTGCTCAACAAACTCTGAGGCGATGACTGGGTGTGTTGCCAAGAAGGCTACTTTGCCGAACATGTAGGAGGCCGCGAGACAGGCGTGATAAGAAGTGCCAGCCGCCACTAGGAAGACTTCTGTGGCACGTTCAAGGAATGTAGCCATCAAATCGAGATAATGCTCCTGCAACCGCAAAGTGTTTCTTAGACTGAGAGGCTGTTCATGAATTTCTTTCAGCATAAAATGCGGATAGCCCTGTTTCTCAGCCATTTCAGGCGACCAATCGATTGTTTCAGGCTTCCTTAAAATTGGCGTTCCGTCACTTATTTTTTTGAGACCGCATCCTTCTTCGGTAAGGACAACCAGTTCTCCGTCATTAACTATGACAACCTTGTTTGTTAGTGGAAGAAAGGCTGGAATGTCTGAGGCACAGTAAACGCCGTCTTTACCGAGGCCGACAACGAGGGGGCTCTCCTTTCTTGCGCAAACAATCTTGTCTGGTTCCTCTTTATAGAGTACGGCTACAGCGTATGAGCCCTCAAGTCGTTGCACCGCTTCGCGCACCGCGTTTTCGAAATCTGCTTTCGGCTTCTTTTTCAGGTTCTCTTCAATCAAGTGCGCGATGACCTCCGTGTCTGTTTTAGATTTGAAAACGTGCCCTAAGTCTTCAAGTTCCTTCTTAAGTACTGCAAAGTTTTCGATGATTCCGTTGTGGACTACAGCGATTGTTTCGTTGCAGTCAAGATGAGGGTGCGCATTCGCCTGTGAAGGAGCTCCATGTGTTGCCCACCTGGTGTGGCCAACTCCTACCCGTCCGGGAAGGTTGTTTAAGTCGTGTATGGCGTGAACCTCGTCGATTTTCCCTTTATCCTTCTTTACGAACAGCTTTTTCTTATGGATTGTTGCCTCTCCCACCGAGTCGTATCCGCGGTATTCAAGCCTCTTGAGGGCGGCGTGGGTGATGGGTGCTGCTTCGGCGTCTTTGAGAACGCAGCCGAATATTCCACACATTAGCCTATACCTCATCAAAGTTTAACATGACACTATGGCGTCCAATCTCTTGCTGGCAAGCGTATTTTAGAAAACGGAGGAGTCTATAAGGTTTTTTAGCAACACGGTTTTAAGACTGAAAACGTGATTATAGTGGTTTTCAAGGGTTTAAGGAAGTCGTGGCGTAACCACTAAAAAAATGTTTATAAAGGAAACCTTCCATGTTTAACGACCATGAAGAGGAAGCTTCTGCTCAGCGGGGAAGGAGGACAATACGAGGTCAAGGACATCGCCATCTTCGACGATTCTGAGAGGCTGAAAGCCGTTTTAAGCAAGCTCTGCTGGAAAATTCTCGAAATACTCGGCAAAGAAGAAATGTATCCCATGGAGGTTGCAAAGAGACTGGGGGTACATGAGCAGAAAGTTTACTACCACATCCGAAAACTGGCTAAGGCTGGCGTGATAAAAGTTGTTAGGGAAGAGGAGAAGAAGGGCGCCATCGCCAAATACTATAAGGCTTCTTTCCCAGCCTTCGGCGTAGAGCTCCCCTTCGGCTACCGAAAAGTCAAAATGACCCCAATTCCCCGCATCGACGAAAGGATGAGACAATTCCTTAGCCCTCTTCTAAAAGAGGACGGAGGCTTTAATGGAAAAATTGTTGTTGGTAGCCCCGACCCCCACGGTCCATTTCGAGCCATGGCAAGAGACGGCCACTATGCCGCGTACCTGACCTTCTTTCTAGGCCAGTTCGCAGAACTGCCAGAGGATTTTGCCATAAAACTAGATGTAGACGTAAAGGCAGAAAAGGCTGAAAACAACAACTTAATTCTGGTTGGCGGGCCAGGAACAAACATGCTTACGCAGGAAATTAATGAGTTTTTGCCTGTGAGATTCAACATGATGCCTTCTGAACATGGATTCCTTTTGGGCGGGTTGATTTCTGAAAAAACGAGGAAAGTCTACACTGCCGACACCGTGGGCGTGATAGCCAAAATCGCTAACCCTTGGAACAAGGAAAAACGAATAATTGTTCTCGCTGGCAACAAGGCAGTTGGAACAAAAGCCTGTGTTTTAGCCCTTGCCAAATTCTGGAAACAAGTCTTAAAAAACTTCACCGAAGACGAAAGATTCGCGACCGTGATTCAAGGTTTTGACCTCGACGGAGACGGAAAAGTAGATTCAATAGAGGTTCTTGAATAAGGGATTTCCTTCACCCAGCTCAGATAAAAATTTATATATCTAAATCCATGAACTCGTCAAGTGTGGTTAGTTATGACTGAAGACTTTTTAAAGCTAGTAGGCTATTGTGGCTGTTATTGCGGGTTATGTGGAGTCAGAGTTTGTTTTTCGAAGCATGCTCATCAGTTGAAGGAGACCCTTCAGGAGGAGGGAATGGACTTCTGGTACAAATATATACCTTCTATGCGGGAGACGTTTCCAGTTTTCTGGAAGTTTCTTGAAGACCTTACAAAATATGAGTGCTCCTGCAGAGCTGGCGGCGGTCCATCCACCTGTAAGATAAGACTATGTGCCAAAAAGAAGGGAGTATCTGTCTGTCCAGTATGCGATAAATATCCATGTGCTCTCATTGAAAACTATACGAAAGTGTACCCAACAACAATGGAGGATGGAAAACGGCTAAAGGAAGTAGGACTAGAAGCATGGGTCAAAGAACAAGAAGAAAGAGCGAAAAGCGGATTTATTTATGCGCACATTAAAATCCCTCGAAAAGGAATAGTATGGGCTTAAATTGAGATAATTGGTTCCAAATCAAAACTCATAATATTAAAATTCAACTTTTGCCATTTTACTCTTCGCGTCTTGTTAGTAACCGCTTGCCTAAAACAATCTATGCAATAGCGTCAGGTTCGTCATGGAACACGTGTATCAGCGTATACTACACCACGTTTAGCTCTTTCTTCCTGTTCATTAACCCACGCTGCTAAGCCAATTTTCTTGAGGCGTTTTCCATCTTGAACTATGGTTGGGTAGTGTTCCGCTAGGGCTTGGATGAGCGTGCACGGGTATTCTTTGCATTGCGCGCAGACTTCTATGCCTTTTTGTTTTGCACAGTCGCGGATTTTGCAGTCTGGCGGTCCGCCGCCTGTTCTGCATGTGCAGTCCAATTCGGCAAGTTTTTGGAGAAATTTCCAAAAAGGCGGAAATGCTTCTTTCATTTCTGGAATGTATTGATACCAGTCGTCAAAGCCTTCTTCATGAAGGCTTTTTTGCAGTTGGAGTGCTTGTTGTGGTATGCGGTTTCTGTGAGCGCATAATCCGCAGTATAGGCCGCAGTATGCTACATGGCGAAGTAAGTTTTGGTTTGACATGCCTTAAGCATGAAGGGTTAAGGGATAAATAGTTTTTCGCTAAACTTTGTTGTTTGTGGTGTTCGTGTTTGGACGTTGATTCTGTTGTAATTTGAGGTTTTCTCATGAGAGTTACTGAAGTCATCGATGCTTGGGGACACGAGAACATTCGATCAACTCATAACACTACGTTTGAGATTACGAAGGAGACTGCTCTAACGAGGCGTGGCGACTGCATTATCGCTGTTTGCGCAACGAAAGGCGCAGCGGATCTGCATCCCAAGTTCAAGGAGGCTGCTCGAAAAGAAGACGCACAAATAACAATAACGGTTGAGGTTGATGAGATAAAGGAAATTATTAACGCGTGTGGAAGCCCTCAGTTATTATTTACCCACCCAACAGATTTGGTGATTAGGAAGAGCAACTATATTTGTAGTCGGACAATAGCCATAAGGGCGGATAAGTCAGCTGCGGAACTTTCTCGAAGACTTGTTGAAAAACTGCATAACCCACATCAAAAGGTTAGGATAACGCTCGTCGTTGAGAGTTAGTGGATTTCGGCGTCCACAACCACCTGCCAAGTGTAGGGCGCAGTTGCTCGAACAACCCTGGCTGATAGAATTTTCTTTACGTTACGGTTGGTCTTTTTCATGGCTTCGATAAATCGAAGTTTCGAAGTTTCTAGCGGATCGGGTGTTTTTGCAAACTCATAATAATGCATAATACCGCCTTCGGGCTTGATGGCTTCACAAGCCACGTCAACGTATTCAATCGCCTTTTCAGGCAAGTTCATAATGACCCTGTCTGCAACTCCGCTTAGCTTCCCTTCAATGACTTGTCTGGCGTCGCCAAGAATTGGCGTAACTCTGTCTTGAACGTGGTTCGCAAAAATGTTTCTTTTCAGGTGTTGTATGGCGTCTGGGTTTACGTCGATGGCGTAGACGCGGACATTTTCATGTCTCTTTGCGATTAGAATTGAAAAGGGTCCGACTCCTGCAAACATGTCAATCACGGTCTCGGCTTTGCCCACCTGAGAGGCAACTCGCTCACGCTCATGCCCCAGCCTAGGTGAGAAGTAGGCTTTCGCGAGGTCTACATGATATGCGCACCCGTATTCCTTATGAACCGTCTCAGTTTTTTTGACGCCAGCAATGACTTCGAACTCTCTTAGGCGGTATTCGCCGCTTACAGCGCCAGACTTAGCCAAAACCGTGCGCACTCGCTTGTGAGTTGCCAGAACCGCTTCTCCTAACAGTTTTTTATGCGGTTCAAGTTCTGGAGGAATCTCGACAACTGCGATGTCACCTACAAAATCGATGGCTTGCGGGAGGCTTGCCAAAAGGTGAGGGGGCAACCTTCCTTCCAACATGTCTAGAAGGTTTGTAGAGGGCTTAACATGTTTAGAAAACTGATCAACTGAGATTTCAAAATCTGGAAGACTCTTCTTGAATTCCCTAATGTGCTGAGGAGTAGGCTTGCGGATTAAAGGTATGTTTAAGCAGTCTCCAGCCAGCTGAACCCTCAGCTCTCGGTCAAAAAGGTTTAGCCGCTTAACGAGAATCATGGCTTTTTCACCCAAAGCCTTTGAAACCCTCAAGCAGGGCGTCCCCATCTCCGACACTGCAAACCCCAAACTATGTACGCCGCAAACGCCTTTAAATTCGTGACCACCAGATAGGCGAGGCTTGGCGACGTACATCATGTACGTTGGACAATTCCGTATCAACATGAAGGTGAGCAGTTTAAATATTAATTATTGCCGAATACAATGAAGGAAGAGTGTTACAATGGCGGAGTCTAAAGATTTAAAGGCAGAAGTATGGATGCACTTTAAGGGTTCTCAACACGTATTCTTAGCGACTACAGAAGACGACCAGCCTAGACTTAGACCCGTAACACTAGTTAATTTTGATCAAAGATTCTGGGTTCTTACGGGAACAGACAACGCGAAGGTCAAGCAAATACAGAAAAATCCAAAGATAGAATTCTGCCTATTACTCGAGGAAGGAGGACAACACGGATATATAAGAGCTGCTGGATTCGCCAAGATTGTTAAAGATAGGGAAACGAGGGCTAAGGTCGCCAAGCATTGCGATTTTTTCAGCGAATTCTGGAACAGTCCTGAGGACCCAAGTTATGCATTACTAGAATTAGAAGTTGATGAAATCGAATATTTGAGACCCAACGAAGTCGTAACGAGAAAACTTAAACTATAACATTTCGGTATAAGACTCGAATAGCATCACGCCTGCAATTTTCATCGATCTTGCCACTTCATTTTGTTTGGCGCAATCGTTTTTATTTAGTTTTTCACATCCCAAGCTGGGTGAAACAGTGTCTTTAACTTTGCAGGAGGCTCAAAACCTTTCTTGGAAGGTTTTTAGGAAGATTAACGAGAAGATTGATGTGGCGAAGGGTAAGGGCTGGAACCCATTCATAATGGTTACGGATATGCTTGAAGAGGCAGGCGAAGTAGCCTCCGTTGTCAAGGGGTTGGAAGGCTACAAACATGCTAACAAGCCGAAGACGAGGGAAATGCTCGCCAATGAGCTTTCTGACCTACTCTACAGCATATTCGTTTTGGCTGAACACTACAACATCCGCCTAGAAGAAACGTTTCTTCAAACCGTGAACGATTACATCCTCAGGTTCATAACATAAACGTGGCGGCACGAGCCGAGGTGAGGGGTGCAGCAAGTTTATATATGCTGTATGATTTATGCTATGTGGTGATCATCAATGGGTAAGGGAAAGACTAGGACAACTCTAGTGTTAGATGAAGCTGTTCTTAAGAAGCTGAAGCAAAAGTCACGAGACAACATATCCGAGGTAGCAAACAAAATACTGAGGGAAGCATTATTTCCAAAGGGGAAAGGCATGTTCGGCGAGCTGAAAGGACGAGTCTCAACGAAGGACATCGTTGAGGAAGAAGCTCATGAAGAACTATATCGTTGATACATACGCTTGGATTTCGTACTTTGAGGGAAAAAAAGAGTTCAAAGAAGCTATAGAGGAAAACCTGCTCGTCACTCCATCTATTGTTTTAGCTGAAATCAGCAGAATATTAAAAAGAAAGAATGTGCCGAAAGAAAAAAGCACCAGAATCCTGGAATTCATAAAGGAACGTAGTCTTATTTTGAGCCTTGATGAAACCAACGCTGTAGAAGCTGGAGAGACTACAGAGAAAGAGGGACTATATCTAATCGACGGCATCGTATACTCATACGTAAATGAACATACCCATCTCTTAACAGGGGACAAACACTTCAAAAACAAACCCTTCGTTGACTTTATTGAATCCGCCACTACATAATGATTCAAGGGAGCAAATTAGGATGGCGGGCCCGAGGGGAATTGAACCCCTGACCCACGGATTAAGAGTCCGTTGCTCTACCTTGCTGAGCTACGGGCCCGTTTTAGGCGCATCCGCCCAACTTGTGTACATGGTTACGCTAATATCTTTCGTTAAATAAAAAGAAAAGCGAGGCTAAGCGATTGGGCGAACTGGTTTTCGTTGGCTTAGGCCTATTCGACGAAACGGACATTTCACTTCGTGGACTCAAGGAAGTTAAGAAGGCAGACACGGTTTTCGCTGAACTTTACACAAGCCTAATGTCTGGACTGTCTATTCAAAAACTCGAAAAACTGGTTAAGAAGAAGATTACGGTTGTTTCAAGGCGAGTTTTAGAGGAGGAAGAAGGAAAGAGAATTCTGCAAGAGGCTGAGAAGGGCAAAGCCGTGTTCTTGGTTCCGGGCGACCCATTGATTGCCACGACTCATGTGGATTTGCGGATTCGCGCGGAAAAGATGGGGATAAAAACTCGTATTATTCATGGCGCTTCCATAGTCTCGGCAGTTATTGGGCTGTCAGGGTTGCAGAATTATAAGTACGGGAGAAGCGTGACGGTTCCGTTCCCTGAAAAAGGCTTCATTCCAGAGACTCCTTACGTGGTGATTCAAGTAAACCAAAGAATGGGACTCCACACGCTCTGCTTCTTAGACGTTAAGGCTGAAAAGAAACGATACATGACCGTCAAAGAAGGGCTACAATCGCTCCTAGCCATAGAAAAAAGAAAAGAAAATCATGTGGTCACCCCAGATACGCTGGTCGTCGGCATCGCAAGAGCAGGCTCAGAGGAGCCAACGGTCAAGGCAGGCTTTATAGGGGATGTGATGAACTACGATTTTGGCGCTCCCCCACACACTCTCGTTTTTCCGGGCAGGCTCCATTTCATGGAGGCTGAGGCGCTGGTAACACTGGCGAAGGCCCCCGAACTGATAAGGGAGATGGCTAAATGACACTGAAAGAACTCGTGTCAAAGTATATTCGCAACACTGAACAGGTTTTTGGAGAGATGAAAACCTCTGAAACAACAACCTACATCAGCGGAGAAGACATCGAAAACGTTATCGAAACCGCGAGGCGTTATTTAGAAGACGCAAAATACTATCAGGAGAGAAAAAAGCTTGAGACAGGACTGGCTTCAGTGGCGTATTGTGAAGGGCTGTTGGACGCCATACGCCTGTTAGGAATGGTGAAGTTCTCATGGCCCACCAAAAAGTAAAGAAAGGAAAGGTCATCTTGGCTTCAGGCACGTTTGACCTGCTTCATTTCGGTCACGTGAAGTATCTGGAAGAAGCAAAAAAAACGGGTGGAAAAAACGCGAAATTAATCGTTATCGTGGCGAGAGACTCGACAGTGAAGAATAGGAAGGGCACGAAGCCAGTCATGCCCGAAGATCAACGAAGGTCGCTTGTCGAATCCCTGAAAGTTGTGGATGAAGCCATCTTGGGATATGAAGACTTCAACATTGACCAAGTGATTGAAAAACTAAAGCCCGACATTGTCGCGGTGGGACACGACCAAGACGGCATAGAAAGGGAAGTGCGAAAGGCAGTGGCAGAAAGGGGCTTCAACATACAAGTTGTGAAGATTGGAAGATTCGGAAAAGAAGAGCTGAACAGTTCCTCAAAAATCAAAAGAAAAATCGTTGAGTCACGGTAAAGTGAAGACCTCTACCTTAACTTTGTGTCCGTCCTTCAGTTTTAGCTGGTTACGTAGGGAAGACGGCGCTATCACCTCTAGTACAGAAGAGTTATAGTGACTTCTTAGGGCGAACACAACAGCGCCCTTCGCCCTGTTATTTATTACGGCTGGATAACACTTGACAGAGCCGAACGTTCGGGACTCGTCTTGAAAGCCCTGAACCTCTACTGCTGGGTAGGCTTCGAGTTCTGAGCGCGCTTTCATGTCATATTCGTTAGTAAGCTTTAGGTTGAGCGTTCCAGGGTACGGGTCTAATCCAAGTTTTTCGATGAACTGTTTTCGGTACTGCTCCCGTGTCACGTAGTAGGCTCCTTCGCCGAGCCCAGTGAACAATACTCCGGTCAACGTAACTGAAGGAGGATACTCTGCCTCAAAGATAAGGCGCATGTCAGAGTACATTTTTTTCAGTTCGGCGACACCAGCCTCAGTGATTTTGATCAGACAGCCCTCAGGCGTTATGCCTCTGGTTATCCAACCTTTCTTCTCCAGTTCGATGAGGTGGCGTGAAGCGGTCTGCTGTGAGGCACCTATCTTCTCAGCCAAGTACTCGGTGGAGACCTTTACGGTTCGTTTTGATGCTCCCATCTCCGCCAGCTTATAGAGCGTGAAGAAATGTTTCCAAAGTTTAGCATCGATACCCCGAGACCTCATCTATGGTCGCCTTTACAATGAGGAAGGAATCAGACTGACTATATAAGTCACTCGAACTCACTAAAAATAACTGTTAGTGAATTGTTGGTCATCTTGTTTCACGTTCTAAAATCTTTGTTGGTGAGAACCTTAACTGCCGCCTTAGCTTTTTCAGCCATTTCTTCGTCAAAGGTGATTAAGACTCCACGTTTCTCTTTTGCCGTTTGAACTACTATCGCATCCATCCCGCTCATCTTTAATTTTATGGCTAATTCCGTTGCTTCTTCTCTCCTTTTTCCAGCGAGTTCACTGTAAGCAATGAGATTCATGCTTTCCCATTTAAGGAGTTGACTCTTGGCTAAAATTGCCTTGTTCATGCCCGCCCGTCTAGAGATTGAACCGCAGACCTCGACGGGTACTATGGCGCTGGTGGTGACGTGATATTTGCCTTGAAACACTTTTTCCATTATACGTCGCGCTATGGTTCTAAAAATGTCTTCTTTCACGAGCGCTGAAACAAGAACGGAAGAATCTAGGGTTACTTCTTCAACCATCGCTTTTCCCTGTCCTCTCTTACTGCCCTAACCGCTGACACTTCTTTCGGCCAAGTCTTCCCTATGCCCTCAGCAACCTCGTCCAGCTCTTTCAACAAATCGTCTGCAGAAAGCGGAATCAATAAAACGCCTTTTTCAGTCGAGATTTGCTCGACCAGCCCTCCCTCTTTTATTCCATACTTTTTTCTCAGTTCTTTCACCACAACAACTTGCCCCTTTGGTCCTACTTTGCTGCGATATTTTTCGGTCATACATAAAACCAAGTATAACTAGATTAAGCGTATAAATAAGCTTTATGTTATACTTTTGAGTTGTTCCAACTTCGCGCCTGTTCCTTATCTATGTTGAGCCTCTTCTACTTTCTTGGCTTATTCCATGAAAATCAAACTGACTACGTTATATATGGGCTTCCAGCCGAAGCCATAATGACAAAAAATGGAAAATAATCAAGTAATTCACTTCCACCTTCCTTTCTTTCAGTTCATATTTGGAGCCTAGTTGGATCCTAATTGGATCATATATGGGATGGTCTAGGAGCGTGTACGCGTGCCTGAAGCCACTACACACCTCTTTCTTCCATACCCCGCTATACCTAAGTATACCCGTCTGTCTTCCTGTCTCCGCCCCATCTGCGTCTTCCACTAAACGAAGGTATAAACGTGTGTTCAACACAAACCCTCCTTATACAGCATTACTAGGAGGTATGAGAGTTGGTTAAAGTAGCCACAGGCAAAGGGTTCGAGTTAGAATTACCCAAGTCCTACATAACGATGAAGGAAGACGCTGAAAAGACGATCAGCAGGCTTGTCGCTGATCACCCAAAGGCAAAGAGGATGTGGAAACTGCTAAGAGATGATCCAGAAGCAAACGCAGACTGGGACATGGCAAACTACATCGCAGTTGCAAAGCTTGGATACAACGATCATGGAGATATCCACGTTAAGATCGTGGCAGCAAACGCCCTCAAGATGCTCAAACTCCTCCTCGATAATGGCATCTTGCCTAGTGTAATCAAGGAAAGAGCCGGAAACGAAGATGACGCTCACCTAATAGTTTTGACTGGAGCCCTCCTCCATGACATCGGAAACCAAGTTCACCGAGAAAGCCACAACGTGGCGGGAGTCTATCTTGCGATCCCACTATTGAACAGGCTCCTACCCAAAGTCTATGAAGAGGAAGAGGTTATGTACGAAATTCGAGGACACATACTGCACTGCATATACGCCCACGAATTTGACGTCAAAGACCTCACAGAGGAATCTGCCCTCGTAGGAATCGCCGACGGAACAGACATGACGAAGGGCCGGGGAAGACTCTCATTCGACAAGGGAAACGTCAACATCCACACGGTATCCGCCCTAAGCATCGAAAAAGTGGAAATCACGAAAGGGGAAGAAGTGCCAATAAGAATACTGATACATATGAACAACAGTGCAGGTGTTTTCCAAATTCAAGAAACACTAGGTAAAAAAATCGTTGGAAGTCCACTTGAGGAACATTTTGAAGTTGTAGCAGTTGCAAAGCCTGATAAACCATGTGCTGACCGAAGAATAGTTCAACAAATAATCATAAGAGGAAACAAACTAAAAGCACTCTAAAAATCTCAACGTTATATCATGCTCTACAGTTCGTTAATGACCAACAACACATCATAAACCAAGTTGGCGAAAAGGAATACGTAAAAAAAGTTAAAAAAAAAGAAATGGCAATCTCGAGAGATGCTTGAACCCCTTCAGTTTGTGGGTACTGTTGTCGCACTGGGTAGACGCTAGTCTAATATTGTATGGTTAAGAGAACAAGCATAGAAGACTAGTGCGATTAAGTCTTATTCTGTTTAGTATCTTCTTGGTCCTCTTCTCTTCGCCCAGCATTCCCTACAGTAGACTGGTCTGCTCGGGTCCGGTTTGAACGGAACCTCGCATTCTTTGCCGCAGTCTGCGCATGTTGCCTTGTACATTTCTCTCGGGGGTCTGCTGGATCTTTCCCGATAACTCATTTCTATTTTACACTCTCCTATTTTATTTACAGACAAGAACTAAGGCTTCGTAGAGAACTCCATAGTTCTCGTTTGTGGTCATTGAGATAGCGGAATCTGCTTATAAACTTATACCATAAAACTAGGCATGGTAAGAGTTTCACGGCGACTACTCGATTTGACGGATTAGTTTTTTAACTTTTTCTTTGATTTGGTCGCGGGCGTCTCTAACCTTCTTTATTTTGTCTGCTTTGTCTATCATTTCAGGTGTGAGCGGCTTGGGTTTTTGTTGGCTTACGTCTATTCCAGCCTCTTTCATCACTTGAACCGTGTATGGATGGATTCTGTCGTCGGGCATGGTTCCAGCGCTTATGGCTTTTCCAGTTTTTGAGAGTTTGTTGAAGAAGGCTTCTGCTATTTGGCTTCGGCCAGAGTTTCCGACGCAAATGAACAAGACAATTTTAGTCATGAATCCCGCTCCCATAGTAAGCATTTGGTGTGGAATAATTAAAACTCTTTTTTGATAGTCAACTAGGAACCCGTCTAATTTATATGAAGTTTACAATAATTAGAAGTTGTTGAAGTTGAGAGTGAGGTTGCTTAGTTGAGAGTGCATAGAGGAATTAGTCGGATAATGGTCTTACTTGTCGTAGTGTTAGTTGTGATAGTAGCCTCCGTAATCTACTACGTTGGGTTTCAACCGTCTTCGCCGCTACCACCTGTCAGAATCACAAGATTCTCCCTTGACAGCCTTGACATAAGAGGGGGCCAAAACACGACCTTAACAGTTGTTATCGAGAATCTTAACAGAACAAGAGACCACCAAATTGAATACAGATTTAACGTGAGCAAAATGGTTTTGATATACGAGAAGGGAAAGGAGGATCTTCTAAACAGGGTTGGGTCATACTATAACCATAATTTCACCTTAGCAACAGGTAACCCATCTCTGATGACGGAGTTCACTGTTACTGGCACCATCCATGAAGATGTGCAGTTCTCAGGTTATTCGCTGGTTTTCTCGGTTTACGTTGACGGAGAGAAACTACAAAAAACATGGAACGATTTGACGCTCACTGTCCGAGAAAAGTGAGTAAGAGAAGAGGATACTCTTTTAGACATCTTCTTCTCGTAGCTTGTCTAGGAGCTTCTTCATCTCTTCTGGACTAGCGTGTTTGGCTCCTGACCCAGCAAGGTCAATTGTCGATTTTTTAGTTAATACTACTTCATTTTTCATATATATTCACTCCACTACATCAGAAGTGCAGTGCAATAAATCTTTCTTACGTGCGGGGGGTTAGGTTTAGAACTCGGTTTAAATTATCGGGATTTTATAACTTTTGCGCGGGCAGGAAACCGTCCTCATCCTTTTCTTGAGACAGTTTAGATGCAAAATTTAAAATCCCTTAACAGTAACAATTCGCAACGAGGTGAATAATTGTCATACACTGGTCAAGCACCGCCTCTCACAAGCGAAGAGACTGAATCTCTGCTTAAAGAGAACAATACAGCAAGGATTTGTACCCACAACAAAGACGGGACGATACATGTAGCTCCTGTCTCTTACCGATACATGAATGGTCGAATCATAATACTGTCCTATGCCTCCAACCGAAAAACCAGAAATATCAAGCAGAACAATAATGTTACTGTGTTGATTGACACTGAAAGTGTAAAGGGTGTTCTCATCTATGGTAAGGCAGAACTGGAATACGACAACGTTTACCAAACCGCTCTCTCAGTATGGGAAAAAGCCATTCACGCCCCAAGAGACAAAGTTGAACGTCTTGTTAAAGCCTACCTTGACAAAGTAAAATTCGTAATAGTAAAAATTACACCACAACGCATTGTAACATTCGACTATACCAAAGATGATATATACAGCAACTTGGTCAAAACCTATCTAGGATGAGGAAGACACCTATCTTTTTCTTGAAACTGGCTTCATATGAGGGCTCAAGTCAAAATAGTAAAGAAACCATACTCAGCCCTGATGCCAACGCAATATGTTAGTTTCAAAGAAAACGAGCAACACCATTAATGACCCTTAAAGTAAGGAATCACCTTTTCTGCAAATAGTCTTAAGTCAGTAAGGCTCTCTGCGTCGGGAAAATACATTATGAAATACGTGACGCCCAAATCCGCATAGGAAGCAATTTTTTCCAAAGCCCTATCTGGCGTTCCAGCAAAGGTTAAGAATCTCAGAGCTTCATCTTGTGTCATTCCGTTGATATTTGAAAATCGCCTGACTTTTTCTAATACTTCAGCCTCGTCGTTGCCGATGATGAACCGCCCCTGCCAAGAGAGTCTAATCGTCCTCGGATCTCTTCTTATTTCCTCGCAGTATCCACGGATTATCTTGACTTTGCGCTGGTAATCTTGAGGAGGGATCCCGCCCACTGTATTCCATACGTCCGCATAAGCCGCCACGGCTCGTAACAAGTATTTCTCTCCCCCTCCACCTATCAATATAGGAGGATGGGGTCTCTGGACAGGTTTCGGATCACAGATGGCCTCTTTGATCGTGTAATATTTGCCTTGGAAACTAGGCTTCTCCTCTGTCCACATTTTCTTAATTACTTGAACCCCTTCTTCGAGCATTTGGATTCGAATCCTAGCCTTGGGAAAAGTTATGCCATAAGCGGTATGCTCAAGCTCATGCCAGCCTGCGCCTATTCCAAACTCCAATCTGCCTTTACTAATTACGTCAAGAGTTGCAGCCATCTTTGCAAGGAGCGAGGGGTGCCGAAAATTGTTACATAGAACTAATGTGCCGAGTCTTAGTCTCGATGTATTTGATGCTAGAGAGGCAAGAGTTGTCCAACATTCAAGGTAAGGTTTCTCTGAAAAGAAAAAGTGGTCCGTCAACCAAAGTGAGTCGAATTCAAGTCTCTCACATTCCGAAGCGATTTTAATGATTGTACCGTAATCATAACCTTCTTGTGGTATCTGAACGCCGAAACTGATCATACTCCAATCTCCCATATCCTTTTTTAGCGATTGATTAGAGTTAACAAGAAACATATTTTAGCTTTAGGCGTCTTCTCTCTCATTTTTCTCTGTTTACTTCTCTTGCATGGTACGTGGATAGTTGATGTAATTCGCTAAAAATTGACTGACGTTTGGCGATGGTGCAGGGGGTGGGATTTGAACCCACGAACTCCTACGAGACAGGCTCCTGAAGCCTAAGCGCCATTCTCATATGGCTCTGCGCCTTTAGCCATGCTTGGCAACCCCTGCCCCATTCCACCAAT